>OIWQ01000887.1_pt1 | contig 37846 bp, 29 predicted proteins | sample 1587571 | NCBI WGS metagenome assembly OIWQ01 (sample SAMEA3888910, study PRJEB22519) | human gut metagenome | biome: human gut; feature: human-associated habitat; material: faeces | place: Denmark | collected 2010
TGCCGATGGCGGCCTCGTGGATCAGCTGGGCGTCGGGACAGTTGGCGGTGATGGCCGGAACGGACTGGATGTGGGCGGCGCCCATGATGATGGAGTCGCACTGCACATGGCCGAAGCACTGGCTGTTGCCCACCATCACCGGGCGGAACACCTGGCGGGAGCTGTCCTGGGCCACGGACCGGGAGATCACCCGGCCCCGGGCGTCCTGGCCGTTGAGCTCGATGGTCATGTCGCTTTCCGCGGTCTGGTCCCCGTGGGTCAGCAGGCGCTCCGTGACCACCACCTCGCTGCCGGCCTCACAGTAAAACCGGGTGTCCCGCAGGGTGGAGTCGATGCCCCGGATCTGGACGATGTCCATCTGCATGGTGGAGTTCTCCCCCAGATACACGATGGTCTGGGGATTCATCACGTTTTTGCCGGTCTCGCCCTGGGCGTCCTCGCCGTAATGCTTCTCGGTGTAGTGGACCCGGCAGTTTCTGCCGATGTGGAAGGTGTGGATGCCGTCGTGGCGGCTTTCGTCGCAGCCGGAGTTGTGGATGCCGCACCCGGCCACGATGTTCACGTCGCAGTCGTCGGCCACATAGAAGTCGTTGTATACCATGTCGCTCATGCCCGTCTGGCTGATGATCACGGGGATGTGACAGGTCTCGCCCTTGGTGCCGGCCTTGAAATGGATGTCGATGCCGGGCTTGCCGTCGGCCCGGGGGTCGATGGCGATGTGCTCCGTGGACTGCCGGGCCTCGCAGCCCATGTCCTTGCGGATGTTGAAGGCCCCGGCGGGCTTTCCGGTCAGGTCGGCGATTTTTTCCAGCAGCTTTGCGTCGATCTCGGTGATCATGAACGGGCCTCCTCTCGATTCAGCACCGGGCATCCGCCCAGGGTGTCCGCCAGGATCAGCGGCAGAATTTCCTCCGTGGTGCCCCGGTGGGCGATGCGTCCCCCGGCGATCACGGCGATCTCGTCGGCCAGCTGGATGATCCGCTCCTGGTGGGAGATGATGATCATGGCGGCCTGATGCTCCCGGTGGATCTGTTCAAAGGTCTCCGTCAGCCGGGCGAAGGACCACAGGTCGATGCCCGCCTCCGGCTCGTCGAAGATCATCAGACTGCCCCGGCGGGCCAGAATGGTGGCGATCTCGATGCGCTTGACCTCGCCGCCGGAAAGGGACACGTCCACCTCCCGGTCCAGATAGTCGTTGGCGCACAGGCCCACCTTGGTCAGATAGGCGCAGCACTGGTCCTTGGTGAGCTTGTCCCGCCCCGCCGCCAGCCGCAGCAGATCGTGGACCGTGATCCCCTTGAACCGGGGCGGCTGCTGGAATCCGTAGCTGATGCCCAGCCTTGCCCGTTCGGTGATGGAAAGCGGGGTGACGTCCTGGCCGTTATACAGAATGCGGCCGGAGGTGGGCTGGACCAGGCCCATGATGATCTTGGCCAGGGTGGTTTTTCCGCCGCCGTTGGGGCCGGTGAAAACCATCAGCCGCTGGTCCGGAATGGTGATGCTGATGTCCCTGAGAATGTCCAGCTCCCCCTCGGGAGTGGACACGCGATAGCAGATGTTTTGCAGCTCCAGCATGGAATGCTTCCTCCTTTGGGGAAAAATCCCCTCACAAAATGATAATTTTAACAGATTCTTCCGAAAAATGCAATCCATAACGAACCATTTTCCTCCTTCGGCATAGAATGGGGGAGAAGGAGGGGATCACATGGACCAGACGGACCGGAATGCCCTGGATTACGAAAGCTGCCGCCGGGTATGGCGGCGGGTGTCGCCGGAGCTGGACCCATATCCGGAGGAGCGGGAGGAAGCGGGCTGTCCGGCGGCCCCGGCCCCGGATCTGAAGGGCCTGCAGGAGATGATCGAGGGGGAGCTGGGGGACCGGCGGGCCTATCTGGAGGCCGCCCGGCGGGCGCCCAATCCCGCCGCCCGGCGGATGCTGCAGCGGATGGCCGAACGGGAGGGGGCACACGCCCGGCGGCTGCTGGCGGTGTATTACCTGGCCTGCGGCCAGTGCTATCGCCCGGCCCTGGCGTCGGGGCCGGGGGAGACGCTGCCCTGGCGGCAGCTGCTGCGGCAGCGGTATCATCAGGAGGTCTGCGCCGCCCGGCAATACGATCAGGCCGCCCAAAGCGTGGGGGACCCGTGCCTGGCCGGGCTGTTCCGGGAGCTGAGCCGGGAGGAGGACTGCCACGCCCGGCAGCTGTTAGGCCTGCTGGAGCAGAATATTCTTGCATTTTAAGGGAAACCCTGCTACAATCACAGACAAATCATCCTTATATAGAGGAGTACGTGCACATATGAGAGAATGTATCACCCGTGAGGCGGCGCTGGCGGCGCTGCGGAAGTATAATCAGGAGCCTTTCCACCTTCAGCACGCCCTGACGGTGGAGGGGGTCATGCGCTGGTATGCCCGGGAGCTGGGCTATGGCCAGGAGGCGGACTTCTGGGCCACGGTGGGCTTGCTGCACGACATCGACTTTGAGCAGTGGCCGAAGCAGCACTGTCAGAAGGCGCCGGAGCTTCTGCGGGAAGCGGGCTGCGGCGACGATTTCATTCGCGCCGTGTGCAGCCATGGCTATGGCATCTGCTGCGATATCGAGCCCACCCACCAGATGGAGAAGGTCCTGTATGCCGCCGACGAGCTGACCGGCCTCATCGGGGCCGCGGCCCTGATGCGCCCCAGCAAAAGCTGCCAGGACATGGAGGTCAAGAGCCTGAAAAAGAAGTACAAGGACAAGAAGTTCGCCGCCGGGTGCTCTCGGGACGTGATCCAGCAGGGGGCCGACCGCCTGGGCTGGACCCTGGAGGAGCTGATGGAAAAAACCATCCTGGCCATGCGCAGCTGTGAGGACGCCGTCAACGCCGCCATGGAAGCGCTGTAACTTCAATCGAAAAGGCCGTCCGGCAGCTGCCGGACGGCCTTTTGGTTATCGGATTCAGAATTGCAGGAACCCTGCCGGGGCGCCCAGATGGCGGGCCAGCAGCTGCCGCACCGGAACGGCCACATCCCCCACGGCCTCCTCCGCCTGGGCGAACACCATCACCATCAGGGCGGCGTTGGGGAAGGGGCAGAACTCCCCGGGGTTACACAGGGAGATCAGGAACATGCCCAGATAGGACAGGGTCAGGATCCGGACAAAGGGGTCCCGGCTCCCCTGGCGCAGCAGGGCGATGCGGTCGTGGAGCAGGCGGCCATAGGCCACGATGCCCACCAGGCCCATACTGCCCATGACTTGGGCCAGGCTGTTGTGGTAGAACACCATGCTGCCCTCCACGCCGGTGAACACGTCGGCGTTGCGGGTGCTGCACAGGCCGATGCCGAACACCGGGTGCCGCAGGAAATCGTCCGCCGCCCGGGCCAGGAATTGCAGCCGGTCGGAGTTGCTGTCCTGAATGTCTTCGCCTATGCGGCTATGCAGCACGCACTCCAGCAGGGCCGGGCCCAGGGCCAGGATGCCGATGCCGGCGGCCGCCGCCAGCAGCACCAGGCAGCGCCGGCTGATGACGCCGCTGCGCATCAGGTACACGCAGCACAGGGTCAGGAGAATGCCGCCGAACAGCAGGGCGCTGCGGCTGCCCGTCAGGGCCAGGGCCAGGGCCAGCACGGCGGCGGTGGCCAGGTGGCCCCGGTGCCGCAGGCTCAGGTAAAAGGGCATGGGCAGGGTCGTCAGCAGCACGGAGGTGGCAAAATTGCGGTAAGACAGATACGGCACGCCGCCGATATGCCCGCTGGCCGCCCAGCCCTTGCCATAGGCCAGCAGCACCGCCAGGGCCATGCACAGGCCCAGGGCGCAGAAAATCTCCGCAAACCGGCGGTGCAGGTCATAGGACCGCTTTTCCGTCAGGTGGGAGCGGAACAGCACATACAGCACCAGCATCCCCACGCCCAGGCCCAGGGTATAGTACAGGGACAGAGGCTCCATGGCCTGCTTGCGGGAGATCACGTCGCAGCCCCCCAGCAGAGTGGCGATGGACACCAGCGCCAGGCCCAGGCCGCTGCGGCCGATCCGCAGAGTCACCGGCCAGACGGCGAAGTGCCACAGAAGGGCCACCAGCAGCGGCGGCACCAGCGCCGCGCAGGGCAGGAAATCCGTCAGCTGCCCATAGCACTGGGTGGACATGAGAAAGGCCATGAAAAACGGGCAAACCGGGGCCAGCAGGTCCGGGCAGGCGGCCAGCAGCCAGATGACGATGCACCCCAGGGCCGCCACGCCATAGACCGGCTCACCGGCGGCCATGAACGCCGCCGACACGGTCAGAAGAACGGGGAAATATGCCCGGCTCATCCAAAAGCGCTGGGCAGCCCGGCTGAGCCGGGAAAAAAGTGTATACAAAGTCCGGCGCATCCGGGCCCAAAGGCCTGTCGCCAGATCAAGAGACGGCATCCACATAGCACACTGCGCTCCTTTACCGCAGAAACTACCTTTTTAGATACTTAGAAAATCTTTTTTCATCATCCTAGCCCGGCGCATCCCTTCCTGTCAGGTGCGGGGCCGAAAATCTTACTCTCGGGACATTATATCATAAAAAGTTTGAAGGATTTGTAAACTTTTGGGCCATTTCGCTGCAAGCAGCGGCCTGGCACCCCAGTGTCGTGTACTTTATCACGTTCGGAGCCGCCTGTCAATCCGGGAAATTCACATTTTTCCCCCAATAAACCCGCCGTTTGTTGTGCGGCTTTGCGGCATATTGTCCATATTTGACGCACACCCGCCACAGCCACTATATGGCTCCGGCGGCGGGGACATGCGCAAAAAAATTCCCGGCAGCCTCGGCTGCCGGGAAGCTTTTATTATGCGGTTTTACACGCCGAAGGGATTCAGCACTTCTCGTAGATGGTGGCAACGCCCATGCCGCCGCCGATGCACAGGGTGGCCAGGCCGCGCTTGGCCTCGGGCCGCTTCTGCATCTCGTGCAGCAGGGTGACGATGATACGAGCGCCGGAAGCGCCCACGGGGTGGCCCAGAGCGATGGCGCCGCCGTTGACGTTGACCTTGCTCATGTCGAAGTGCAGCTCACGGGCCACGGCGATGGACTGGGCGGCAAAGGCCTCGTTGGCCTCCACCAGGTCGATGTCGTCGATGGTCAGGCCGGCCTTCTTCAGAGCCTGGCGGGAAGCGGGCACGGGGCCCACGCCCATGATCTTGGGATCCACGCCGCCCTGGCCCCAGCCGATGAGCTTGGCCATGGGCTTCAGACCGTACTTCTCCACGGCCTCGCCGGAAGCCAGCACGATGGCGGCAGCGCCGTCGTTGATGCCGGAGGCGTTGGCAGCGGTGACCCGGGGCTGACCCTTGTCGGCGGCTTCCTGGATGCCGGTGGGCTCAAAGGTGTTCACCACCTGGGGGTTGGGGGACTCGGGGCTGACGGGGAACGCGCCGCGCAGCTTGGCGATGCCTTCCTTGGTGACGCCGGCCTTGGGATACTCGTCCTTGGCGAAGGGGACCATTTCCTTCTTGACCTTGACCATCACGGGGACGATCTCGTCGTCGAAGCGGCCGGCCTTCTGGGCGGCCTCGGTCTTCTGCTGGGAGGCGGCGGCGAAGGCGTCCTGCTCCTCGCGGGTGATGCCCCAGATGTCGTTGATGTTCTCGGCGGTGGTGCCCATGTGATAGTTGTTATAAGCGTCCCACAGACCGTCCTTGATCATGGTGTCCACCAGCTTCTTGTCGCCCATGCGAGCGCCCCAGCGGGCGTCCAGGGAGGCGAAGGGAGCGGCGCTCATGTTCTCGGTGCCGCCGCAGACCACCACGTCGGAATCACCGGCCAGGATGGAGCGGGCGCCCTCGATGACGGACTTCATGCCGGAGCCGCAGACCATGCCCACGGTGTAAGCGGGAACGGAGTAGGGGATACCGGACTTGATGGCCACCTGGCGGGCGACGTTCTGGCCCTGGGCGGCGGTCAGGATGCAGCCGAACATGACCTCATCCACGTTTTCGGGGGCGATATTGGCGCGCTTGAGGGCCTCCTTCACCACCACGGCGCCCATCTCGGCGGCGGGGGTGTTCTTCAGGGAACCGCCGAAGGAGCCGATAGCGGTACGGCAGCAATTGACGACATACAGATCTTTCATGATGGAATTTTCCTCCTACATTTTGTTTTAGGGTTCTACTCTGTACCTATATCGTAGTCATTTTCGACCGAATAGTCAACCCCAGAATTGCTCCGAATCGCAAAAATCGTGGAACTGAACAGGATTTGACCGGATTTCTTTGGTGGTTTGACTAAAAATTAACAAGCTGGTTAATTTTATGACAAGGCCGCCCGGGCCTCCTGGAGCTTGGTATAGAAGTCGCCCACGTTGAGCTTGTTATACAGGCGGGTGTTGTAGTCCACCTGGGCGTTTGCCACGGCGTCCTTGATCCGGGTTTCAAACAGGGCGTTTACCACGGCGGACTGGTTCAGCTCCCGGCCCACCGCCACATACAGGGCGTTATCGGTCTCGATGACATCGCTGACCTGGCCCGGCTCCAGGGCCGCCACGGCGGCGGCCAGGGTCTCGCCCATGTCCCCGGCGGAGGCGGTGACTCCCTCCTCCGTCACGTCCTCCATGCCCAGCTGGGCCGCCAGGTCCAGATAGGTGGCGGCAACGTCCTGGGAATCCCGCAGCTGTTGGGCGAAGCTTTCCGCCGCCAGGCGGGTGTTGCCGTCGTCCTTGCCGTCCAGGGGCCAGTACAGCAGCAGACAGGTGGCGTAGCCGCTGTCCTTGGCCAGGGCGTCGATGTCCTCCTGGGCGGGATACAGGGCGCTTCCCTCGGTGCAGAAGGCCTGGCGCACCCCGGCGTACAGATAGTACCCCTGGTTGATGCTGTCGAACATGGTCTCCGACACGCCCATGCCCTGGATCTGCTTGAGATAGGCCTCCTGGCTGCCGTAGTAGTTGATATACTGCTGGCGCTGCTTTTCCAGGGCCTCCCGGTCGGAGTCGGTCAGGGTCACGTTCCCCTGCCTGGCCCACTGGCGGATCACGGCGTACAGCTTCACCGTCTCCAGGGCGTCCTGCCTGGCATAGGCCCCGTAGGTCATGCCGTCGGATACCTCCGCGTCAAAGTCCAGGTCCGACACGTTGGCCGACAGATACTCGCAGTCGTAGGCCACCCAGTACAGATACTCCTCGGCGTCGATGGTCTCGCCGTTGACGGTCAGCAGCTCCGCGTCCGGCCGGATGCCGGAGGCCTGGTAAAACAGGCCGTCGCTGCGGTGGCCGTTGGTAAGGATCCCGCTGGCGGAGATCGCCGCCACCAGCGCCACGGACAGGACCACCGAGGCGGCCAGACGGATCAGGGATTTTTTCATGTTGCTCCTCCTTCATGGGCTTTGCCCAGTTCTTCTTTTTTCAGCCGCAGCTCCTCCGTCAGCTTCCCGGCGGCGGCCAGGGCGTCCTCCCCCGGGGAGAGGTGCAGCTGCAGCCGGGGCGGCTCCCCGGCGGACAGCCGCAGGCGGCTGCGATAGCCCGGCATGGTGCACACAGCCATGAGGCTGGGCACATCCACCCGGCTGTCAAAGGTGAAGGCCACCACACCGGCCTTCTGGGTGATATCGGTGATGAACACCTCCGCCGCCGCGGCCCGCAGCAGGGCCACGTCCAGCAGGGCCATCACCGCCTTGGGCGGGTCGCCGTAACGGTCCGTCAGCTCGTCCACCAGGTCCGAGGCCTCCTCGGTGGTGCGGATGGCCGCCATCCGGCGGTACAGGTCCATCCGCTGCCGGGGGGAGGACACATATTTTTCCGGAATGTGGGCCAAGGTGGCCAGGTCCGCCGAGCAGTCGGGGCGGATGTCCCGTCCCCTCCCCTGCTGCTCCAGCACCGCGTCGTTCAGCAGCTTCAGATACATATCATAGCCCACGCTCATGAGATAGCCGGACTGCTCCGGCCCCAGCAGGTTGCCCGCCCCCCGGATCTCCAGGTCCCGCATGGCGATGCGGAAGCCGGAGCCGAAGGTGACGTACTCCCGGATGGCGGACAGCCGCTTGGAGGCCACCTCCGTCAGCACCTTCCCGGGCCGGTAGGTCAGATACGCATAGGCCCGGCGGGCGCTGCGGCCGATGCGGCCCCGGATCTGGTGCAGCTGGGACAGGCCCAGCCGGTCCGCGTCCTCGATGATCAGGGTGTTCACGTTGGGGATGTCGATGCCGGTTTCGATGATGGTGGTGCACACCAGCACCTGGATCTCGCCGTCGGCCATCTGCTGCATCACGGAGCTGAGCTCCCGCTCGGCCATTTTCCCGTGGGCGATGCCGATGGCCACGTCCTCCCCCAGCCACTGGCGCAGCCGCCCGGCGGTGGACTCGATGTTCTCCACCCGGTTGTGCAGGTAGTACACCTGCCCGCCCCGGCTCAGCTCCCGGCGGATGGCCTCGGCGATGACGGGCCACTCATGCTCCACCACATAGGTCTGCACCGGCTGGCGGTCGTGGGGCGGCTCCTCAATGGTGCTCATGTCCCGGATGCCGGACAGGGCCATGTTCAGGGTCCGAGGGATGGGGGTGGCGGACAGGGTCAGGGTGTCCACCTGTTTGGCCCGCTCCCGGAGCTTTTCCTTGTGGGTCACGCCGAAGCGCTGCTCCTCGTCGATGACCAGCAGGCCCAGGTCGTGGAACTGCAGGTCCTTCTGCAGGAGCTTGTGGGTGCCGATCAGCAGGTCCACCTTTCCCGCCTGGGTCCGGGCCAGGATGTCCCGCACCTGGGCCGGGGTCCGGAACCGGGACAGCACCTCGATGTTCACCGGGAAGGAGCGGAAGCGGTTCACCGCCGTGGCATAGTGCTGCTGGGCCAGAACGGTGGTGGGCACCAGAATGGCGGCCTGCTTGCCGTCCATGATGCACTTCATCACCGCCCGCAGGGCCACCTCGGTTTTGCCGTAGCCCACGTCGCCGCACAGCAGCCGGTCCATGGGCCGGGGCTGCTCCATATCGGCCTTGATGTCCCGGATGGCCTGCAGCTGGTCGTCGGTCTCCGTATAGGGGAAGGCGTCCTCAAACTCCTGCTGCCAGGGGCTGTCCGGCGAGAAGGCATGGCCTGCCAGCCGCTGCCGCTGGGCATACAGCCGGATCAGCCCCTCCGCCAGGTCCTTGGCGGCGGCCTTGGCCTTGCGGGTGGTCTTGGCCCACTCGGTGCCCCCCAGCTTGTTGAGCTTGGTGCGCTCGTTGTCCTCGCCGGGACCGATATACTTGCTGACCAGGTCCAGGGACGTGGCCGGAACGTACAGCACGTCCTGCCCGGCGTAGGCGATCTTGATATAGTCCTTCTCCACCCCGTCCACCGGCAGGCGCAGCATGGCCACGAACCGGCCGATGCCGTGGTGGGCATGGACCACCAGGTCCCCGGGGGTCAGGTCCGTATAGGACTGGAGCTTCTGCTGATTGCTGTCCCGCTTGGGCCGGGGCTTTTTACTCCGACCGGACAGGGGCGTGGTCAGCTGCCCCTCCGTCAGCACCGCCAGCCGCCCCTCCGGATATTCGCACCCGGCGGAGAGAGCGCCCACGGCGATGAGCACCGTGCCCTTTTCCGGGGGCTTCTCCCCGGTCAGGTCCACGGCGGCGGGGATTTTCCGGTCCGCCAGCATCTGGCGAAGGTTCCTGGCCCGGACCTCGCCGCCGCACAGCACCATCACCCGATAGCCTGCGGTGAGATAGTGGGTCAGGTCCGTGCAGGCCAGCTCCAGGGACCCGCCGTAGCTGGACAGCTGCTTGGCCGTCAGCTGTAACAGGTCCTTGGGAGCCAGCAGCTGCCGGCCGGTGGTGAGGCTGTCCAGCTGCACCGTGGGACGCTTTTCCAGCCGGGCCGCCAGCTCCTGCTCCGAGGCGGCAAAATCCGCCAGCTCCCCGGCCAGAAAGCCCGCCTCCATTCCGGCGGACACGTCCTCCTTCAGCTGCCACAGCCAGCCCCGCAGGGCCTCCGCCGTCCGGCCGCTTTCCTCCACGCATACCAGGGCGTTTTCGGGCAGATAGTCCAGGGCCGTGGTCTTTTCCGGATACACCGCCGCCAGGCACCGGTCCGGGCCGTTGGGGGCCATGCCCTGGCGCAGACGGGCGGCGTCGGCGGTCAGCAGCTCCCGCAGGGCCTGGGTGTCCTGCTTCCGGGCCAGGCGCTTCACCGCGGCCTCCAGCCGCAGGGCCGCCTGCTCCGCCTGGCCCTCCTGCCAGGCCGGCAGCACCTCCGCCGCCGGAAGCAGCAGGGCCTCCCGGCGGTTTTCCACCCGCCGCTGGGTAGCGGTGTCGAAAATGCCCAGGGAGTCGATCTCGTCGTCGAAAAATTCGCAGCGAACCGGCTGCTCCATCCCCGGGGAGAACACGTCCAGGATGCCGCCCCGCAGGGCGAACTGTCCCGGGCCCTCCACCTGGTCGCACCGGGTGTATCCGGCTCCGGCCAGCCGCCGGGTCAGGTCCCCCAGGTCCCACCGCTGGCTCACGGCCAGGGTCAGGACCGTCCGCTCCAGCACCCGGGGCGGGATGCACCGCTGCACCAGGGCCTCCGGGGTGGTCACCACCACGGGACTGCTCCCCAGGCGGTACAGAGCCGCCAGCCGCTGGTTTTCCCATTGACGGCTGGCCTCCATGGGCCGCCACTGCAGCTCCCGGGCCGGCAGCACCAGCGGCTCCTCCCCGGTGAGCACCCGCAGGTCACCGGCCTGCCGCCGGGCCTCCCGCTCGTCGGGACACAGCACCACCAGCGGCCGCCGGGTCTTCAGATGCAGGGCCGCCTCCACCTGGGCCCGGTGCACCGGGCTTACGCCGGTGATCAGCACCGGGCTTACGCCGTTTTCTACGTCCTCTGTCAGCTGCCGCACCTCCGTCAGGCTCAGCAGCTCCTTCATCAGCGCCTTCACCGGGCACCTCCCTTCCTCCGCAGCACGCGCGGGGGCGTATACGACTGTAGTATACGCCCCGAAGCTGTAACAGAACTTAAAAGTATCAATTGAACCGGTTCATGGCCCGGTCGATGCCCTCTGTGATCAGGGTCTTGGCGGCGTCGCCTGCCCGGTCCAGGGCGTCCTCCACCGCCGTCCGGTCCTCACCCATGGGCTTGCCCATGACCCAGTCCACCATGTCGTGCTCCCCGGGCCGGGGGGAGCCTACCCCCACCTTGATGCGGGGGAACCGGTCGGTGCCCAGGTGCTGGATGATATTCTTCAGGCCGTTGTGCCCTCCGGCGCTGCCGCCGCCCCGGATCCGCAGCTTCCCGGCAGGCAGGGACACGTCGTCGCTGATGACCAGCACATGGTCCGCCGGGATCTTGTAAAACCGGGCCGACTCGCCCACGGACTCGCCGGACAGGTTCATATAGGTCTGGGGCTTCATCACCAGCACCTGCTGGTCCCCCACCTTCCACTGGCCGGTCCAGGCCCGGAAGCGCAGCTTATTGAAGCGGAAGCCCTCCCGGTCCGCCAGACGGTCCAGGGCCATAAAGCCCATGTTGTGCCGGGTGGCGGCATACTGGTTCCCGGGATTTCCCAGGCCCACCAGCAGCCAGCTGATCCCGCCGCCGCTGCGATGAAAAAACATAGCGTCACATCCCCCTGTATCGGAAAACTGCCGGTAAAAATAACCGGGCGAAAAAATCGCCCGGTTATTATATCACAAAAATGCTCAGTTGAACAGCTTGGCAATGGAAATTTCCTGATAAATCCGCTCGATGGCCTCGCCGAACATGGGAGCCACGGACAGATACTTGATCTTGCTGCACCCGGCGCCCTGGGTCTCCGGAATGGTGTTCAGCAGGGCCAGCTCCGTGATGTTGCTGTTCTCCAGCCGCTCCAGAGCCGGGCCGGACAGCACGCCGTGGCTGGCGCAGGCATACACGTTCCTGGCGCCGCCCACCTCCACGATGGCCTTGGCGGCGTTGCACAGGGAACCGGCGGTATCCACCATGTCGTCAAACAGGATGCAGTCCTTGCCGGCCACGTCGCCGATGACGTTCATGACCTCGCACTGGTTGGCCTTCTGGCGGCGCTTATCCACGATGGCCAGGCTCATGTGCAGCTTCTGGGCAAAGGTCCGGGCCCGGGCCACGGAGCCCACATCGGGGGACACCACCACCATGTCCTCGGCCCGCTCGCCGAACTTCTTGGCGTAGTAGTCCACAAAGACGGGGTTGCCCAGCAGATTGTCCACGGGGATGTCGAAGAAGCCCTGGATCTGGCTGGCGTGCAGGTCCATGGTCAGCACCCGGTCCGCGCCTGCGGCCACGATCATGTTGGCCACCAGCTTGGCGGAGATGGGATCGCGGCTCTTGGCCTTGCGGTCCTGGCGGGCATAGCCGAAATAGGGGATCACGGCGGTGATGCGCCCGGCGGAGGCCCGGCGGCAGGCGTCGATCATGATCAGCAGCTCCATGAGGCTGTCATTGACGGGCTTGCAGGTGGAGTTGATGAGAAACACGTCGCTGCCGCGGACGGTTTCGTACAGGGAGACGGACACCTCGCCGTCAGCGAAGGTCTTTACCTCGGACTCGCCCAGCTTGGTGCCGATGATCTGGCAGATCTCCTTTGCCAGAGCGGGATTGGAGTTACCGGTGAACACCTTGATGTCCTTGCCATGAGAAATCATTTCTTTACACACTCGCTTTCTATCTTACTCAAAAAAATCTCTCTTGGTACTGATCTATCTGAGACGGCTGACGCCGATACTCACTTCAAATTTTCAAAAAAATTTTTTGAAAATTTGCGTGCGGTTTTTCAGAACTTTTTAAGTTCTGAAAAACCTGTGATTGCAAACGAAAGACACCCCTGATGGGTTTCTTTCGTAACTATCTTCCTTTCCGATGGCGGAAGATTTCCGGGCTTTTCGACAGCCTCACTTGTCCCTTTTCCACAGGCCCCGCAGGCGGTCGGCCCAGCCGGGCTTGTTGGTCTGCCGGGCCCGGGCGATGGCCAGCGCCCCGTCGGGCACGTCGTCGGTAACGGTGGACCCGGCGGCGGTATAGGCCCGGTCCCCCACGGTGACCGGCGCGATGAGGTTGGTGTTGCAGCCCAGGAACACGTCGTCGCCGATGGTGCAGCGGAACTTTTTGTGGCCGTCATAGTTGGTGGTGACGGTGCCGCAGCCGAAGTTCACCCGCTGGCCCACGTCGCTGTCGCCCACATAGGTCAGGTGGCTGATCTTGGTGCCGTCGCCGATGACGGAATTCTTCACCTCCACAAAGTCCCCCACCCGGCAGTGGTCGCCGATGGTGCACCCCGGCCGCACATAGGTGAAGGGCCCCACGGTGGTGTGGCTGCCGATCGTACTCTCGTTGACCTGAGAGGTGTTGATGGCGGTCCCCTCCCCCACGGTGCAGTCCCGCACCATGGAATTGGGGCCGATCTCGCAGCCCGCAGCGATGGCGGTGTGACCCCGCAGGATGGTCCCCGGCAGAAGGGTGACGCCCGGGGCCACGGAGCACCGGGGGTCCACATAGGTGGCGGCGGGGTCCACCACGGTGACGCCGTTTTCCGCCAGCCGCCGCAGGATCAGCTCCCGGGCATCCGGCATGGCCGCCGCCAGCGCCGCCGCCGAGTCAAAGGGCCGGAAGGCCGGGGCCAGCGTCTGGAGCCCCCACAGGGAGCGGACGCCTGCCGCCTCCGCCGGGCAGTCGGTCAGAGGGGTCCCAGCCCGCAGCCGGGCCAGCAGCACCTGGCTGTCGGCGGCATACACGCTGCGTCCGTCCTCCGGGCCGTATACCGGCACCACCGCCCCGGGGACCATCACCACGTCCCCGCCGGCGGCGGAAAGGGCCGCCTCCGCATGGTCAAAAAACGTCACGTCACAGCCCGGCAGGTCGTCCAGCGCTTCCTGACGCCACTTATCCGGGCAGACAATAAAATACCGCTGCACGCCGCAGTCCATAAGCTCCTGCGCCGCCCAGGTCAGCACCGGGCAGAACAGAACAGGCTGCAGCATCAGCGGCTTATCCTGGGGGGCCAGAGCACCCTTCAGGTCGAAAATCGCAATTTCACAATTCACGGGAACCATCCCCCTTTCTATAATCCATCCCATTATATCATGCTCTGCGGGAAAATCCAGTATTTTTGCGTTTTTTTCTGGCAATAATTTTTCGTGCGTGCCAAATCATTGGCAAAATGGGAAAACGCTTACAATTCTCCTGTGTATTTTTGTACTTTTAAGAAAAAATAGCCAGAATTCACAATTTCCGGTTGCATTCTTTAGGGAATTGCATTACAATAGGCTGGTCATGTCAGGCAAAGGCCGAAGGAGGCGACGGGAAAATGGTGCATATTGTTCTGGTTGAGCCGGAAATTCCCCAAAATTGCGGAAATATCGCCCGCACATGTGCCGCCACCGGCTGCGACCTGCACCTGATCCGCCCCCTGGGCTTCGACATATCAGACCGGGCCGTGAAGCGGGCCGGACTGGACTACTGGCGCCTGGTGTCCGTGTATGACTACGAGAACCTGGGGGATTTCTTCCGGCGGCGCCCGGAGGCGGCGGAGGACCTGTGGCTGGCCACCACCAAGGCTCCCCAGGACTACTGCCAGGCCCGGTTCCGGGAGGGCTGCTGGCTGTTCTTCGGCAAGGAGACGGCAGGCCTGCCGGAGGCGTTCCGCCTGGCCCACTATGACCGCTGCATCCGCCTGCCCATGGTCTCCCCGGCCCGGAGCCTGAACCTCAGCAACTCCGTGGCGGTGCTGACCTATGAGGCGCTGCGCCAGCAGGGCTTCCCCGGCCTGCTGCACTGCGGCGAAATGGCCGATTGATCCCGCGTATTATTTTCATAAAGGAGCGACCAATATGAATTACAATAAGAAAACCATCATGGACGTGGACGTGGCGGGGAAGAAGATCCTGCTGCGCTGCGACTTCAACGTGCCCCAGGACAAGGAGACCCACGCCATCACCAGCGACAAGCGCATCGTGGCCAGCCTTCCCACCATCCGGTATCTGCTGGAGCGTGGGGCGGCGGTGATCGCCTGCTCCCACCTGGGCAAGCCCAAGGGCCAGTGGAAGGAAAGCCTGACCCTCCGCCCGGTGGCGGAGCGTCTGAGCCAGCTGCTGGGCCAGGAGGTCATCTTCGCCCGGGACATCGTGGGCGAGGACGCCAAGGCAAAGGCGGCGGCCCTTCAGGGCGGCCAGATCATGCTGCTGGAGAACCTGCGCTTTGACCCCCGGGAGGAGAAGAACGACCCGGAGTTTGCCCGGGAGCTTGCCTCCATGGCGGAGCTGTATGTGTCCGACGCCTTCGGCACCGTGCACCGGGCCCACGCCTCCACCGCCGGTGTGGCAGCGTTCCTGCCTGCCGTGTCCGGCCTGCTGGTGGCCCGGGAGCTGGAGATCATGGGCGGTGCCCTGGAGAACCCCAAGCGTCCCTTCGTGGCGGTGCTGGGCGGAGCCAAGGTGTCCGACAAGATCGGCGTCATCAACAACCTGCTGGAAAAGGCCGACACCATCATCATCGGCGGCGGCATGGCCTACACCTTCGCCCGGGCCCAGGGCGGCTCCATCGGCAAGAGCCTGTGCGAGCCGGATAAGCTGGACTATGCCCTTCAGATGATTCGGAAGGCCAAGGACCGGGGCGTGCAGCTGCTGCTGCCCACCGACACCGTGGCCGCGGCGGAGTTCTCCGCCGACGCCGACAGCCTGGTGGTCCCCACCGACGCCATCCCCGACGACATGGAGGGCCTGGACATCGGCCCCGAGACCATCCGCACCTTCTGCGCCGCCGTCCGGGGCGCAGGCACCGTGGTGTGGAACGGCCCCATGGGCGTGTTCGAGTTTGAGAAGTTCGCCGCCGGTACCCGGGCCATGGCCCAGGCCCTGGCCGACAGCGGGGCCATCACCATCGTGGGCGGCGGCGACAGCGCCGCAGCCGTGGAGCAGATGGGCTTCGCCGATAAGATCACCCACATCTCCACCGGCGGCGGCGCCTCCCTGGAGTTCCTGGAGGGCATCGAGCTGCCGGGCGTGGCCTGTCTGCTGGATAAATAACACCAAAGGGGAAACTTTTCACCCTTTTGAAATATAGATAAGAGGAGTAAGAATTGCTATGAATCGCAGATACCGCAAGACCATCATCGCCGGCAACTGGAAAATGAACATGACCGCCAGCGATACCAAGAAATTTGCCGACGACATCAAGGCCATCATGCCCCGCGCCAAGTGGTGCGATGTGGTGGTGTGCGTCCCCTTCGTGAATATTCCCGCCGCCCTGAAGGCCTTCAAGGACCTGCGCATCTCCGTGGGCGCGCAGAACATGTTCTATGAAAAGTCCGGCGCCTACACCGGCGAGGTTTCCGCCGACATGCTCAAGGATCTGGGCGTCAAATACGTCATCATCGGCCACTCCGAGCGCCGCCAGTATTTCGGCGAAACGGATTTCACCGTCAACAAGAAGGTCCTGGCCGCTCTGGAGGCGGGTCTGCATCCCATCATCTGCGTGGGCGAGAGCCTGGAGCAGCGGGAGCTGGGCATCACCATGGAGCTCATCGCCCTGCAGGTGAAGTCCGCCCTGGCCGGCGTCCCCGCCGAGAAGCTGCGCAAGTGCGTCATCGCCTATGAGCCCATCTGGGCCATCGGCACCGGCAAGACCGCCACCGCCGAGCAGGCCGCCGAGGTCTGCACCTCCATCCGCACCACCGTGCGGCATCTGTACGGGGCCCGCATCGCCCGCTCCATCACCATTCAGTACGGCGGCTCCATGAAGCCCGGCAACGCGGCGGAGCTGCTGGCCCAGCCCGATATCGACGGCGGCCTCATCGGCGGCGCTTCCCTGAAGCCCACCGACTTTGTGGAGATCATCAACGCCGCCAACCAGGACTAAGCGAATCGACAGGAGGTTCCGCAATGAACAAGGCGCCTACTACCCTGATCATCATGGACGGCTTCGGCCTCACCGACCCCGGCCCCGGCAACGCCGTGAGCCTGGCCCGGACGCCCCAGCTGGACCGGCTGTTTGCCGAATATGCCCACACCACCCTGTCCGCCAGCGGCCTGGACGTGGGTCTGCCCGCCGGGCAGATGGGCAACAGCGAGGTGGGCCACACCAACATCGGCGGCGGCCGGGTGGTGTTCCAGGATCTGCCCCGGATCTCCCGGGCCATCGACGACGGCAGCTTCTTTGAAAACGCTGCCTACAACAAGGCCATGGACGACTGCCTGGAAAAGGGCTCCAGCCTGCACCTGTACGGGCTTCTGTCCGACGGCGGCGTCCACTCCCACATCCAGCACCTGTACGCCCTGCTGCAAATGGCCAAGAACAAGGGCCTGACCCGGGTGTATGTCCACGCCTTCCTGGACGGCCGGGACGTGTCCCCCACCAGCGGCAGGGACTTCGTCTCCGCCTGCCGGGATAAGTGCCGGGCCCTGGGCGTGGGCAAAATCGCCACCGTTATGGGCCGGTATTACGCCATGGACCGGGACAACCGCTGGGAGCGGGTGCAGCTGGCCTATGACGCCATGGTCTACGGCGAGGGCATCCAGAATCCCGACCCCGTGGACGCCGTGGCTCAGTCCTATGCCAACGACGTCACCGACGAGTTTATGGAGCCCGTGGTCTGCGACCCGGAGGGCACCATTTCCGACAACGACAGCATCATTTTCTTCAACTACCGTCCCGACCGGGCCCGGGAGATCACCCGGGCCATTGTGGACCCGGATTTCGACGGCTTCCAGCGGGAGTATTTCCCCACCACCTACGTCTGCAACACCGAGTATGACGCCTCCATGCCCAACGTGCTGGTGGCCTGGCCCCGGATCCCGGTGAAAAACGGCCTGGGCGAGTACCTTAGCTCCATGGGCATGACCCAGCTGCGCATCGCCGAAACGGAGAAGTACGCCCACGTCACCTTCTTCTTCAACGGCGGCGTGGAGAAGCAGTACCCCGGCGAGGACCGGGTGCTGGTGCCCTCCCCCAAGGTGGCCACCTACGACCTCCAGCCCGAGATGAGCGCCCGGGAGGTCTGCGACAAGTGCGTGGAGCGCATCAACTCCGGCGCGTATGACGTCATCATCCTGAACTTCGCCAACTGCGACATGGTGGGCCACACCGGCGTCCTCCAGGCCGCCGTCAAGGCCGTGGAGACGGTGGACGAGTGCGTGGGCCGGGTGGTGGAGGCCACCCTGAAGATGGGCGGCATCGCCATGGTCACCGCCGACCACGGCAACGCCGAGGTCATGCTCCAGCCCGACGGCAGCCCCATGACCGCCCACACCACCAACCTGGTGCCCTTCATCCTCTGCGGCGCAGGCACCCAGCTGCGCCCGGGCCGCCTGGCGGACATCGCCCCCACCATCCTGGATGTGATGGGCCTGGCCGCCCCCCAGGAGATGGACGGCCAGACGCTGATCGTGAAATAAATCCCCCATCAAGTAGAAACTGTCAAAAAAATTCGGGAATCTTTCGCCATCGGAAAGAAAGATCGTTACGAAAGAAACCCATCAGGGGTGTCTTTCGTTTGCAATCACAGGTTTTTCAGAACTTTTTAAGTTCTGAAAAGCTGCGGGGCGGCAGCGATTTCGTCTGCCGCCCCTGTTTTATTATCAGTACCCCGCCCCCCGGGCGATGATCTGGGCCCACAGCACCGGCCCCACGGCGCCGGTGGGGTCGATGCCCAGCTGCCGCTGCAGGGCCAGCACGGCGGCCTGGGTCCCCCGGCCGAAGATGCCGTCCTCCGCCACGGTGGGAATGTCCGGGTCCCGGGCCGCTATGCGGTTCAATTGCTGCTGCAGAAGCAGCACCGCATCCCCCCGGTCCCCCAGCACGATGAACCGCCCGGGGTAGATCTCCCCGGCAAACTGCCGGTAATCCTCCGGCAGGTCCCCCAGCACGTCCTCATAGGCCCGCCGCAGGGCGTTCCAGGTATCCCGGCCTACCACGCCGTCGGTGGGAAGGCCCGCATAGCTCTGGAAGGCGTACACGGCGTCCAGCATCTCCTGGTCAAAGACATCGCTGAGCCGGATGGGCGGCAGTTCCGGCAGGAAATACCCCAGAAAAGCCAGGAAAAACCGCACCGTCCGCACCGCCAGGCCGCTGTCCCCCAGCCGCAGGGCCTCGGTATACTGCCTCTGCACCTCGGAGATGGTCAGCCCCTCGCCGGACAGCTCCGACAGGCCCTTGACGCCGTTATAGATCTGCTTGATCTTGTACCAGGTGGCCTTGCCCACGACGCCGTCCGGAGTCAGGTTGAAGATCTGCTGGAAGGACTTCACCGCCTCCTCCATGGGCACGTCGAACACCGTGGACGGCTCCGGGATCTCCGGAATGGCCGGATAGTTCCGACGGATGCGGCTCAATTGCCGCTGGAGAAGCAGCACATCGTTGCCTACGTCCCCCCGGCGCAGAGGCCGCCCGGGATAGGAGGGCACGTTCCCCCCTACCGGGGCGTTGAACACAATGCTGATGTCCCCTCCGTAGTAGTATTGCAGAATCTCATAGGGGTTCATGCCGTCCCGGGCCAGGTCCACACTGCCCCACTGAGACAGTCCCCCGCACTGGGTCCGCACTCCGTCGCAGAACTGGGCAAACAGCGGCTCCACGCTGCCCTGCCGGACGATATAGTTGTTGAAGCTGTCGTCCACGATCTGGCTGATGTTCTCGAACACGTCGCCGCCGTCCACATAGGCCTGGTCATACTGGGTGGTGCTGGTGATGTCATAGTCGTACCCTCTGGCCCGGTAATACTCGGTATACACCCGATTCAGGGCATAGGAGATCTGGGCCAGGATGTTGGCCCGAATGGCACTCTCCGGCCAGGTGGGGTAAATTTCGTGGGAGGCCACGTTCTTGATATAGGCGGCAAAGGGCACCTCCACGTTCCGGGCCGAGGACCCCGGCGGGCCCAGGTGTACGGTAATGGTCTCCGGGACCACAGGCGTTGCAGGCATAGCGCTCCCCCCTTATATCACCGGCTCCAGCATCACCGGCAGAATGGATTCGATGCGGGCATACACCGTGACCTCCCGGTCCTCCTGGGGCACGAATAAGGGGTGCCGCACCGACACCAGGTAACCGGTGCCGCTGATGGAGGCGGTGTCCGGCGCCTGGGACCAGGCGGCGGGCAGGGCCGGCAGGGCGATGCCCTGAACGATACCCGATTCATCGGTCAGCCCCCGGTAAAACGTGTGGGTCTGGCCCCCGAACCGCCGGTATACCTCCACCCTTGCCCCGGCTACCGGAAACGTCCCGCCGCCGGAAGCCACCTGCACCCGCAGGCTCCCCTGGTCGGGGTGGGCCTGCAAAAACGTGGACAGGGGCACATGCTGGGAAAAATCGGACATAGACATGCTTCCTTTCCTGCTTTTTCCTCCCAGTATATGCACCCCCACGCGTAAAAAATGCGCCCCGCAGGGCGCAAATTTTTTGACTGTTCAAAAAGGACAAAGCCCATTTGGGACAAGTTTTTTACATCCACATGGCGAAAGGCCGCAGCAGACCCCCCAGCACCCGGTGCAGCAGGGGGCGGTGCTCCCAGTCGGACCGGGTCACCTGCCGGGACTTTTCCATAATGCCGTCCATATCCTCCAGCAGGGTCTCCAGGGCCGGCGCGCCGTACAGCAGGGTGCCGCACTCGAAGTGCAGCTGGAAGCTGCGGTAGTCCATGTTCACGGACCCCACAAAGGCCGCCTCCCGGTCCGCCAGAACGGTTTTCCCGTGCAGCAGGCCCGGCGTGAAGCGATAGATCTTCACCCCGTGGTCCAGCAGCTCCCCGAAATAGCTCTCCGCCACCATAAAGGCGAATTTGTGGTCCGGGATCCCCGGCATCATCAGCCGCACGTCCACCCCGCTGCCGGCGGCCATGCACAGGGCCTTCTCCATGGACTCGTCAATGGCCAGATAGGGGGAGGTGATATACACCATGTGCTTGGCCCCGCCGATCAGCTGCAAAAACGCGTCCTCGGCGGAGGACACCGGGTTGCTGTCCGGCCCGTCCACAAAGGGCTGCACAAAGCCCTGGCCTGGGGCGTCGCCGTGGGGCCGGTAATAGTCGTGCTCCTGGTGCATGGCGCCGCCCATGCGCTCCCACATATAGATGAACTCCCGGGTCAGGGTCCAGGCCCCCTGGCCCTCCAGCCGGATGCCGTCGTCCTTCCAATAGCCGAACCGCTCCATCAGGTTGGCGTATTCGTCGGCGATATTGGCCCCGCCGGTATAGGCGGTGTCCCCGTCGATGCAGGCGATCTTCCGGTGGTCCCGATAGTTGAAGTACAGCCGGTTCACATAGTGGTGCACCGGGTTGAAAATCAGCACCTCCGCCCCTATGCGCCGCAGCTCATCCACGGCCTCCTCGGGCATGCGCATCATGCTGCCGAAGTCGTCGAACAGCACCTTGATCTCCACGCCCTGTCCGGCCTTCCGCCGGAAAATTTCCATCAGCCGGTCCCACAGCTGCCCCTCGGCCATGATGTAAAACTCCATGAAAATGAAGTGCTCCGCCTGCTCCATGCGCTCCAGCAGATCCTCCAGATACGCCTCGCCGGTGGGCAGATACACGGCTCCGGTGCCGGTGTAAAGGGGGAAGCCCTGCCGGTCCAGATACGCCGCCAGGCGGCCCCATTCCGGGTGCTCCCGCCGCAGGTGCTCCACCTGCAGGCGGCTGTGCTCCTGCCGGGCGTCGGACTCCCGGGGCCGGGGCAGTTTTTTCAGGTCCAGCCGCTTCTGGGGGTGATCTCCGTTCCACAGCCAGTACAGGATCAGGCCCACCACCGGCACCGTCAGGATCAGCAGGGTCCAGCCCAGCTTGTATGAGCCGCCGCCGGGGCGGCTGTTGATGCGGAAGACGTAGGCCAGGGCCACCAGCTCCAGCAGGGTATAGGCGATGGCCATTCTCTGCCGCAGCAGGTCATTGAGCACCAGCACCAGCGCGATCTGGGCCAGCAGCAGCACCGCCACCAGCACCAGCCGCAGGGCCGCCGATATGCGCCGCTCGGTTTTTTGCTGTACCTTCGGTTTCTTCAACGGAAATCCTTCCTCCTTTCCCGCTGTCCCCGCCGCTTACCGGCGGTGTATGGGTATCTAAGGGTGTCTGTTTTGCGGCCCGCTGAGGGCAGCGAGCTCTACAGCCTTGGCTCTCCCTCTGGGAGAGCTGTCGGCGCAGCCGACTGAGAGGGTCTGTAGGGGCGGACGACTCTGTCCGCCCTTATCCTCCGTCACCGCTGGGACGAACGCAGCAGCTCCTGCTGGATGTCCCACAGCTTCCGGGACAGGTCCACCACATACTTGTGGGGGTTGTCGAAGCGCTTCACCTCGTCCCACAGGGTGTCCACCTGCTGGCGGCAATAGGCCTGGATCTCCGGCAGACTGGGGCTGTCATACACCCGCTTGCCCTTCAGGAACACCGGCACCAACAGCTCCCGGGCGGTGAAGTTGTACACGGTTTTCTTCTTCCAGGTGGCCATGGGGTCGAAGATCTCCAGGTCCTGGGTGTCGTCCACCTGCTCGTCGTGCAGGGTGATCAGGTCGGCGATGGCCTTGCCGGTGTCCCGGCCATAGAAGCGGTACACCTTCTTGAAATGGGGAATGGTGATCTTCTCCACGTTTTCGCTGACCTTGATCTTGGGGATGATGTTTCCTTCATCGTCCTCCACCGCCGCCAGCTTGTATACGCCGCCGAACACCGGTTCGGAGCGGGCGGTGATCATCCGCTCGCCCACGCCGAACATGTCGATCTGTGCCCCCTGCATAAACAGGTCCTGAATCAGATACTCGTCCAGGGAGTTGGACACGCTGATCTTGCACTCGGTCCACCCGGCGTCGTCCAGCATCTTCCGGGCCTTCCGGGTCAGGTAGGCCATGTCGCCGGAGTCCAGCCGGATGCCGCACTTGGTGATGCCCTTGGGCTTGAGCACCTCGTTGAAGGCCCGGATGGCGTTGGGAATGCCGGATTTCAGGGTGTTGTAGGTGTCCACCAGCAGCGTGGCGTTGGTGGGATAAATTTCGCAGTACGTCTTGAAGGCCTCGTATTCCGAGTCAAACATCTGCACCCAGGCGTGGGCCATGGTGCCTCCGGCGGGCACGCCGTACAGCTGGTCGGAGATGGTGCAGGCGGTTCCGGCACAGCCGCCAATATAGGCCGCCCGCGCGCCGGTGATGGCGGCGTCGGAGCCCTGGGCCCGGCGGGAGCCGAACTCCAGCACCGTCCGGCCTCTGGCGGCCCGGGTGATGCGGTTGGCCTTGGTGGCGATGAGGCTCTGGTGGTTCACGGTCAGCAGGGTGAAGGTCTCAATGAGTTGTGCCTCGATGGCCGGGGCCCGGACCACCACCAGCGGCTCCTTGGGGAACACCGGCGTCCCCTCCGGCACGGCATAGATGTCGCCGGTGAACCGGAAGTTCGCCAGATACTCCAGAAATTCCTCGCAGAACAGGTTCCGCCCCCGGAGATACTCGATGTCCTCCGGGGTGAAGTGCAGGTCCTCGATGTAACGGATCAGCTGTTCCAGACCGGCGGCAATGGCGAAGCCGCCCTTATCCGGCACCCGGCGGAAGAACACGTCAAAATACGTGATCTTGTCCTTGAAGCCGTTTTCAAAGTATCCGTTTCCCATGGTCAGCTCATAGAAGTCACAGAGCATGGTCATGTTCAGCTTTTCTCCAATGTTCATCCTCAAATACCTCAAATTTTCATTATACTTGCGGGGTATCTGTCCATTATAGACCGTTTTCGCAGCATATGCAATCCGTTATTTTATAATCATTTTACTTTTCCCGGTGAAAATAGTGCTTGGCGCAGAATTCCCGCCGCACCTCCACCTTCCCCTCGTCCGTCAGCCAGTCCACGAAGTTGGCAAAATTCCGCTCCACGATGCTGAACTTGAACTCGTTCCGGGTGCGGACGTTTTCCCGCTGGCAGAAGGCGTAGATCCACTGGTCAAAGGACATGCCGTTCTCCAGGTCCTCCAGAAGCTCCCGGCCCTTGTCATGGATGAAGGCGATGTTCCGGTCGATCAGCGGCCCGATGTCCGTCAGCACCTGCTTGTGGGCGATGATGTACGCCGGGCGCCGGAGATTCCGCAGGCTCTCCTTGCTCTCCAGGTCCCGGGCGATGAACATACTGGTGGGGAGCTTGGCGGCGGCGATCTGCTCCTCGTCGATCAGGCAGTCCCCCAGATAGGCAACCCCGTCCGGGGTGACGACGCCGATGTGCCCGGCGGAGTGGCCCGGCAGCTGTAAAATGCCAAACCTGGCCCCGCAGAAGTCCAGATGCTCCGCATCGGCGGGGATGATCACGTCCGCCGGAAAGCACTCCTCCAGCAGATACTCCCGGCTTTTGCCGTAGGTCAGGGCCACATAGTTGGCCCGGTACGCATCGGGATTCACGGAGATGCCCGCCTCGATGATCTGGGCCGCCGCCAGGCAGCCGTACCGCTGCTGCAGGAACCGGACGTTTCCCGTGTGGTCAAAGTGCGCGTGGGAGCACAGGATGCCCCGCAGCCGGAACCCGTTGCCCTCTATGAGGTTCACCAGGGCGCTGCGGTCCAGCCGGGCATAGCCCGTGTCCATCAGTACAATGTCCGTGTCCGTCAGCTTATATACCGGCATCAGCGCCGTGGCCCCCACGGCGGCATAGGTTCTTCCGTATACGTGCCGCAGCTCCATATCTCGTCCCCCTCCATGGTGCAATATCCCATATTATATACCCTTCGACGGGAAAAAACAACCTGGCAAAAATTTGCGTTTACCCCCTATGCAAAACCAGAAAAATAAGGTAAAATACAACCAAGTATGAATAGGGAGGATTCAGTCAATGGACGAACCGAAGTATAAGCGGGTGCTGCTGAAGATCAGCGGCGAGGCTCTGGCCGGCGACAAGCACTTCGGCCTGGATTTCCAGGTTATGGGCCGGGTGGCCGACGTCATCAAGGAGTGCGTGGCCATGGGCGTCCAGGTGGGCGTGGTCATCGGCGGCGGCAACTTCTGGCGGGGCGTGAAAAACGGCGAGGGCCACATCGAGCGCACCCGCGCCGATCATATGGGCATGCTGGCCACCGCCATGAACTGCATGGCCATGGCCGACGTGCTGGAGCAGAAGGGCGTGGACGTCCGGGTCCAGACGGCGCTGGAGATCAAAGAGGTGGCGGAGCCCTACATCCGGGCCCGTGCCGTCCGGCACCTGGAAAAGGGCCGGGTGGTGATCTTCGGCTGCGGCGTGGGCTGCCCCTTCTTCTCCACGGATACCGCCGCCGTGCTCCGGGCCGCCGAGATCGGGGCCGACGTGATCCTGCTGGCCAAGAACATCGACGGGGTGTACGACTGCGACCCCGCCACCAACGCCAACGCCGTGAAGTTCGACGCCATCACCTATGACGAGGTGCTCAAGCGGCACCTGGCCGTCATGGACTCCACCGCCACCAGCCTGTCCATGGACAACCACATTCCCGTGCTGGTGTTCGCCCTGAAGGACCCCTACAACATCGTCCGCGCCCTGCGCGGCGAAAAAATCGGAACAATTGTGAAGGAGGCATAACCCATGCTGAAAGACGAGTACAAGGTTTACGAGGAAAAAATGAAAAAGAGCATCGAATCCGTTGCCAACGACTTTGCCGCCGTGCGTGCAGGCCGTGCCAACGCCTCCGTGCTCAACCGCATCCATGTGGACTATTACGGCACCCCCACCCCCATCCAGCAGATCGCGTCCGTTGGCTCTCCCGATCCCCGCACTCTGGTGATCACCCCCTGGGACACCTCCGCCCTGAAGGCCATCGAAAAGGCCATTCTGGAGTCTGACCTGGGCATCAACCCCCAGAACGACGGCAAGGCCATCCGCCTGAGCTTCCCCCAGCTGACCGAGGAGCGCCGCAAGGACCTGGTCAAGCAGATCCGCAAGTATACCGAGGGCGGCAAGGTGGCCGTGCGCAACATCCGCCGGGAGGCCATGGAGCATTTCAAGAAGCAGCAGAAGGCCTCCGAAATCACCGAGGACGAGCTGAAGATGGCGGAAAAGGACCTGCAGAAGCTGACCGACGACAGCTGCAAGGAACTGGACAAGCTCCTGGAAAACAAGGAAAAGGAGCTCCTGTCCGTCTGATGGGCCTGTTTTCCAAGAAAATCCATCATCACGGGGCGGGGCAGGTGGACATGAGCCGCCTGCCCCGCCACATCGCTATTATTATGGACGGCAACGGTCGTTGGGCGAAGCAGCGCGGCCTGCCTCGCACTGCCGGACATAAAGTAGGGGCCGAGACCTTCCGCAAGATCGCCACCTATTGCAAGGATCTGGGGGTGGAATACCTGACGGTGTACGCCTTCTCTACGGAGAACTGGAAGCGTCCCGCCGACGAGGTGGGGGTCATCATGGGTCTTCTGAAGCAATATATGCTGGAGGCCATCGACTCTATGGAGCGCGATCAGATCCGCCTGCGCTTTCTGGGGGACCTGTCCGCCATTTCGCCGGAGCTGCAGGCCCTGGTGGACCGCACCAATGAGATCTCCACCCACATCCACGGGTTCCAGGCCAACGTCTGCCTGAACTACGGCGGCCGGGAGGAGATTCTCCACGCCGCCCGCCGCTTCGCCCGGGACTGCGCCGACGGTACCGCTGACCCGGACAGCCTCACCGAGGCGGGCTTCTCCGACTATCTCTACTCCGCCGGGATTCCGGACCCGGAGCTCATCATCCGTACCAGCGGCGAGGAGCGCCTGTCGGGCTTCCTGCTGTGGCAGTGCGCCTATTCGGAGTTTTACTTCTGCGACACCCTGTGGCCGGACTTCGACGCCCGGGCCCTGGACAAAGCCATCATCGCCTACCAGAGCCGCGACCGGCGGTTCGGCGGCGTGAAATAGAGAGGATACAAACATGAAACAGAGGATATTGGTGGCTGTGGTGGGCATTCCCGCCCTGCTTGCCGTGCTGTGCGTCGCTCCCGCCTGGGCCACGGCCCTGCTGCTGGCGGCCCTGTCCGTCATTGCGGCCCACGAGCTGCTGACGGCGGTGTGCGGCCCGGACAAGGCCCGGCGCTGGACGGTGCTGCCCGCCCTGTGCGCCGTGCTGCTGCTGGGGCGGCAGGTATTTGCCTGGCCGGGCCTGGAGTGGCTGCTGCTGGCGGCGGCTTTGGCCCTGCCCCTTTCCGGGGTGCTGACCTATGGAAAGCCTCAGGCCCTGACCTTTACCGACGTCTGCGCCATGGCCGTGGCGGGCTTCGCCATCCCCTGGGCCTTCTCGGGGCTGTACGGCCTGCGGATGCTGGAGGGGGGGTACCTCCTGGTGCTGACGCCCTTGGTGGCGGCCTTCTGCAGCGATGCCCTGGCCCTGTTCACCGGCATGGCCCTGGGCCGTCATAAGCTGGCCCCCCTGGTCAGCCCCCACAAAACCGTGGAGGGCGCGGCAGGCGGCCTGGTGGGCGGCATGGCCGGTATGGCCATTTTCTGCCTGGTGTACCGGGCCATCACCGGTGTGAACCTGGGCCTGCCCCTGTGCGTGGCCCTGGGCCTGCTGGGGGCGCTGCTGGGGGAGCTGGGGGACCTGAGCTTCTCCGCCGTGAAGCGCCAGTATGGCATCAAGGACTATGGCCGTCTGCTGCCGGGTCACGGCGGCGTGCTGGACCGGTTCGACAGCGTGCTTTTTGCCGCCCCGGTGCTGTGCGCCCTGCTGCGGGCTTTGGCGGCATAAACGGCATAAGGAGAATCGCAACATGACAAAAACCATTTCCCTGCTGGGCTCCACCGGCTCCATCGGCCGCCAGACCCTGCAGGTGGCCCGGGAGCTGGGCCTTTCCGTGGCGGCCCTGACCGCCAACCGCCAGGTGGACCTGCTGGAGCAGCAGGCCCGGGAGTTTCACCCCGCCCTGGCGGTGCTGTACGACCGGGACGCCGCCCGGGAGCTGCGCCTGCGCCTGTCGGACACGGACATCCGGGTGGAGGCGGGGCCGGAGGGCCTGCTGCTGGCGGCTCAGCTGCCCCAGGCCGACACCGTGGTCACCGCCGTTATGGGCAGCGTGGGCCTGGAGCCCACTCTGGCCGCCATCCGCTGGAAAAAGCGCATCGCCCTGGCCAATAAAGAGACCCTGGTCTGCGCCGGGGAGCTGGTCATGGCCGAAGCGGAGCGCTGCGGCGCGGACATCGTCCCCGTGGACTCCGAGCACAGCGCCATTTTTCAGAGTCTCCAGGGCTGCCGGGACCGCAATGAGGTCCGGCGGCTGCTGCTGACCTGCTCCGGCGGTCCCTTCTTCGGCCGCACCTATCAGCAGCTGGAGTCCGTCACCCCCGCCGACGCATTGAAACACCCCAACTGGAGCATGGGTGCAAAAATCACCATCGACTCTGCTACCCTGATGAACAAGGGCCTGGAGGTCATCGAGGCCATGCGGCTGTACCGGCTGCCGGTGGAGCAGGTGGACGTGGTGATCCACCGCCAGAGCATCGTCCACTCCCTGGTGGAGTACCGGGACGGGGCCATGATCGCCCAGCTGGGCACCCCGGATATGAAGCTGCCCATCCGCTATGCCTTCACCTGGCCCCATCGGGCCGAGAGTCCGGACCGGCCCCTGGACCTGCTGACCTGCGGCGACCTGACCTTCCGGGCCCCGGACACGGACGCCTTCCCCTGCCTGCGCATCGCCCGCCAGTGCGCCCAAACCGGCGGCACCGCCTGCGCCATCATGAACGGCGCCAACGAGGCGGCGGTGGCCCTGTTCCTGCAGGAGCGCGTCGGCTTCAACGACATTCCCCGCCTGGTGGAGTCCGCCCTTGACCGGGTGCAGGTGAAATATGCCCCGGACCTTCCGGATATACTGGAAGCAGACAGACAGGCGCGAGCCGCTGTACTGCAAACGGTAGGAGACATGGTATGATCTATATTATCGCAGCGATCCTGATTTTCGGCGTCCTCATCGCCGTCCACGAGCTGGGCCACTTTCTGGCGGCCAAGGCCTGCGGCGTGCGGGTCAACGAGTTCGCCATCGGCATGGGCCCCGCCCTGCTGAAAAAAACCAAGGGCGACACCCAGTATTCCCTGCGCCTGCTGCCCATCGGCGGCTTCTGCGCCATGGAGGGCGAGGAGGAGGACTCCAGCGACCCCGCCGCCCTGAATAACCAGGGCTTCTGGCAGAAGCTGCTGATCTTCGCCGCCGGGGCCCTGATGAACTTCCTGGCGGGGCTTATCATCATCCTGGTGCTGTACGCCGGGGTCAAGGCCGTCAACGTCCCGGTGATCCGGGGCTTTGCCGAGGGCTGCCCCCTGGAATCCGCCTCCGGCCTCCGGGAGGGCGACCGCATCCTGTCCATCGACGGGGAGCGCATCTACACCTTCAGCGACGTGTCCCTGCTGCTGGGCCGCAATAAAACCGGCGATTTTGACCTGGTCATCCGCCGGGACGGCCAGAAGCTCCGGCTGGAGAACTTCCACATGGAGCGGGGCGAGTATCTGGACCAGTCCGGCGAAAAGTTCACCGGCTTCGGCCTGTATTTCGGGGCGGAGGAGCTGACCTTCGGCGGGCGGCTGCAATACTGTTGGAACCAGGCGGTGGACTTTGTTCGCCTGGTGCGCCTGAGCCTCCAGATGCTCATCACCGGCGAGGCGGGCTTTTCCGATATGAGCGGCCCCGTGGGCATCGTCTCCACCATCACCACCGTGGGCGAGCAGTCCGAAAGCGCTGCGGCCGCCGCTGCCAACATCGCCTACCTGGCGGCCCTCATCGCCGTGAACCTGGCGGTGATGAACCTGCTGCCCCTGCCCGCCCTGGACGGCGGCAAGATTTTCTTCCTGGTGGTCAACGCCCTGTGTATGCTCACCATCCGCAAACAGATCCCCGCCAAATTTGAAAATTACGTCCACCTGGCCGGCTTCATCCTGCTGATGGGTCTGATGCTGGTCATCACCTTCCAGGACGTGCTGAAGCTGTTCCACTGAATCCCCTTTGCCTCAAAAGGGCGCCGCCCTTTTGAGGCAAATTATGCCATTTATCACACAATTACAGGAGGATAACACCATGAGCAAACAGATCCATGTGGGCGCCGTGGCCGTGGGCGGCGGCGCGCCGGTCAGCATCCAGTCCATGTGCAATACCCCCACCCAGGACGTGGAGCGCACCGTGTCCCAGATCCTCCGTCTGGAGCAGGCCGGGTGCCAGATCATCCGGGTGGCCGTGCCGGATATGGACGCCGCCCGGGCCATCGGCCCCATCCGCCGCCGCATCCACATCCCCCTGGTGGCGGATATCCACTTTGACTATCGCCTGGCCCTGGAGTGCGTCCGCCAGGGGGTGGACAAGATCCGCATCAACCCCGGCAACATCGGCTCCGCGGAAAAGGTCCGGGCCGTGGCCGACGCCTGCCGGGACCGGGGCATTCCCATCCGCATCGGCGTCAACGGCGGCTCCCTGGAGCGGGAGCTGCTGCAAAAATACGGCGGCGTCACCGCCCAGGCCCTGGTGGACAGCGCCCTGGGCCACGTCCGCCTGCTGAACGACTGCAATTTTGACGACATCTGCATCTCCGTCAAGTGCTCCCACGTCCCGGTGAACATGGCCGCCTACCGCATGCTCCATGAGCAGACCCACTACCCCCTGCACCTGGGGGTCACCGAGGCCGGAACCCCCCGCCTGGGGGTGCTGAAATCCGCCATCGGCATCGGCGGCCTGCTGTGCCAGGGCATCGGCGACACCCTCCGGGTCAGCCTCACGGCGGACCCGGAGGAGGAGGTCCGCGCCGCCCTGGACATCCTGTCCGCCGCCGGTCTGCGGAAAACCGGCCCCGACCTGATCTCCTGCCCCACCTGCGGCCGCACCCGGTACGACATGATCCCCATCGCCCGGGAGGTGGAGCGCCGCCTTCAGGGCTGCACCAAGCCCATCACCGTGGCGGTCATGGGCTGCGTGGTCAACGGCCCCGGCGAGGCCCGGGCCGCCGATGTGGGCATCGCCGGCGGCGACGGCGAGGGCCTGCTGTTCCGCCATGGCGAAATTCTGCGCAAGGTTCCCCAGGACAAGCTGGTGGACGCCCTGATGGACGAGATCGATAAGCTGTAAGGGAGGACCCCGTATGTGCGATAAAATACCGTTTTTTACCTTTCTCGAGAGCTTTGTGCCGCCCCGGGACCTGGGTCTGCTGCTCCACGACGCCTATGTGGTGGGCGGCAGCATGGACCGGGCGGAGCGCACCATGGAGCTGGAGCTGACGGCCTCCGCCCCCCTGCCGGAGGCCGCCGTCACCGCCCTGCGCCAGCTGCTGATGGACCAGTATCAGCTGCGCCAGCTGCGGCTCCACTTCCGCACCCCCCGGCCCGCGGAGGACAAGTCCGACATCCTCATGGGCCGGGAGATCAAGGGAAAGCCCGTCCCCATCGACGGCCTGAACCCCAAAATGGGCGCCGTGGTGATAGAGGGCAAGGTCTTTGCCGCCGAGTGCTACGAGACCCGCAAGCCCGGTGTCTGGCGGCTGACCTTCGACATGACGGACTACCGGAATTCCGTCACCGTCACCAAGTACATGGAGGGCAAGGAGGCCCAGTCCATGCAGAACGCCGTGTCCCCGGGGATGTGGCTCCGGGTCCAGGGCAATGTGGAGCTGAGCCGGGACGGCAAGGACATTCAGCTGCGCCCCTTTCACATCATGAAGATCCCCCACAAGCCCCGGGAGGACACCGCCCCGGAGAAGCGGGTGGAGCTGCACCTCCACACCAAGATGTCCAACATGGACGCCCTGACGGACACCGCCTCCGTCATCAAGCAGGCCATCGCCTGGGGCCACCCGGCCATCGCCATCACCGACCACGGCGTGGCCCAGTCCTTCCCGGACGCCTGGCACACCGCCAAGGGCAAGATCAAGATACTCTACGGCGTGGAGGGCTACTTCGTCAATAACCTGGACGACCGCATCGCCGTCCACGGTCCCCAGGACCAGGACTTCGCCGACGAGATCGTCTGCTTCGATATCGAGACCACCGGCCTGAAGGTGGATCGGGAGGCCATCACCGAGATCGGCGCCGTGGTGCTGAAGAACGGCCAGGTCACCGACCGCTTCCAGACCTTCGTGAACCCCGGCCGCCGCCTGACGCCGGAGATCATCGGCCTCACCGGCATTACCGACGCCATGCTTTCCGGTGCCCCCTCCCCCAAGGAGGCCCTGACGGCCTTTCTGGACTTTGTGGGCGGCCGTCCCCTGGCGGCCCACAACGCCGAGTTCGACATCAGCTTCATCCGGGCCGGCTGCCGCCGGGAGGAGCTTCCCTTCGACCCCACCTATGTGGACTCCCTGATCCTGGCCCAGAATCTCCTGCCGGAGCTGCACAAGTTCAAGCTGGACATTGTGGCCGAGTATCTGGACCTGCCCGCCTTCAACCACCATCGGGCCTCCGACGATGCGGCCATGGTGGCCTATATGCTGATCCCGTTTTTCCAGAAGATGGAAAAGGAACTGGGCATCCGCCGCCTCCAGGATATCAACACCCAGATGCTGAAGCTGCGGCCCCGGGGCAGCAAGTCCAGCCGCTTCCCCAAGCACATCATCCTGCTGGCCAAGAACAAAATGGGCCTCAAGCACCTGTACCAGCTGATCTCCGCCTCCAACCTGCAATACTTCAAGCGGGTGCCCATCATCCCCAAAACCGAGCTGATGGCCCACCGGGAGGGGCTCATCGTCGGCTCCGCCTGCGAGGCCGGGGAGCTGTTCCAGGCGGTGAAGGACCACAAGGACTGGGCCGAGCTCAGGCGCATCGCGTCGTTTTACGACTATCTGGAAATTCAGCCCATCTGCAACAATCTGTTCATGCTCCGCAACGGCGACGTCCGGTCCGAGGAGGAGCTGCGGGAGTTCAACCGCACCATCGTCCGCCTGGGCCGGGAGCTGAACAAGCCCGTCTGCGCCACCGGCGACGTCCACTTCCAGGAGCCGGAGGACGAGGCCTACCGCCATATCCTTCTGGCCAGCAAGAAGTTCCCCGACGCCGACGCGCCTCTGCCCATTTACTTCAAAACCACCACCGAGATGCTGGAGGAGTTCTCCTATCTGGGGGAGGAGCTGGCCCGCCAGGTGGTCATCGACAACCCCCGCCACATCGCCGACCTGGTGGAGGAGATCGAGCTGCTGCCTCCGGGCCAGCTGTTCCCGCCCCGGCTGGAAAACTCCCAGGAGGACCTGAACCGCCTGGTCTGGGACAAGTGCCACGCCCTGTACGGCGACCAGCCTCCCCAACTGGTGGTGGACCGGCTGAACGTGGAGCTGGGCAGCATCCTGGGGAAGTATGACGTGGTGTATATGTCCGCCCAGAAGCTGGTGCAGCGCAGTCTGGAAAACGGCTATCTGGTGGGCTCCCGTGGCTCCGTTGGCTCCTCTCTGGTGGCCTATATGTCCGGCATCACCGAAGTGAACTCCCTGCCGCCCCACTACCGCTGCCCCAACTGCCGCCATGTGGAATTTGTCACCGACGGCAGCTACGGCTGCGGGGCGGATATGCCCGACAAGGACTGCCCGGAGTGCGGCACGAAATACGTCAAGGACGGCTTCGACATCCCCTTTGAGACCTTCCTGGGCTACGGCGGCGGCAAGGTGCCGGATATCGACCTGAACTTCTCCGGCGAATACCAGGCCCGGGCACACCGCCACGCCATCGAGATGTTCGGCCAGACCCAGGTGTTCCGGGCCGGCACCATCGGTACCCTGGCGGAGAAGACCGCCTTCGGCTTCGTCCGCAAATACCTGGACGAGCGGGGCCTCACCGCCGGCAATGCCGAGGTGAACCGCCTGACCCAGGGCTGCGTAGGCGTCCGCCGCACCACCGGCCAGCACCCCGGCGGCCTGGTGGTGGTCCCCGACGATATGGACGTGGAGGATTTCACCGCCGTCCAGCACCCCGCCGACGCCGAGGACGCCGACACCATCACCACCCATTTTGAATACCACTGCATGGAGGACAACCTTCTGAAGCTGGATATGCTGGGCCACGATGACCCCACCATGATCCGTATGCTGGAGGACCTTACCGGGGTCAACGCCCGGGCCATCCCCCTGGACGACCCGGACACCATGAGCATCTTCACCTCCTCCAGGGTCCTGGGCTTTGAAAACGACGAATTGTTAGGCCCCACCGGGGCCGTGGCCATTCCGGAGTTCAACACCCGGTTCACCCGGGGCATGCTGGTGGATACCCAGCCCAAGGACTTCAACACCCTGGTGCGCCTGTCCGGCTTCTCCCACGGCACCGACGTGTGGCTGGGCAACGCCCGGGACCTGATCGTCAGCGGCACCGCCTCGGTTCTGGAAACCGTGGGCTGCCGGGACGACATCATGCTCTACCTGATCCACATGGGCCTGGACCCCAAGATGAGCTTCAAGATCATGGAGGCCGTCCGAAAGGGCAAGGTGAAAAAGGGCGGCTTCCAGGACGGGTGGGAGGACGCCATGCGGGCCCACGAGGTGCCGGAGTGGTACATCGAGTCCCTGGCCAAGATCGGCTACCTGTTCCCCAAGGCCCACGCCGTGGCCTATGTGATGATGGCCTTCCGCATCGCCTGGTTCAAGGTCCATGAGCCCCTGGCGTTTTACGCCACCTTTTTCACCGTCCGGGCCAAGGCGTTTGACGCGGAATACTGCTGTGCCGGCATCGACGCCGTCAAGCGGAAGATCCGCGAAATCGAAAACAACAAGGACGCCACCGCCGTGGAGCAGAACCTGATGGTCACCTTGGAGGTGTGCTACGAGTTCTATCTCCGGGGCTTCCACTTCGACACCATCAACATCTACGAGTCCCAGGCCACCGCCTTCAAGATCACCGACAACGGCCTGCTGCCCCCCTTCATCTCCGTCCGGGGCCTGGGGGAGACCGCCGCCCAGGACACCGTGGAAAAGCGGAAGGGCAAGACCTTCATTTCCGTGGAAGAATTTTCCACCTGCTGCAGCAAGCTGTCCAAAACCCACATCGAGCAGCTGAAGGCCCTGGGCGCCTTCGCCGGCATGGCGGACACCAGCCAGATCACCCTGTTCGGATGACGGAGTGGCGCTTTGTGTGGTCCCATGGTGACGACCACGAGACGGGGCATGCCCTGTCCCGGGAGATGCTGGCTTTGTCCCGGGACAAAAGCCCCCAAAGGCGGGACATCCCGCCCTGTCCCGGGACAGTTTTTATCGGAAATAACGGTAAACCAATGGCAAGTGACTGTTATTTCAACATCAGCCACAGCCACGGCCTGGTGGCCTGTGCCGTGTCGGATGTCCCCGTGGGTATCGACGTGGAGAAAATCCGTCCGGTTCCGCCCCGGCTGATGGGTATTTTATCGCCGCAGGAGCGGGAATCCGTGCGCTGTGACGCGGATTTCTTCCGGCTCTGGACCCTGAAAGAGGCCCTTATCAAGTGCCGCGGAGGCGTTTTGGGCCAAATCCGGCACGTTCACTTTGATTTGAGCGGTTCATCCATCATTTGCTCTGTCCCCGGCTATTCCTTCTCCCTGCTCCCGGCCCCGGCAGGCTACGCCGCCGCCCTCTGCTGGGAAAATATAGAAGAAGCAACAGAAAGTGAGAAACAAAAATGAGCATTTTTGACCGTATTTTTCAGAAAAAGCAGGAAAAATCCAAACAAAAACGCGCAGAACCTCCCACGAACAACCCGGCTGTCCTCCTGGGCCGCCAGCTGGCGGACTCCCTGCGGGAGAAAATCCCCGATACCGCCGCCCTTCCTGAAATCGTCACTTATTTCGAGGAAATGTGCCGGATTCCCGTGGAAAATGTGGAAATTCAGGACGATTTAATCACCTGTATAACCGACCCCTTCGGCGAAGAACCGGAGTGGATTCACTTCGCTCTGACCCGCCAGTTCCCGGATGGGGAGGGCGGATCGGTGGAGATCCTGCTGGATATCGGATTTCCGGACGTGAAGGGCCGTCTCCAGCTTGAGGACGAGCTGTGCAGCGACGAGTTAGACGAAAGAGAGAATGTTTTCGACTACATTCGCCGTTCTGCCGGTTATATTGCCCTGGAGAATATCCCGCCTGTCGCCATGGACATCACCTGCGACCAGACATAAAATGGAGCCCAAAATACCGGAACCGGCAGGAATTTTGCCGGTTCCGGTATTTTTGCTGGCAAAATGCAAAGCACCGCATAGCATGAAAGGGGAGGGGGGACCAAAATGGCCAAACGAGTTTATATCAGTCCCAGCGACCAGGTAGAAAACAAATACGCCTGGGGCAATACCAATGAGCATGTCCAGTGCCAGAGGATCGCCGAGGCGGAGGCCGCCGCCCTGCGCCGCTGCGGCGTGGAGGTGCAGCTGGCAAAATTTGGAACCAGCATGGCCCAAAGATGCACTGAATCCAACGCTTTTGGGGCGGACATCCACAATTGCGTCCACACCAATGCCTTCAACGGAAAGGTCACCGGCACCCGGCTGTTCTGCTTTGCCGTGCCCGGAAAGGGGTACGACGCCTGCAGGGCGGTCTTCGGCGCCCTGGCGCCGCTGACCCCGGGGACCTCGGAGAATATCCAGGCCAATTCCCGGCTGTATGAGGTGCGGACCCCGGCGGCTCCCACCGCCTATGTGGAGTGCGAATTTCACGACAATCCGGAAACGGCCCGGTGGATCATCCAGCACACCGATGAAATCGGCGAGGCCATCGCCCGGGGCCTTTGCCAGTATCTGGGGGTGGCCTATGCTCCGGCCCAGGCGGAAAAGCCTGCGCCCCAGCCCAAGGGGGACGGCCTGTTCCGGGTGCAGGTGGGGGCCTTCGCCAACCGGGATAACGCTGAAAAAATGCTGGAAAGGCTGAAAAAGGCGGGATTTTCTGGGTTTATCGCCAGCGATAAGTAGAAAACCGACATTTACGGCCAATACGCACCGGAGGGTCCGCCGACTGGCGGACCCTCCGGATAACCATGATGCTTTTACAGGTTTGGCTCCATCAGGAGAACCAGCCCAGGCCGAAGAAGCTGTCCAGCTGACCGGCCAGAATCAGGATCATGATGATGGGGGTGATATACTTCACGCACACGTTGAAGAAGGCCTTGCTCTTGAAGCGGTTGCCCTCCAGGCAGCACTCGTCGTCCACGATCTGGGGACCCAGCTCCCAGCCGATGCAGATGCACATCAGCAGAGCGCCCAGGGGCATCAGGATACCCTCGGCCACGCAGTCGAAGAAGTCCAGCCAGCAGTCGCTCCAGGCGCTGGCCTCGATGTTCAGCAGATGGGCGGGGGCCATGCCGTTTTCGCCCAGGCCGTCCAGGCACACCAGCACGCACAGGACACCGGCAGCGATGGCAGCCAGGATGGAATAAGGCTTGCGCTTGTCGCCCTTACCGGCGTCGCGGGCATCATCCACGAAGTGGGCCACGATGACCTCCAGCAGGGAGATGGAGGAGGAGATGGCGGCAAAGACCACCAGCAGATAGAAGATAATACCGAAGATGGGACCCACGGCATCCATGCGGTCGAACACGTTCTGCATGGTGATGAACAGCAGCTTGGGGCCGCCCACGGCACTGCCGATGAAATAGGCGAAGGTATCGCCGCCCACGGCCACCGCAAAGACCATCACCAGCAGCATTTTCTGCAGGGAGGCCGGGGAATCCAGCAGGCCGATGAGGCACATACAGGGCAGCACTAGCGTAATCATGGGCAGAACGCTGACCAGAATGTCGATCAGGTCAGGGTCCTCCCGGCGCATGACCTGCAGCACCACAAAAAAGCCCAGCACGGTCAGAATTGGGATAATGGCCAGCGAAGAATAGAACCTCATCGCAGGGACGGCCAGACACAGGGCCACATAGCTGGTCCAGCAGACCGGGCGGTGGCCACCTACCTTCAGAGCGTTCAGTTCCTCGTGGATTGCCAGCATCGTGGCCAGAAAAACGGCTACTGCAAAATACCAGCCGCCAAGGCAGAGTACCAGCGTCAAAACGGCGATCAGGCAGGCGCCTGTGACGATCCGCTGCCACATGGAGGATGGTTTCTTCTTCGGCGTTTCTTTCTTTGCCTCTTCGCTCATGGTTTGT
>OIWQ01000891.1_pt1 | contig 37797 bp, 30 predicted proteins | sample 1587571 | NCBI WGS metagenome assembly OIWQ01 (sample SAMEA3888910, study PRJEB22519) | human gut metagenome | biome: human gut; feature: human-associated habitat; material: faeces | place: Denmark | collected 2010
GCCTTGCTTCCCGAAAGCGAGTGCAAAGGTACAACCTTTTACCGTAAACACCAAATATTATGGCCACTTTTTTTCAAGCGGAAACTCCTGCAAATTTAGAAAAACTTCCCTAAACAAACAAGGAATATGCTGTAAAACATATATTTAACACTCGGAATCATGCACGATTTAAGGGGAAACTTTTTTCTAAATGGAAAACGAAGGAGAGGAAAAGAGCGGAGAATAGGGGAAGGAAAACGCGGGAACGAAGGAGGAAGAGGAGGAAAAGGCGGCGGGGAAAAGGGGGAATAGCACCGGGAAGGTGGGGGCAACGAGGCTGAAAACACGCACAAGGGGAAACAGAAAGCCCAAGGACGGAGATAGGAAGGACGGTAAAGAACAGCAGGAAGAAAGAGAGTTTGGAACGAAAGACACACAAGGAAAATATAGGGCATGTGTCAGGAGGCGTACACAAAGGAGAGATAAATAAGGAAGAGGCAAAGGATGTAAAAGAAGAGGAGGTTCCGAGACTGGAAAGGCGGCAAAGGAAATGGGAAGACAGAGGAATTAGGATTGGAACAACAAATAACCGATAGGGGACATTACTTTCATGCAGACCGGACGTCTCCCCTTACACAGGAATTTTGCAAAAAGAGACTTCATCTTTCAGGTTACGGTATAAACCTCTCATAATATTGAAGTTACAAACTGAAGGATGTTTCAGGCATCTTTCAGCCAAGCTCCATTTCATTTGGCGCAGAACCGAAAATCGTTCGCCTGAGATTGAAAAATCATTTGGCTGAGAACTTTTTACCGCTTTCCGCAATGAAAGGAAACTGAAAGATGCCTGAAACATCCTTCATTCCGTAATTCATTATAAAATAACATCTTACAGTAAATACTGAAAGATGAAAGGGATTTTTTGAAAACTCTTGGGAAGGGAAGCGTGCGGGGCATGGCAACATCCCGAAAAGAATGCCTGAATCCTCATATAGCTGCTATTGTTTACAAAAAACATGAAAAGAAGAATGAAAAGAACGGGGGATGTGCCATATTCCAGCATATCCCCCGTCTTTTTATGGCACTATAAAATATTTTGTGTAAATGTAAAATACGGGATTCAATATGGGTTCCGTATTTTTTATTTAATAGCTTTGCAAAATGAAGAAAATTATGAAAGAGAAGAATCATGCAGTGCCTGATGAGGTATTAAGTAAGGAGTTCCTTAGCCAGTTCAAAACAGAAGCTGATGTCAGCAAGTTTCTGAAGCAGCTACACGTGCAGGTATTGGAGAAAATGCTTGAAGGTGAGATGGATGCCCATCTGGGTTATGAGAAGAATTCGGTTTCCGGTAATAATAGCGGTAATTCCCGTAACGGCAGTTATCCCAAGAAAATCCAAACCGAACACGGTGAAGCGGTCATACCTATTCCCCGTGACCGTAACGGTCAATTCGAACCCATAGTAGTTCCCAAACATGAGAGTCATGGACTTTCCATAGAAAAACTTGTTATCTCCCTATATGCCAAAGGAATGAGCGTGTCCGACATTGAAGAGGAGATGCGTGAAATTTATGAAATAGAACTGTCCACATCAGCCATTTCCATCATTACGAACAAAGTCAATCAAGCTGCTCAGGAATGGCAGAATCGCCCTTTGGATCCGGTCTATCTCATCGTTTGGATGGACGGTATTGTATTCAAGGTTCGTGATAACGGAAAGATCATCAACAAGACTGTTTATCTCTGTGTCGGTCTGAAACAGAACGGCTTGAAGGAAGTTCTTGGCATGCGGGTGGGAAAATCGGAAAGTTCCTCATTCTGGATGGGTGTCCTGACTGATTTGAAGGCCCGCGGAGTGCAAGATATACTGATTACCTGCACTGACAACCTGAACGGATTTACCGACACCATACACGCTGTATTTCCTCAGTCTTCCACGCAAATATGTGTCGTACATCAGATTAGGCCCCCTGTAAATATGTCGTTTACAAGGACAAGAAAGAATTTACAGCCGATATGAAGAACGTTTATAACGCGCCCAACAAGGAGGCTGCCGCCGTGGAACTGGATAATTTGGAAAAGAAATGGGAAGGGAAGTACCCTTATGCCATCCTCTCATGGAGGAATAACTGGAATGACCTGACTGTTTTCTTCCAGTTCCCATTGGAAATCAGGAAAATAATCTACACCACGAACCTCATTGAAAATCTGAATGGGAAAATAAGAAAGTACACTAAATCAAAGCTTTCGTTCCCTTCGGATGATGCTGTGAAGAAAATGGTATACCTGTCTCTGATGGAGATTGAGAAGAAATGGACGATGCCAATTACTAACTGGGGATTGATTATGAACCAATTTATGCTTATGTTTGAAAACAGAATTCAGATATAAGAGAACTTATAACTGAATCCCGTTTACATTTACACAAAATTGTAGACAGTGCCGGGGAATATGCCCCATATTCCAACATATCCCCCGTCTTTTTATTCAATACAATCAAGACTTATTTCATCACTTTTTTCACTGTGCCACCTTGCTTGATTATATAGATACCTTTTTGCAAACCATTCAGGCTGCTTCCTACCTTTACACCTCCCAAAGTATATACTTCAACCGGAGCGTTGGAAGCATCTGCACCCACACCTGTAACAGAAGAGCCGCCTTTCTCCATATATAGCGACGGCAAAAGTCCTTGTTCATCAGGATATACACCGAAACTCGTGTATTGAGTAGAATATTGAACCCACTTGTTCATTTCCACATTCGTAATCGTGGCCAAACCATCTGCCGCGATATCAATATTCCAAATATAACCGCTCTCAGGCTGTTCGCTACTTACATTAAAGCTGTTGAATGTACCTGTCATGTACAAATAACGCCCGTACGAATCCTGAATGGTATAGCCTCCATCTACCGCCGTAATCGTAAACGAGTTAGACTCTTCCGTACTTATTTCATCATTAGATACTGTGATATCCCCGACATATAAATAACCGTGACTACTCGATTCGGCTATATTCTGAGCCACATGATACTTCTCACCATCTGATACGACCAACGCATAACGTTTGCCGCTCGTTATCGTTGTGGCTTTGGCGAAGCTTACCATAGGCACAGGTTCCGGACTTTCACCATCCCCTAATACATAGTCAGATACATTTTTTACGCCACAAACTCCGAAATAAGCTTCCATGCTACCTAACAAATTAACTTGTTTACCCAAATTCTCCGGATTATCTTTCAGATTCAGTGCCGTACGAACATCACCTTGCGGCAACTGCACTACCACACATTGAGTATAGTCTTTTTCATTAACATCACCAGCAATCAACATATTGCTTACAGAAACATCCTCACCATCCGCACCAAAAATAGCAGATTTTTCATTAATACTCTGCCCAATTACATAACCTACAATATAACCTTTAACCCAAGCCTCTCTATTGGGATTCTCCAAAAGGAGCGCATCAGAAATAGTGTAAGGAACCTCTTTTGTTCCTTTTCCGGTCAATTGAACAGCCCTTCCTGTAATAGGAATCGCCACAGATTCCTTCAATCCTCCACCAGAAATTATCAAAGTGCCTGTATAATCACCAGAAGACACCGGTGCAAAAAGGACTTCCAATTCAGCATTAGCTGCGTCGTCTTTAGAAATTGTCGTCGTAGCACAAGAAAAAGCTTTCCCCTCAACAGCAATAGTTAAATCACCAGTCAAATTAGAACCTGAAATAGCTACTTTTTGAGCCAATTCAGTCCCAACCCCAATAGTACCAAAAGCTACAGCACCGGGAGCTGACACAGACGCATCCGGAGTCTCACCCGCTGCAAGTTTTGTCACTTCAATGTCATCCAAGAAAAAACGTCCCTTCGATTCTACTGAAGACGAAAATGTAATTTTTGAAGTTGCTGTTCCTTTTATTTCCAAAGAAAACTCTTTCATATTGGCTGCATAAGGAGCCGGACCATTCTCCAAATCAGTAATTTCTACAGCCTCTTGTTCATCGACCTGTACCTTTAGGCTTGTAGCATCTTTACTCCATGCACATGCCTTGAACTTCAATGTATATGTAGCCGAGGCATCAGACAGATCAATAGAAGGTGTAACAAGGATACCACCTTTTTTACTGGCACCGAATTTAGCATTACCCTCACCGGCATAGCCGTTTACACAACTCCAACCCGTAGTGAGTGTATAAGGATCCATTCCATCATCCATCTTGGTTCCCGGTTTATCAGGATCCTTTGATGTACACTTACTGAAATCCTCACTCAAAATCACTTGTTGGGCGGCTGCTTGTCCTGCTACAAACAACAAGGCCAACAACATCCAACTTTTTAATGAAGTAAAACTAGTCATACGCTTATGTTTTTAATAAGTTAATAAATAAGTATGAACAAATATATGCAATATATTCCGTAACGGATAAATCCTTCCGCTAAAAAGAGTGAAAAAGGGAATAAAAAAACAAGGAAAAACACAAAGTGTAACACAAATGACGTATCACGAGCAAAAAACAAGAAAAAGGGAGATTTACATCAGCAAATCTCCCTCCCTTTTTACCTTAAAAACCAACTATACCTAACTGGAATTACCAGTCGGCCTCTCTCTCAAATCCATTTTGCGGAAAACCATTTGGCTCCCCAAACAAACGGCCTCCGCCCTTCCCCACACTCTGTCTGCCCCCGTTACGAGCATTCATTTTTCTCTCCGGAACAAAGATTTTCATCAACTGTTTGGCAGACATCGTTTTAGAAAATACCTCATAGTACTTTTTATCTACTTCAAGCGTGTTGTACGCATCTACGATTTGCTGTGCCTTACGGTCAAACTCCGTTTTTATGCGCTCTGCTGCTTCCTCCTCCGTCAACTCGGATTCTTTTTTCCCTCCCAAGTCTGCCGGAAATGGAGGCGTCTTACGATGTGACATCAAATCCTGCTGGTAATTTTTATAAGTAACCAGAAACTCCGAACGTGCATCTCCTTTCAGCTCCAATTCATCAGCTAATCTTTCTGCACGTTTTTCCATCATCTGTTCCCGTCGCATGTCACCCTTACGGTCTTTCCCGTCCTGCGCCATTGCTGTCTCCGAACAAACCAGACAGATCGCATAAAATCCCCATAAAATAATCTTTTTCATTGTACCTTTATATAATAGTTGATTACTCCTCCTATTTATAAAGACACTTTCAAATCAGAAAGGTTTAATACATTATCTCACCGTAATGTGAAAACAGCCCTGTTTCACTTCATATTTCACATAACAAAACTCTTGCTCCCGCAAATCACGCAACACTTCCGACAAAACCCATTTCAGCGAATCGTTTCTTACGGAACGACGTTCCGGCCCCTCGGGATGGCTAACCGTATTATAGCGATTATAACAAATATCAAACGTTGTCCCGAAACGATGACAACTCTCTTCGGAAGCGTTGCAATTAAAACGTCTCAATCTCCGCACATCGTTCTCCGTACGCAGAACGGAAGTTACAATTAACGTATGCAACGGAATATCTTTGATAGCTAAAGAGTCCAAAAAGTTCCGGCTGATTTTTTGCAGAAGGTCACTGGCCCGAGGCACCAAATAAGGAATGGAATAAGACATCTGCTTGTCCATCGTATAATAAGGATTGCTGCCTACATAAACCAGTTCATCCTTTCTCAGTTCCGCTTCTTCCCGATCCTCCACCGGAGAAACGCCCCATTTTCGAGCCGCTACAATATGTACATCCTGCAAGTCAGGAAACGTACGTCCGAACCCGGGTACACTATAGATTTTACTCTTCAACGGCCGACCGTCCGCCTCCTTGAAAACCGGCATGGAATAAGGAGTATGCAACCCCGTTTTCCTGACAGCATCAATAGACTCCGTTTTCGAAACAGAAACGACAGTCAGCACTGAAGAATCAAGCGGAACAGACGAAACACCAGCCGTTTCACCCACCACTGCCGGATTGGCACAGCGCACTACGCCCAACACACAGACGGTCAAGCCCGCCATTCCCAAAAATATTTCTCTCTTGAGTTTTCTCAACGTTTTCTTTATTTTGCAGCACAAAGATACGGAAAACGTGGCGAATTCAAAACTTAATGCTTAAATTTGCGGCAAAATTAAGCGAATGATAGAAAAGCATATCGTACTGGAAGACGTGGATCCTGTTGTTTTCTACGGGGTAAACAACACCAACATACAAATGATCAAGGCGCTCTATCCCAAATTGCGCATCGTGGCTCGCGGCAATATCATCAAAGTAATGGGCGACGAAGAGGAGATGTGTGCTTTTGAAGAAAACATCATGGCCATCGAACAGCACTGTGTCAAATACAACAGCCTGAAAGAGGAAGACATATTGGCCATCATCAAAGGCAAAAAGACCCCGAAAGAAAGTGCAGAAGGTGTCATTGTATACAGCGTCAACGGCAAACCTATCACCGCCCGTAGCGAGAACCAGCAAAAATTGGTCAAAGCATACGAAAACAACGATATGATTTTTGCCATCGGACCTGCCGGTTCGGGCAAGACCTACACCAGTATCGCATTAGCGGTAAGGGCTTTAAAGAACAAGGAAATACGCAAAATCATCTTAAGCCGTCCCGCCGTGGAAGCCGGTGAAAAACTGGGTTTCCTGCCGGGTGACATGAAGGACAAGATAGACCCTTACCTGCAACCGCTTTATGATGCCTTGCAGGACATGATTCCTACCATGAAGTTACAGGAAATGATGGAACAAAACGTCATCCAGATCGCTCCCTTGGCTTTCATGCGCGGCCGCACCCTCAATGACGCGGTGGTCATATTGGACGAAGCACAGAACACGACCACGGCACAAATCAAAATGTTCCTGACACGTATGGGAATGAACACCAAAATGATTGTTACCGGAGACATGACGCAAATAGACCTTCCGTCCTCCCAACGTTCAGGACTGGTCGAAGCCACTTCCATACTGAAAGGTGTGGAGGGTATCGCTTTTATAGAGATGAACAAAAAAGACATCGTGCGCCACAAACTGGTAACCCGTATCGTGGAAGCTTACGAAAAGCATGACAAGAAAGCTGCCGCCGCACGTAAGCGCAATACAGCCAAACCGGTATCCGAGGAATCATTCGTCATCACAGACTTGACAAGCTTAGGCGACAACTGACCACAAACAGAATTTCAACTTCAAAAAGAAAACAGATATGAAAGCTTTAACTCACACTGATTTTAACTTCCCGGGACAAAAAAGCGTATATCACGGAAAAGTACGCGACGTGTATAACATCAACGACGAACTGATGGTCATGGTGGCCACCGACCGTATTTCGGCATTCGATGTGATCCTGCCCAAAGGAATCCCCTTCAAAGGGCAAGTGCTGAACCAGATTGCAGCCACTTTCCTCGATGCCACGAGCGACATCGTACCCAACTGGAAGCTGGCCACTCCGGACCCGATGGTGACCGTGGGACTGAAATGCGAAGGCTTCCGCGTGGAAATGATTATCCGTGGGTATTTGACCGGCTCCGCATGGCGTGAGTATCAAAACGGTTGCCGCGAACTCTGCGGCGTGAAGTTGCCCGAAGGCATGAAAGAAAACCAGAAGTTCCCCACCCCGATCATCACTCCTACCACGAAAGCCGATGCCGGACACGATGAAAACATATCTAAGGAAGAAATCATCGCCCAAGGACTCGTGAGCAAGGAAGACTACGAACTGATGGAAAAATATACTTACGCCCTCTTCGCCCGCGGCACGGAAATGGCTGCGAAAAAGGGACTGATATTGGTGGATACCAAGTATGAGTTCGGCAAGAAAGACGGTAAAGTCTATCTCATCGACGAAATCCATACGCCCGACTCCAGCCGTTACTTCTACGCAGACGGGTACCAGGAAAAGTTTGAAAAAGGCGAACCCCAGAAGCAACTTTCCAAGGAATTCGTACGCCAATGGCTCATCGACCACAACTTCATGGGCAAGGAAGGCCAGCAAGTGCCGGAAATGACGGACGAATACGTGAACAGCGTGTCCGACCGCTATATCGAGCTGTACGAGCATATCGTGGGACAGAAGTTCAACAAGGCCGACAACCATGACGATTTGGCCGCACGCATCGAAAAGAACGTCACCGAATACTTGAACCAGAAATAAGAACCGGGGCGTGTACGAACAAGAAAAGATAAAGCCCTACAAGGACGAAGGCCATAAGCGTGAACAAGTGGAACGCATGTTCGACCGCATCGCTCATTCCTACGACCGGTTGAACCATTTCCTTTCATGGGGTATCGACAAGAGTTGGCGGCGCACGGCCGTCGACTCTTTGTCGCCCTTTCACCCCCGCCGAATCTTAGATGTCGCTACGGGGACAGGCGATTTTGCCATTTTGTCTGCCCGGAGGCTTGCTCCGCAATCCATTACGGGAGTAGACATTTCCGAAGGCATGATGCAGATAGGACGGCAAAAAGTGAAAGCGTTGCATTTGGACGGAATCATCCGCTTCCAGCATGAGGACAGTGAAGCGTTGTCTTTTGCCGACGACACGTTCGATGCCGTGACCGTAGCCTATGGCGTACGCAATTTCGAACATCTGGACCAAGGACTACGGGAAATGTGCAGGGTGCTGAAACCGGGCGGACATCTGTTAATCATTGAACTGAGTTCTCCCCACCGTTTCCCCATGAAACAACTTTTCTCTGTTTACGCCAAAATCGTCATGCCGCTGATTGGCCGGCTGATTTCCAAGGACCATAGTGCCTACTCTTACCTGCCGGCCACGATGGCCGCTTTCCCGCAGGGAGAGGTCATGCAGGGCATACTCCGGAAAGCCGGTTTCGGCGACGTGTGTTTCAAACGTTTTACTTTCGGTATCAGCACGATGTATCTTGCCACCAAATAAGCATTCACATCATGGATAAATACGGTTTAGTCGGCTATCCTTTAGGACATTCGTTCTCGCGTGACTTTTTCAATGAAAAGTTCAAGAACGAAGGGATTAACGCCGAATATGTCAATTTTGAGATTCCCTCTATCGAACGCTTTCCGGAAATCATTACGGAAAACGCAAATCTGTGCGGACTCAACGTGACCATTCCCTACAAAGAAAAAATCATTCCATACATGAACGAGTTGAGCGAGGAAGCTCGCCATATCGGCGCCGTCAACGTCGTACGAATCGGGATGCGGAAAGGAAAACCGCATCTGAAAGGTTTCAACTCGGATGTCATCGGATTCACCCGCTCAATAGAACCGTTATTGGAACCGATACACCGGAAAGCCTTAATATTAGGTACTGGAGGGGCTTCTAAAGCTGTCCGCTACGGACTTCACCGCTTGGGCATCGAAACCCGCTTTGTCAGCCGTAACCCGAAAGAGGATTCGCTGACATACCCACAACTCACACCGGAAATCATGGACGAATATAAAGTGATTGTAAACTGTACCCCAGTGGGGATGTATCCTCATACGGAAGAGTGTCCGGCACTCCCTTATACGGCCATCGGACGCAACCACCTGTTGTACGATTTGGTTTACAATCCGGAAGAAACCCTCTTTCTCAGAAAAGGACGGGAACAAGGGGCTATCACCAAAAACGGGTTGGAGATGCTGATTCTCCAAGCATACGCCGGATGGGAATTCTGGCATAGCGAAGACTGACGATATGCACAAGGAAAAGAACAAGTTCAAACGGATTCTCTGGATCGTGCTCACCCTATTAGTACTCACACTGACGGGGAGCACGCTATACCTGCAATGGTATGCGTTGGAGGCCGGTGGCAACGAACGGGGAAAAGATCTCGAAACGTCATACGCTTTCATGTATGAGCACTACCCTTTCTTTTCGCACTGGGTAGACAGCCTGCAACGGGAAAACGCCTTGCGGGATACGTTTATCCTTGCCGAAGACGGAGTAAGGCTGCATGCCCTTTACCTTTATGCAGACACCCTGACGGCTCATACTGCCGTAGCCGTGCACGGTTATACCGACAATGCCGTGCGTATGCTGCACATCGCTTACTTATACAATCACGACCTGCATTACAACGTATTGCTCCCCGACCTCCGCTTTGCCGGACAAAGCGAAGGCGACCACATCCAAATGGGATGGAAAGACCGTCTCGACGTGTTACGCTGGATGGAAGTGGCCAACGAACTGTTTGCTCCGGAAGGTTCCCAGACTCGCATGGTGGTACACGGCATCTCCATGGGAGCGGCTACGACCGTATGCGTGAGCGGCGAACCCCAACCGCCTTTCGTGAACTGCTTTGTGGAAGACTGCGGTTATACCAGCGTGTGGGATGAATACGCAGGAGAACTGAAAAACCAGTTCGGCCTGCCCGCTTTTCCCTTGCTCCATCTGGCCAGTTGGGCTACACGCCTGCGTTACGGTTGGGATTTCCGGGAAGCCTCGCCACTGGAACAAGTAAAAAAATGCCGGCTTCCCATGTTGTTCATTCACGGTACGGAAGACACGTTCGTACCGACTTGGATGGGCGACAGCCTGTATGCCGCCAAAACGGGCATCAAAGAGATATGGCACGTAGAAGGCGCAACACATGCCGATTCTTATCTAAAATATGCTAAAGAATATACAGAAATCGTCAAAAGTTTCGTCGAACGATATAATATTCCAAAAGATATGAATAACTTGCCAAGCCAGTAAACAAAGTGTGTCATGAAGAAAGCTTTTTGTCTGTTCCTCTTATTCTTTGTATGCCGGAGCGCACGACTCCTGTATGCCGACACGTATACGGTGGACAACCTGCCTATGGTTTATTTGCAGGACAAGACCAAGCATGTGGTCAATCCCGATGGAATCCTTTCCGCACAGACCGTACAGCAAATGGACAGCCTGCTATATCGGTTGGAAACGGAGAAGGGCGTACAGTCCGTGGTAGCCGTAGTGGAACGTATCGAAGGAGGAGAATGCTATGATTTCGCCATTACACTGGGTAACAAACTCGGGGTGGGCAACCGGCAAAACACGGGTCTCATCATCTTGCTTTCCACACAAGACCGCTGTTACCAGATATTGACCGGAGAAGGGTTGGAGGGCACGCTACCCGATGCCATCTGCCGCCGGATAGAAAACCGGCGAATGGTGCCTTACCTGAAAACAGGAGACTGGGATACCGCCATGCTGCAAACAGTGTCTGCCGTCTGTAGTGTAATCCGTGGCGACGACAGTCTGCTCCACGACGGGTCGGGACAACCGACCGGCACAAAGGGATATGGCTTGATGTGGCTCGCCTTGGCCATTGTCACGGGCGGGTTCCTGATTTCCATTTATTCCAACCGCAAACGGAACACATGTCCCCGATGCGGACATAGCCCCATGCACCGCACGAATTCTCAGGTCCGGGTTGACCGGTTCCAAGGCATAGAACATCACACAGTCTATTACCGCTGCCCGAAATGCGGGCATACCGTATCCCGTTCCCATGACGAACCGTTCGACAACGGCACCGGCTTTGGCGGTTTCCCTCCCGTGGCAGGACCGTTCCATCGCGGGTTCGGAGGCGGAGGTTTCGGAGGCGGTTTCAGCGGCGGAAGCTTCGGGGGAGGCAGTTTCGGAGGCGGAGGAGCCGGTGGCAAGTTCTGACCGACACACAGATTTCGAATCAAACACCTATTTATATATAAGGAAGACAATGAAAACAAAGAAATGGATGACCGCCGCCATAGCCATGGTGTGCATGGTTCTTTTGAACAGTTGTTCATACAACAAGATGGTAGAGAAAGACGAAGCTGTGTCTACAGCCTGGAGTAACGTGGAAACGCAATACCAACGCCGGGCCGACCTGATTCCGAACCTGGTGAGTACCGTAAAAGGCTATGCCACGCACGAAAGCAGTACGTTGGAAGCCGTGGTAGCCGCCCGTAGCAAAGCCACGCAAATCACCGTGGACCCGGCGAACCTGACCGCAGAAAAGTTGGCCGAATATCAGAAAGCCCAAGGAGCCGTGAGTTCCGCCCTCGGAAAGCTGTTGGCCGTGACGGAAAACTATCCGCAACTCCGTGCCAACGAGAATTTCTCGGAACTGCAAGCCCAGTTGGAAGGAACGGAAAACCGCATCACCGAAGCCCGTAAACGTTACAACGAGGCCGTACAAGACTACAACGTCCTGATACGCAAGTTTCCCAATAACTTATTCGCCGGGATGTTCGGATTTAGCAAAAAAGAAAAGTTCGAGGCATCCTCCGGTGCATCGGAAGCCCCGAAAGTAGAGTTTTAATGACAGACAATCATTCAAAAACATATAGTGATATGAGTAACCAACGTTACATGATGCGCGGCGTGTCGGCAGCCAAAGAGGACGTACACAACGCCATCAAGAACATCGATAAGGGTATCTTCCCGCAGGCATTCTGCAAGATTATCCCCGACATTCTGGGCGGCGACCCGGAATACTGCAACATCATGCACGCCGACGGAGCCGGCACGAAATCTTCGTTGGCCTACGCGTACTGGAAAGAAACGGGCGACTTGTCCGTATGGAAAGGTATTGCGCAAGACGCGCTCATCATGAACACGGACGATTTGCTTTGTGTGGGCGCCGTGGACAACATTTTGGTGTCGTCCACCATCGGACGCAACAAAATGCTCATCCCGGGCGAAGTCATCAGTGCCATCATCAACGGTACGGACGAACTGCTGTCCGAGATGCGCAAGATGGGCATCGGCATCTATGCCACGGGCGGCGAAACAGCCGACGTGGGCGACTTGGTGCGCACCATCATCGTGGATTCCACCGTGACATGCCGCATGAAACGTAGCGATGTCATCGACAACGCCAATATCCGTCCGGGAGATGTCATCGTGGGACTGAGCAGTTGCGGACAGGCCACCTACGAGAAGGAATACAACGGCGGTATGGGCAGCAACGGGCTGACCAGCGCACGCCACGACGTGTTTGCCAAGTATCTGGCCGAAAAATATCCCGAAACCTACGACAAGTCCGTTCCGGAAGAGTTGGTCTACAGCGGCAGTTACCGGCTGACCGACCCGGTGGAGGGTGCTCCGGTCAATGCCGGCAAGCTCGTCCTGTCCCCCACCCGTACATACGCCCCGGTGGTGAAGAAGGTGCTGGACGAGATGCGTGCGGATATCCACGGCATGGTACACTGCACAGGCGGTGCGCAGACCAAGGTGCTCCACTTCGTTGGTGAGAATTGCAGGGTGGTCAAAGACAACATGTTCCCCGTGCCTCCTTTGTTCAAGGCGATTGCCAAGGAAAGCGGTACGGACTGGAGTGAAATGTACAAGGTGTTCAATATGGGGCATCGCCTCGAAGTCTACCTTGCTCCCGAACACGCCGAACAAGTCATCGCCATCGCCAAGAGTTTCAACATCGACGCGCAAATCGTCGGACACATCGAAGAAGGACCGCGTTCGCTGACCATCAAGAGTGAATTCGGCGAATTCAACTACTAAGGAAAGGGAGCTTCATTTCCTTTTCCCTCCTGCCTTATCCGGACAAGTCCCCCGCTTGCCCGGATTTTTTTGTTCAATGCGTAAAAAATAAGATTCATTCCGTACAAAATACCGTTTACGCATTGAACGACATGTTTTTATCCCTTAATTTTGAACCATTGCGAGAACAGAGGAAAAACGCACACCTGAAAGGAACAGTTCGATAAAACATAAAAACCAACCATTATGAGAACAACTACTTTATTCACCCTTGCCACATGCCTGGCATTTACAGGCATACGCCCCATCGCGGGACAAGAACTTACGCCTCTGGATAGAACCCCGCCTACCCTGAAGAGCATGTATTATGATGTGAACGGGGACGGAAAGATGGAATATCTCGGCACAGAAAACAACAAGGAACGCTTCACTGCATGGTTTGCCTTGGACGGCACGGTGGTAGAGCGCGTGGCAAATGATGTGCTCACCATCAAGAATATCCTCGAACTGAACGGAGACGGCAAACCGGACTTCATCGCTTCCAACGGCAACGACACGAAGATGTACCTGAGCCAACCAGACGGAAGCCACAAAGCCACAAGCAGCCCATTCTTAGGCGACCAACCCACCCAAGCAGACTTCAACCGGGACGGACGCACGGACTTGGTATTCTTTAAACTGATACAAAGTTGGCCTACCCTTTACGCCCCGTATATCCTGTTGCAGACGGCGGACGGACTCCAAGAAAAACCTCTCCCCCTCGTCACGGATGCCGCCGAGTTGGAAGGCATGGACTACAGTAGCGGAGGAAGCGGCATGTTCCGCGTGGACAACACCATATTCAGCGGCGCGTGGATTCCCGAACGCGGCACGTCATACGCCCAAGAAAGCGACCGCATGCAAGCTTTGGATTTAAACGCCGACGGCTACCCCGACCTCTTCTCACCCAACGGCACGGGATTCATCTCACTGCCGGACGGACGTTACTACACAGCTTCCATGGGCACGTCGGTCACGGCCTGCGAAGTGAACGGCGATGGCCTGACAGATTACGTGCTCTTCGATGCAAACACGGGCGACGTGAACCTGATGCGCAGTACACCCACAGGGTATGAAACGGAACGCCTCACCAACAACTCCAACCTCACGGATGTGCAGGTTTGCGACCTGGACGGCGACGGCCACCAAGACCTTCTACTCACCATCGACAAGACCAAACAGACCACCTACGCCTTCATCATCTTCCTGCGCAACCAAGGCGACGGCACATTCAAAAAGTCGGAACAAGGAATGGAGGGCGAATACACCTTTCACGAGGTGGTATATCTTGACGGAAAACCGGGACTGACGGCAGTGAAAAAATTCATAAACTCCCAAGGGTACCAACAATATGACTTCTACTTATTCCAATGGGACGCGAACTTCAACCTGAACGAGACCATGATCCTTCCGGAAGGCTACATGCTATCCAATCCGGAGAATCCGTTCGTCGCCGATTTGAACGGGGATGGGAAACTCGACTTCCTCGTTACCCCTAACACTATGGAGCATTATCTCTGCACGCCGGAAAACGCAAAACCCACCACGGTGGGCGCCCCAGAAGCCCCGACTTACGCCGTGGATGCGGCCACAGGCTTGCTTCGGGTGGAATGGAAAGCCCCTTCGCAAGAACCGGGCCTTACGTATGAAGTGCGGGTGGGCACAGCCCCGGGACGCGGCGACATCCTGCAAGCGCAATCCAATGCCGACGGCAGCCGCCGCTCTTTCTCGGACGGCAACGCCGGCACTGCCACCTACATGATGCTCAACGCCGGGACATGGCCGGAAGGGACTTACCACATCGCCGTGCAGGCCATCACCCCGAACGGCATCGGTAGCGCGTGGAGCGAAGATACCTCGTTCGAGAACCATCTGGTCAGCCCGGCCTTCACGGCTTCGGTCAACGAACTGAGTACGGCGGACACCTTGCATATCGTGCCGATTTACGCCCGTGAAGGCGCAAACTACCAATACAACCTGCAGCCCGACGGACGCATCGTCAGCCAAAACACAGACGGGTCGGCCGACATCGTGTTCGAAAGCTACGGACAGAAAAACGTCACCCTCTCGCTCGACGGGCACACGTTCACGCAGGGCGTACGGGTGCTCCCGTTCCATACGGAAACCGGCGAAGACGGCTACAGCGGCAGCGTGTTCGACCTCAACCAAGACGGATGGGCGGAAGGATTCACCCAAAGGTTCTACACCAACACGCAAGGCACATTCAAGGAACTGATGAAATCGTTCAACACCGACTTGGACATCAGCCACGGCGGCTACGTGGTCGACTTCAACCGGGACGGACTGCCCGACATCTACGGCAACTACCTGAAAGTGAACAACCAACAAAAAAGATTCCTGCTGAACGACGGTAACATGGATTTCCACGCATACGAAGGGGAGATTTGCCTCAACACGCCCAGCAACCCGATAGGAGAACACGATTACCTTACGCCCATCGGCGACATGGACAACGACGGACGGGTGGATTTTGCAGGCGGAACCCTGATGTACAAGAACACCGCAAACGGCACGTGGGAAGAGAAACGGTTGTTCGAAGGAGAGGAATATATCGAGCCTGTCGCCGTGGCCGACTTCAACCGCGACGGTTATCTGGACATCGTGGCTGCATACCGTTGGGACCGGGGCACACCCATCTATCGCCAACGGCTCTACCTGAACCAAGGCGGATGGAAGTTCGAGGCACGCGAGCTGCCCGCACAAAACAGTTCGGTAAGCCTTGTCGGAATCGCCGACGTGAACGGGGACGGGCGTCCCGACCTGATTTATGAGGACTACAAAGAAAAACGATATTATGCCAATCTATGTGATGCAGAATTCAGTTTTGTAGAACGCATCGCCCTGCCGGGGAAACCGTCCGTAGACCTGAACCACGACGGCCTACCCGAATATGCATCGGGCACCAATGCTGACAGCCTCATTTTCCAAGACAAAAACGGGAAGCTGACCTACGTGGAGAATATCGAAAGCTTCAGTTCTTCACTCGAACTCATCCCCGGTAATATCAGTTCGGCATCGCCTGCCGGCCCTTATCTCGACGTGGACGGCGACGGCACGCCCGACTACGATGCCAACCTCCGCATCCGTTCCTCGTTCAAGAACACCGCGCCCACCGTGCCGCAAAACGTCTACGCCAGCCAAACGACGGACGGACTGACGATATATTGGGACGGGGCTACGGACAAGGAAACACCCTCGCACAGCCTGCGCTACAACCTGAGCGTGAAGAAGAAAGGCGCATCGGGCGAAGGGGCTTATGTCATCTCACCCCTGAACCTGACCGACAACAAGGCACAGACGGGCGAACCGGGCTATGTGCATTACCGCACGGCCACGCGCTTCACCATCCCCACCACGGCCCTGGAAGCCGAACAGACGTATGAAATACAAGTGCAGGCGGTGGACGCGTGGAACGCCCACTCGGACTTCTCGCCCGTCTACGAGTACACGGCGCAGGCCGTATCGCTCCTGAGCCTGCCGGGCAAAGGACGCGTGAGCTGGCCCATCCCGTTCGAGACCACCATCTTGGGTAGTCCGCAAATCGACACCGACGGAGGCGTGATAGACGGGAACACCATCAAATGGAGCACATCCGGACTGAAGACCGTCGCCTTGACCGTGGACGACATCGTGAGCCGTGCGCAAATCGAAATCCTCGACCTGCCGGGCATGGCCATCGACCTGCCACAGCAAGTCCTGGCCGGCACTCCCGTACAGGCCACCCTGCCGGAACACTTGCTCTCGTCCGAGGTCGCCTTTGAAATCCTGCGCGACGAAGGCGTGGCATTCATCCACGAAGAGGGACAGGCCGAAGCCACGTTCATCTTCCCGGAAAGGGACGGTTCCTACGACCTGAACGTGAAAGCGGCCGACGACGTGTTCGGCGAAATATACCAGAACACCCGTGTGGAAGTGACAGGCAGCGGCTTTGTGCCCGTCATCGGACAAATAGGCACCGACGAGGCTACCGGATGCAACCGTATTAATTGGAGCATCCCCACGGAACTGCCTGCGCCCCTGCAACCGGGGACGGTACGCATCTACCGCGAGACGGCCGTGAGCGACCGTTACGAACTGTTGGGCGAAGTCCCGCTGACGGACGGAAGCTATGTGGACGAGACCTCTACTCCGGCCTTGCTCTCGCAGCGTTACTTTATCACAATGGCCACGAACTACGGCGGCGAGAGCCGGAGCAGCGCGGTGCATGCCAACGCCCACCTGATGGTGAACCGCGCCATGGGGCACGACATCAATCTGAGCTGGACCCCATACGAAGGACGCGACGTGATGCAATACGTGATATTGAGCGGCCCGTCGCCCGACCGGCTCACCGAACTGGCCGCCGTGTCCGGCCATACCCTGAGTTACACCCATGCGCGGACTTCGGACGAAGCCACATATTACGCCTTGGCCGTACACTTCGACGTGCCGCAGAAACGGGCTTCGGCAGATGATGCCCGCAACCGGTCCAACGTGGTTTGCTCTGCCGACGCCTTTGATGTCACCATGGCCCAAAGCGTGGTCATCACTTCGCAAGAGGCAGAATTGAAATTAGACCAAGAACAACCGCAACTGCACCTGCAAGCGGTCGTACTGCCGATGAGTACCACGCTCAAACGCGTACAATGGAGCGTCGTGGAGGGTGAAACGTTGGCCACCGTCGCACAAGACGGCACCGTAAGCCTGAAAGACAATGCCACGGGCGGCCAAGTGACGGTGGAAGCCGCAGCCACAGACGGTTCCGGCATCCGCGAGACCGTAACCCTCACCGCAGCCCCCTACACCGACATCGTCCCGGTGGAGGCAGAAGAGGTACGCATCTACGCGACCGGCGGCATCATCCGCATCGAAGGCATACGCTCCACCACGACCTTGCGACTTTACAACCTGCAAGGCACGTTGCTCCACCAGAGCGAAGCCTCGGGCGACACGCAAATTTCCACTTCCGGCCTCCGGGGCGTCTACATCCTGCAAGCCGGACGCAAGACACAAAAACTGATGTTACGATAAACCCATGTTTCGGAAGAGAGGGGGCAGTCCGGCCTGCGGGCGTTTGCCCCCTCTCGTTTTTTATCCTCCGACCCAAGGCGTTGACAAAAAGCATTATTCCATGTCCAAAAACTATCATAAAGTCAGTTTTTTCTTATTTTTCGCAAGGCTAATTTTAAAAGAAAGCACAAACGGGAACCGTTTTCGTTAATGCAAATTAAAGTTTTATAGGGATTTTAACGCCAAAATACCCTTATCGGGGCTTCACCTTCAAGAGAATAATTTTTCAATCTCAAGAAGAAACACTTTTTTTCTCCGCATGTCGTGCCGACTTTCTCCGCAAAACGTCCCGGAAACGAACTGAAATCCTCCATCCGAACACCTGAAAACCGCACCGGAAAATCTATTTGGACACTCCCGACGGACAAAATCCGGCTGTCATTCCGTACACTTCCACCCTCCTCACGCTTACTCCGTCCCAAAGGCCATGCGCAGAAAATACCGTTTGACCGACAAGAAGAAAGCCAGAAAGCTCCTCCACATTACATTTTGTCCGACATGGACTTCGCGAGAATCCCGCATTTCTCACCTACCGCCACGACACGGACAAAAAACGCAGCCATGCACATCCGGAATTGTCAAATTGACAAAGTGGAACATTCCCCTTCACGCCTTCACAAAAAGACCAACATCCCCTTGGTTTTCAATTCTTTTTTGTAACTTTGCCTTGATTACTGTCAAAAGCGAGAAATATGGCAAGATTCATCAATCCCTTTACCGATGTCGGTTTTAAGCGCATCTTCGGGCAAGCTATCCACAAAGAATTGTTGATAGACTTCCTGAACGACTTGTTAGTAGGAGAAAAGCGGATAACGGACATCACATTCTTGGACAAAGAGCTGTTGCCGGACTTTTCCGGCGACCGGGGTGTCATCTATGACATATATTGTACGAATGAGGACGGTGAACAGTTCATCGTGGAAATGCAAAACCGTGAACAGACCTTTTTCCGTGAACGGGCTTTGTACTACCTCTCGCGGGCCATCGCCCGGCAAGGGGAACGGGGTGCCGAATGGAAATTCAACCTGAAAGCCGTGTATGGCATCTTCTTCATGAATTTCCACCTGTCCCACTCACCCGGCAAATTCCGCACGGACATCGTCTTGTCCGACCGGGACACAAACGAAGTGTTCTCCGACAAGCTCCGTTTCATTTTCCTGCAGCTTCCCTGCTTCACCAAGGAAGAAGATGAATGCCAAACTGATTTTGAACGTTGGATTTATGTACTGAAAAATATGGAAACATTTCAAAGACTCCCATTCAAAGCCCGTAAATCGGTGTTTGAAAAACTGGAACAAATCGTAGACATCGCCTCGCTCAGCAAAGAGGATCGCATGAAATATGACGAAAGCATCAAAGTGTACCGCGACCACCTTGCCGTGCTCGACTTCGCCAAGCAAGAAGGATTGGAACTGGGAATGCGGCAAGGAATGGTTAAAGGAATAGAACAAGGAATGGCCAAAGGAATAGCCAAAGGTATCGAACAAGGTAAAAACGAAGGGGAAATGAATGAACGCCTTAAGAATGCACGACGCATGAAAACCAAAGGATACCCCATCGACGATATTGCCGACATCACCGGCTTGAGCACGGAAGAAATCAATTCGTTATAAAATCCTTTTCGGCTTCGTCCTCCTATTATATTGTCGCGGCCTTTTACGTCCTTTCATTTTTTCTCCGTATCTTTGCAGCCGGAAACTTGATATTATGGCAGAAAACAATTCTATATTAGACAAATTGGAGGGGCTGGTAAGCCGCTACGAGGAGGTGGGCACTTTGATTACCGACCCGAATGTAATCAGCGACCAAAAACGCTACGTAAAGCTGACTAAAGAATATAAGGACTTGGGCGATATCATGAAAGCCCGCAAAGAATATATGGACAGCCTGCAAACGTTGCAAGACGCCAAGGATATACTGACCACCGAAGACGACCCGGAAATGAAGGAGATGGCGCGCGAAGAAATGGCGACCGCTGAAAAACATATCCCCGAAATGGAGGAACGCATCAAGTTGCTCCTCGTCCCAGCCGACCCGGAAGACGACAAAAACGTCATTATGGAAATACGGGGAGGAACGGGAGGAGACGAAGCTGCACTGTTCGCAGGCGATTTGTTCCGCATGTACACCAAATATTGCGAAATGAAAGGTTGGAAGATAGCCATCTCCAGTTTTACGGAAGGAGCTGCGGGCGGCTTTAAAGAAATCATCTTCAGCGTAACGGGAGAAAAGGTATACGGCACGCTGAAATACGAATCGGGCGTACATCGCGTACAACGCGTACCGGCAACGGAAACACAAGGCCGCGTACATACCTCGGCCGCAACGGTGGCCGTACTGCCCGAAGCCCAAGAATTCGACGTGGAAATCAACGAAGGCGAAATCAAATGGGACACTTTCCGTTCCAGCGGCGCAGGCGGACAGAACGTGAACAAGGTGGAATCCGGCGTACGTGCACGTTATCTGTGGAAAAACCCCAATACGGGAGAGACCGAGGAAATCCTGATAGAATGTACTGAAACGCGTGACCAACCCAAGAACAAGGAAAGAGCTTTGGCACGCCTGCGCACGTTCATCTACGACAAAGAACACCAGAAATATATCGACGACATTGCCAACCGCAGGAAGACAATGGTGTCCACCGGTGACCGTTCGGCCAAAATCCGTACGTACAACTATCCGCAAAGCCGTATCACCGACCACCGCATCGGCTATAACATGCAGAACCTGCCTTCGTTCATGGACGGCAACATACAAGACTGCATCGACCAACTGACCGTGGCGGAAAATGCCGAACGGATGAAAGAAAGCGAACTCTAAACGGTAAAGAACATGAAAAAGTTTTTCACCCGGCAGATTATCATAAAAAGCGTCGAGCAATGCTTGAAACGTTTTCCGGTCACGGTCGGCTTTACAGTATCGCTCGCTGTTTTCTTATTAATAGTATGCTGGGGGAAAGACGAATTGTTCACGGAACGTCAGACTTTCACCATTAATTATTATCTGACTGTAGGAAGTTTGCTCTCTCTCTCCCTTCGCTTATGGGGAGAGGAAGTGAAACGTAAACGTATCGTATACATCGCCAACGCGCTACTCCATTTGCTCCTGTTAGCGGACGCCGGATACTTGTACCTATTGCCGGAAGACTTTCCTTTCTTGGAAACAGGGCTTGCCCACGGTTCCACCCTGACGGCTTTGGGGTTAAGTATCTTCACACTTCCTTTTTTCCGTGAAAAAGACGATATCGCCTCATGGAATTTCACCCTGCAACTGGTATCTCATGCCGTTACCTCATGGATAATCGGCGGTATCATGTGCGGCGGCCTCTGCCTGCTGACAGCATCCTTCTCCGGTTTATTCGGCCTGGAAGTAAATGGTAACTTCTATACCACATGGCTCATTGTGTTTTGCCTGACCTTACCCTCATTGCTGTTTTTAGGGCAAATCCCGGCCGGAGAAGCCAAACACGACCGTACCGGTCATACTTCTGCATTCCTCAGCAAAGTGATCCGCTATCTGTTCCTTCCGTTATTGGGATGTTACTTATTGGTACTTTATGTCTACGCATTGAAGATTCTCGTCCAATGGCAATTACCGGACGGATGGGTATCCTGGTTAGTCATCGCACTGACTGCGGGTTGCATCGGAGTAGAATTCTGTATGTACCCTTCTCTCCGCCAAGGACTTTCACGTTTCGAGCAACGTATGGCGCGTAGGTTGCCCATCGCCATCCTACCCCTGTTAGTACTGATGACAATCGGCATAGCCAGACGATTCAACGATTACGGCATCACGCTCAACCGCCTGTACCTTCTGACTCTGAACATCTGGTTTTACATAGTCTGTATCGGCTTATTCGTTCTACGGGCACGGCGCATTCAATGGATTGCCGTGTCGTTTGCCGGCATCTTTCTGCTCACATCCGTACTTCCGGTAAATTATGCCCGACTCACCCACCGTTACATGTTCCAAGCCTTATCGATCCAAATCCAAACATCATATAAAGGGGAACTCCCCATGGACGAAGAGCAATATCTGGACTGGCTGGCATCGCTTCCGCGGGAAACAGCGCGGCTTACTAACAGCCGTCTCAAAATACTGGATTATACTTTCAAAGACAAAGAAATCCATCGTCTCGTCGCTCCCGACATCAATTATTGGGGAGCGGAGAAATGTATTAAAGAAAACTCCGAAGTGCATTTCAGTCAAAAGAAAAATGGTACGGAAATCATTGCAAAAGGGACATACCTCCATTTTGAGGCGTCATCGCCATCTTCTGTCAAAATGGAATTAGACACCGGATATTCGGAACTGGTCGCATATCATAAGCGCGAAGACTCCATCCCTTGCAAATATTGGAAAGGAGAAGTCATGCCCATAGAACTTACCGACGGGCATCAAGTGATAGACACGATATACGTCCACCCGTCCGACATCCGGAAATGGAGTGCCATGGATACGATTCCTCCACAAAAGTTCATCGGCAGGCAAAAAGACAATCTTTTTATCCTCACCGACTTCTCCCTATCCGGATATGCAGGAGACAAGAACCTGAACTTTACTTATTCCGGTTATTATTTTATTCAAAAGAAAACGAACTAAAAAACATATACGACATGAACAAACAAGAGCTTTTTGAGAACATCAAACGGAAAGAATCTTTCCTGTGTGTGGGATTGGACACTGACATTCAGAAAATCCCCTCGCACCTGCTAAAGGAAGAAGACCCCGTTTTCGCCTTCAACAAAGCCATCATCGACGCTACCGCACCTTATTGTATCGCTTACAAGCCGAATCTGGCATTTTATGAAAGCATGGGCGTAAAAGGCTGGCTCGCATTTGAAAAGACGATCCAATACCTGAACAAGAACTACCCCGACCAGTTCATCATCGCGGATGCCAAACGGGGAGATATCGGTAATACCTCGGCGATGTACGCCCGTACTTTCTTCGAGGAAATGCAACTCGATGCCCTGACGGTAGCTCCCTATATGGGCGAAGACAGCGTAACCCCGTTTTTAGGTTATGAAAACAAATGGGTCATCCTTCTGGCTCTGACCAGTAACAAAGGCTCGCATGACTTCCAGTTGACCACCGACACAGAGGGCGAACGCCTGTTTGAAAAGGTCCTGCGGAAAAGTCAGGAATGGGGCAACGACCAGAACATGATGTATGTAGTGGGTGCCACCCAAGGACGCATGTTTGAAGACATCCGCAAAATCGTCCCCAACCACTTCCTGCTCGTACCGGGCATCGGTGCACAAGGAGGCTCATTGGAAGAAGTCTGCCAATATGGCATGAACAGCACTTGCGGTTTGATTGTCAACAGCAGCCGGGCCATCATTTATGCCGATTCCACAGAAAGCTTCGCTGTCGTAGCCGGTGAAAAGGCACGTGAAGTACAACAACAAATGGCAGTGCAATTAAAAAAGCTATAAGCACTGAGCAACCATGTTTTATATTTGACAGCCGTCTGGGAATCCAAATCCGGACGGCTGACTTTTATAAGTCCCCATCCATATTTACACACCCTTTCCTACACGTCTTGGCTACGGAGAAAGGTAGCTTAAATCAGGCTTGCCGTTTATTTTATTATCTCAAAATATAGTGTAATTCGATTTTTTTTGCGAAATTTGCAAAATTAGTAATGACAATAACTAAAGACCATGGAATTTACCGCTAAGCAGATAGCAGAATTCATACAGGGTTCAGTTGAGGGAAATGAAAACGCATCGGTACATACTTTTGCCAAAATAGAGGAAGGTGTACCGGGAGCCATATCGTTTCTGTCCAATCCTAAATACACTCATTATCTCTATGACACACAGTCCAGTATTGTATTAGTGGACCGGAATCTTGAATTAGAAAAAGGAACCCAAGCCACGCTGATTCGTGTGGACAATGCTTACGAGGCCGTAGCCAAATTATTGGCTTTGTATGAGATGAGCAAGCCCAAGAAAAAAGGCATTGATTCATTGGCATATATCGCACCTACGGCTCAAATCGACGAAGACTGTTACATCGCCCCTTTTGCTTATATCGGTGAAAACGTGCATATCGGTAAAGGTACACAAATATATCCCCATACCACCGTGTACGATAATGCTTCGGTTGGCGAAGACTGTGTACTGTATTCCAACGTTTCGGTATATCACGATTGTAAAATCGGCAATCGCGTCATTTTGCATGCAGGCTGCGTAATCGGTGCGGACGGCTTCGGTTTTGCACCGACCGAGAACGGCTACGACAAAATTCCGCAAATCGGTATCGTAACCATAGAAGACGACGTGGAAATCGGTGCCAATACTTGTGTGGATCGTTCTACGATGGGATCTACGTTCGTACGCCGAGGAGTCAAGTTGGATAACCTGGTCCAAATTGCCCATAACGTAGAAGTCGGGGAAAACACGGTGATGTCCGCTCAGGTAGGTGTAGCCGGTTCTACTAAAATCGGGAAATGGTGTATGTTCGGCGGGCAAGTGGGTATTGCAGGACATGCGGTCATCGGCGATGAAGTCAGGTCCGGTGCTCAAGCCGGTATTGCCGGAAGCATACGCAAGGGACACATTACCGTACAAGGTTCTCCTGCCATCGAAGCTAAAAATTTTGCACGTTCAAGTGTAGTGTACAAAAAACTACCTGAGATGTATGCGGATGTGAACCATTTGAAAAAAGAAATAGAAGAATTAAAAGAAATACTGAATAAGAAGAAATAAAGAGCTATGCTGAAACAGAAAACATTGCAAGGAAGTTTTTCTTTGTGCGGCAAAGGATTGCATACAGGTCTGAATCTGACCGTTACATTCAATCCTGCTCCCGAAAACCACGGATATAAAATACAACGAATCGACCTGGACGGGCGTCCCATTATTGACGCCGTAGCCGAAAATGTGGTAGAAACCACACGCGGCACCGTCTTGGGACGAGGAGAAGCCCGTTGCAGTACAGTAGAACATGCCTTAGCTGCTTTATACGCCATGGGAGTGGACAACTGCCTTTTGCAAGTCAACGGCCCTGAAGTTCCTATTCTGGACGGAAGCGCGGAAATTTACGTGGAGAACATCAAACGTGTAGGCATAGCCGAACAGAACGCAGTCAAAGACTATTATATCATCCGTAAAAAGTTGGAAGTCAAAGACGAGGAAACCGGTTCTTGCATTACAATCCTACCGGATGAGCAGTTCAGCATCACGGCGATGATTTCATTCAATTCCAAAGTTCTTTCCAGCCAATTTGCCACTTTGGACAACATGGAGAATTTCGAATCAGAAATCGCCCCGAGCCGTACTTTCGTTTTTGTTCGTGAAGTAGAACAACTGATGGCCGCCGGTCTTATCAAAGGCGGAGACTTGGACAACGCTATCGTGATTTATGAGAATGAGATGTCTCAAGAAAAGTTGGACAAATTGGCCGACAGTATCGGAGTTCCCCATCACGATGCCACAGAAAAAGGATATTTGAACCATAAACCTCTGGTATGGGAAAATGAACCGGCACGCCACAAACTGCTCGACATTATCGGCGACATGGCACTGATCGGCAAGCCCATCAAAGGGCGTATCATCGCTACCCGTCCCGGACATACTATCAATAATAAGTTTGCCCGCCTGATCCGCAAAGAAATTCGGGCACACGAAATACAAGCTCCAGGCTACGACTGTAACGAACCGCCGGTAATGGATGTCAATCGTATCCGCGAGCTTCTCCCCCACCGTTATCCCATGCAACTTGTGGATAAGGTCATAGAACTCGGGCCTACGACCATCGTAGCCGTTAAAAACGTAACAAGTAACGAACCGTTCTTTACCGGACATTTCCCACAGGAACCGGTCATGCCCGGTGTGCTGCAAATCGAAGCCATGGCTCAAGCAGGCGGTCTTTTAGTGTTGAATTCCGTAGATGAACCGGAACGTTGGAGCACCTACTTCTTACGCATAGACCAAGTGAAATTCCGCCAAAAAGTGGTTCCGGGAGATACCCTCCTTTTTAAAGTAGAACTATTGGCACCGGTACGTCATGGCATCTCGTCCATGCGCGGTTATGTGTTTGTGGGAGAAAGCATCGTGACCGAAGCCACATTTACTGCACAAATCGTAAAAAACAAGTAAGATAGAATTTATGAGCAAAATAAGTCCTTTGGCTTTCATAGATCCGGAAGCTAAAATCGGTGAGAACTGCGAAATCGGCCCGTTTTGTTTCATTGACAAAAACGTGGAAATAGGCGACAATAACGTGTTGATGAACAGTGTAAGCGTACTATACGGAGCACGTATCGGCAACGGCAATGTCATTTTTCCGGGGGCTGTTATCAGTGCCGTGCCTCAAGATTTGAAATTCCAGGGAGAAGACACCACAGCCGAAGTCGGCGATAACAACAAAATCCGTGAGAACGTAACAATCAACCGTGGTACGGCGGCAAAAGGCAAAACCTGCGTAGGCAGTGGTAATTTGCTGATGGAAAGCGTACATGTAGCCCATGATGCTTTTGTTGGAAACGATTGTATCATCGGCAACGGTACCAAATTGGCCGGTGAAATCATCATCGACGACCACGCCATCATCAGTGCCAACGTTCTGATGCACCAATTCTGTCGCGTAGGGGGATATACGATGGTAGGCGGAGGTACACGTTTCAGCCAAGACATTCCACCTTATACTATATGTGCACGCGAGCCGGTTGCCTATTGCGGTCTGAATCTTGTCGGATTACGACGGAGAGGCTTCAGCAACGAACTGATAGAAAACATACATAATGCTTACCGCATTATTTACCAGGGAGGCGTACCTTTGAACGAAGCCTTACAGAAAGTACGGGAAGAAGTGCCTGCCAGTCCGGAAATAAACTATATCATCGAGTTCATTGAAAACTCCAAAAGAGGATTTGTCCACTAAATATCATAAAAAGCCATGGTATACCGTTTTACCATTATCTCTAATGAAGTAGAAGATTTTATCAGAGAAATCAAAATAGATGCCGAGGCCACCTTTTACGACCTGCATCAGGCCATATTGTCTTCGTGCCACTATGCAGACAATGTGCCTACTTCTTTTTTCATCTGTAACCAAGAGTGGGAACAAGAACAGGAGATTCTGTTGGAAGACATGGGCACAAGCCGATCGGACGAAGACTTGTATTTGATGAAAAAGACACGGCTCAACGAACTGTTGGAAGACGAAAAACAACGCATGGTCTATGTTTTCGACCCATTGGACAACCGCATGTTTTTCATTGAACTGACTGAAATCAGTTTCGGAAAGACGCAGGAACAGCCGGTATGCAGCCGAAGCCATGGCGAAGCTCCGCAACAATCCATGGATTTGGAAGAGTTTCTGAATAAGGAGACCACCAAACCATCGGAAGATTTAAACGAAGATTTCTACGGAAGCGAGAGCTTCGACACGGAAGAATTCGACCCGGAAGGATTCGAAATCAGCGAAGGCAACCCTTATCATTGATTCATGAAGCCCCGACTTGTCGTATTGATAGGGCCTACGGGAGTAGGAAAAACAGAACTCAGCCTTTCGTTGGCTGAGTTTCTTCATACTCCTATTATCAACGCGGATTCACGGCAACTATTCCGTGACCTGCCTATCGGAACCGCTGCACCCACCGAAGCTCAACAACAGCGTGTCAGACATTATTTCGTCGGCACACTCGGACTAACGGACTATTACAGTGCAGCACAATACGAAACAGACGTACTTCGTTTATTGGACGACCTCTACTCCCAACATCCATACGCCTTACTGACGGGCGGAAGCATGATGTACATCGACGCGGTTTGCAAGGGTATCGACGACATTCCTACCGTAGATGAAGAAACCCGCCGCCTTATGTGGAAAAGATACGAAGAAGTGGGACTGGAACAGCTTTGCAAAGAACTGAAACTGCTCGACCCAGAATACTACAACCTCGTAGACCACAAAAATCCCAAACGCGTCATTCACGCATTGGAGATATGCTACATGACGGGAAAACCTTATTCAAGTTTCCGCACCAGTCAACCCAAGGTACGTCCGTTCGACATCCTTAAAATCGGATTAAGACGAGAACGGGAAGAACTATACGGACGTATCAACCGGCGAGTGGACCAAATGATAACAGACGGATTAGTGGAAGAGGCACGGAAAGTCATCGCCTACAGGCATACCAACGCCCTCAATACCGTAGGATATAAGGAAATATTCAAATACATAGACGGCTCTTGGACTTTGGAAACGGCTGTGGAGAAAATCAAACAAAACACCCGTATTTACTCACGTAAGCAAATGACATGGTTTCGCCGCGACGAAAGCATTCATTGGTTTCATCCGGATGAAACGGAAGCTATAAAAAAACTCATAGAAAAAGAGATTATGCCATAAACTTTTTCTAAATTTGCTCCTATTAAACATCATTCAACCTACATAAGTCAAATCACATGAGTCGCATTCTTCAAAAGACAAGCCATTGGTTGAAAAAGGCCGGAAGGGGATTCACCAACCTCTATCGAGGCCCTTGGTACAAGAAAACCGTAGTATGGATTATCACTTGCGTCCTATCGGTTATTTTACTTCTTATTGCCGTTGACCTCAACTTTTTCTATCTGTTCGGGAAATCACCCGGATTCAAGGACATTGAACATCCGGTCACCAGCGAAGCTTCCGAGATATACAGTGCCGACAGTGTACTTATCGGTCGTTTTTTCAGCGAAAACCGTACGCCGGTCGAGTACGAGGATATCTCTCCCATTATCATCCAGACCCTCATCGATACTGAAGACGAACGTTTTTACCGCCACCATGGCATAGATTTTCAAGGACTTTTTGCAGCGGTAAAAGACATCGCAAGCGGACGTGCCCGCGGTGCCAGTACCATCACCCAACAACTGGCCAAAAACCTGTTCCGAGTACGTACACAATACTCTACCGGACTGCTCGGCAAAATTCCCGGGGTGAAAATTCTGGTCATGAAAGCCAAAGAATGGATTGTAGCCGTCAAGTTGGAAATGATATTCAGTAAAGAAGAAATACTCACCATGTATTTCAACACCGTGGACTTCGGCAGTAATTCATTCGGCATCAAGACTGCATGCCGCACCTACTTCAACACGACTCCCGACCAGTTGACCTACGAACAAGCCGCCACATTGGTAGGTTTGCTGAAAGCGACATCCAGCTACAACCCGAAGCTCAATCCCAAGAACAGTACCAAACGGCGCAACGTGGTGCTGACGAACCTATACGACCACGGTCATCTGGTCATTCACGGTCACAAGGCCACTCGTGCACAACTCGATTCTCTCATGACACTTCCCATGATTGTAAATCCACGAAAGGAAGAAAGCAGCTACGACGGCATCGCCCCCTACTTCCGTGCCGTCTTGCCGGAGTACATCGACATGCTGTGCGAGAAAGGAGCGATAGCCGGCGTAGACGAAGAAAACAAACCGGACCTCTATGCCGACGGGCTGAAGATATATACCACGCTGGATACCCGTATGCAAAAATATGCGGAAGAGGCTGCCATCCAACAAATGGAAGTCCTCCAGCAACGTTTCAAGCAACATTGGGGCAACACAAACCCGTGGCAAGACGAAAGACACCAGGAGATTCCGAACTTTATCGAGGACTTAGCTAAAAAAACGACAGCATACAAATATCTCGAAACCCGTTTCCCTGACCAGCCGGACTCCATCGCTTACTATCTGAATCTGCCCCACAAGGTCAAGGTGTTCAGTTACGACGGTCTGAAAGAAGAAGAGATGAGCACCATGGACTCCATCCGTTATATGGTCAAATTCCTGCATTGCGGTTTCGTAGCCATAGAACCGGACAGCCGCCATGTCAAGGCATGGGTGGGCGACATAGACTTCGGCTCGTGGAAATACGACAAAGTCACCGCCATGCGCCAACCCGGTTCAACCTTCAAACTCTTTGTATATGCAGAAGCGATGAACCAAGGACTGACCCCCTGCGACACCCGGATCGACGAATGGCAACAGTACCCGGACACCGTAGACGGCAAACCTACCAAATGGACACCCCATAATGCCAACGGCACCTTCTCGGGAGCGGCGATGCCACTTAAATCGGCTTTCGCACAGAGTATCAATAGCGTGGCAGTCAAGTTAGGTTATGAACTGGGCATCCACAACGTGGCACAGACCGCACATGCCATGGGGATCGAATCACCGCTGCACGAAACTCCGTCGCTGAGCTTAGGCTCCTCCGATGTCAATCTGTTGGAACTGGTCAACGGCTACTGCACGGTCATAGACGACGGCAAGATGAATCCGCCCATCCTGATTACTAAAATTCTCGACCGCGACGGCAACATCATCTATGCGGCAGAACCGGAAGAGCAGCAGGCCATTCCATACCGTTCCGCATTCTTCATGCAGCGGCTTTTGCGAGGAGGCCTGACTGAGCCGGGCGGAACCACGGCAGCCCTGTGGAGCTACATCCATCCTGTACTGAAATACACCGACTTTGGAGGCAAAACCGGTACATCCAACAACCATTCCGATGCCTGGTTCGTGGGCGTAACGCCCAAGTTAGTCGCCGGCGGATGGGTCGGAGGAGAATACCGGAGCATACACTTCCGCACCGGAGCCTTAGGACAAGGCAGCCGGACGGCCTTGCCCATATTCGGCAACTTCATCCAGAAAGTCCTGTTGGACGACCGCTTCGCCCAATACCGCGCCAAATTCCCAAAACAACCGCTCGAAGACATCGACCCCACCACGTACACATGCGAAAGCTATTATGCGCCACAAGAACCGGATTCGCTTACGGCATCCGCAGATTCATTGGGTATAGCCCTTCCGGGGGACTCTTTGCAACGCGGTAACGCCTCACCGGAAAAACAGCCCGAGGCGAAAACAGAAACAACGGCAAGCGAGGGAAGCGGTAACCATCCGCAAGCCTCACACACGGACCTTGACATCATAGCCCCAAAGATTTGAAAGAAGACATTGAAATAGACCTTCAGAACCCGGAGTTCCAGAGCACGCTGAAACTCATACAGTTTACCCGTAACTCGGTTTTCCTCACAGGCAAAGCCGGTACGGGTAAATCCACCCTACTAAAGTATATCTGTAGCCACACACGGAAGAAGCACGTGGTATTGGCACCGACCGGCATAGCAGCCATCAATGCCGGAGGCAGCACCCTGCACAGCTTTTTCAAGCTCCCTTTCCACCCGCTCCTGCCCGACGACCCTCGGTTCAGCTTCCGCAAACTGAAAGAGTTCTTGAAATACAATTCCGCCCATCAAAAGCTGGTGCGTGAAACAGAACTGATCATTATCGATGAAATCTCAATGGTACGGGCGGACATCATCGACTTCATCGACCGCATCCTGCGCCTCTACAGCCGCAACCTGCGCGAACCGTTCGGCGGAAAGCAGTTATTGCTTGTCGGAGATATATTCCAACTGGAACCGGTTGTCAAAGCGGACGAACGAGAAATCCTGAACCGTTACTATCCTACGCCTTATTTCTTCTCGGCCAAAGTATTCCAGGAAATGCGCCTCGTCTCCATAGAACTGAAGAAAGTGTACCGCCAGCAAGATGCCGCCTTCATCGCCGTACTCGACCATATCCGTACCAATCAGGCCGGAAGTGCCGACCTGCAACTGCTCAACAGCCGTTGGAACCGAACGAACGATGACAAGTTGAGCCATGGACTGAATATAACCCTGGCCACCCGAAGGGATAATGTAGATTTCATCAACCGCCGGAAACTATCCGAAATAGACACCGAGAGCACACTCTTTAAAGGCGAAATACAAGGCGAGTTCCCGGAAAGTTCGCTCCCCACGCTGATGGAACTGGAACTTAAACCCGGCGCACAAGTCATTTTCGTCAAAAACGACCAAGACAAACGTTGGGTAAACGGAACTCTGGGTACCGTTTCGGCCATAGACGAAAAGAACGGCCATATCTACGTCGTCACGGAAGACGGAACCGAAATGGAAGTCACCCGCGAAGTGTGGAGCAACATGCGCTACACCTACAACGAGCAAGAAAAAAAGATAGAAGAGGAAGAACTCGGCATCTTCCGGCAGTTCCCCCTGCGATTGGCTTGGGCCATCACCATCCATAAAAGCCAGGGACTGACTTTCCGTAAAGTGACCATCGACTTCACCGGTGGCGTCTTCGCCGGAGGACAGGTATATGTAGCCTTGAGCCGCTGCACTTCATTGGAAGGTATATGTCTGAAGAAGGAAATATCCCGTTCGGATATTTTCGTCAAGCCCGAAATCATCCGGTTCGCCCAACAATTCAATGACGAAAAGGCTATCGAGCAAGCCATGAAGAAAGCCAAAGCCGACATCGAATACCAAGCCGCCGTACAGGCATTCGACCGCGATGACTTCCGCGAAAGCCTCGATCACTTCTTCATAGCCATACACAGCAGATACGACATCGAAAAACCGGCCATCAAACGGTTCATTTGCAGCAAACTCAATATCATCAGCCGACTTAAACGCGAGAACGAAGAGTTGAAACGACAAATGGCAGCCCAACGCAAACAGATGCAGCAGTACGCCCATGAATATTACGAACTGGGCAACGCTTCCATCCTTCAGGCCCATAACCTGCGTGCCGCCCTGGCCAATTACGATAAGGCCCTGTCGCTCGATCCTTCATACGTAGACGCATGGATACGCAAAGGCGTCACGCTGCAAGACCATGGAGAATACGAAGATGCCCTCCAATGCTTCAACCGAGCCGCCGAACTCAGCACAGCCAATTTCAAAGTGCACTACAACCGGGGGAAGAACCACTTGCTTTGCGGACGTACAGAACAGGCTGTAGCCGATTTCGACAAAGCCGTATCCCTTAAGCCCGAACACGCCAAAGCTCACGAACTGTTTGGCGATGCCCTGTCGTGCTGCGGCAAGGAAGAAGAGGCCGCTATCCACTGGGCCATCGCGGAAACGCTTCGGGAAAAGCGCAAGGGTCGTTAATCTTAGTTAATAAGGAGTCGGTTTGCGCACACAAATAAAGCTATTTTCGTACATTTGACTGTTTATTAACCTATTCATATTCAACATGAGAAAAAACCTAAAGACAGTGTTAGGCATTTGCCTTGTGTGTGCCGGTACATTCGCAAGCACCACAACCCTCCAAGCCAAAAAGAAAGTAGCTTACCTTTTTACCTATTTCACAGGTAATGCTCCCGAACAGGAACAAATCTGTTATGCCATCAGCACGGACGGGTTCAGCTATACTCCGTTGAATGACGGCAAGCCCGTCATTTCCTCCGACACGATTTCTTTAAAGAAGGGGGTACGCGATCCTCATATCTTAAGAGGCGAAGACGGCTACTTCTACATGGTAGTCACCGACATGCGTTCCAGTCAAGGATGGACCTCCAACCGGGGCATCGTACTGATGCGCAGCAAAGACATGGTCAACTGGACGCACCACACGGTAAACTTCCCTGAAAAATATGCCAACACGATGTTCGCCAACGTCATCCGCGTATGGGCGCCGCAAACCATCTACGACAAGAAGGCAAAAAAATACATGGTGTACTTTTCTATCCTGACTGACGACGGACAGTGCCCCTACGACAAGGTCTTTTGGGCATACGCCAATGAAGATTTCAGCGACCTTGAAGGAGAACCTAAAGTCCTGTTCGACTACAAGAAACCTTCCATCGACACGGATATCGTGCAAGACGACAATGGAACTTATCACATCTTTTTCAAAACCGAAGGCGAACAGAAAAAAGGCATACGCCAATATCTGGCCAAAGACTTGCACAATCCGGCAGAATGGGAACTGTTGCCCGGTACGTTTGAAGATACCGACAAAGCGGTGGAAGGTTCCGGCGTGTTCCAACGGATAGAAGGAGACTGGGTTCTGATGTACGACTGCTACATGAACGGGCACTACCAGTTCTGCACCAGCAAAGACCTGATGAAGTTCAAACGCGTGCAGGATACAGCCACTCAGGGAGCGTTCACTCCGCGCCACGGCACGGTCATCGCCATCACCCAAAAAGAGCTGAAACGGCTGCAAAAGGCGTTTCCCAACACGAAGTAACCGGAAGGCGGCCCAAACCATCCGCCCCATTGAAACTAACCCATAAATTATAAAACCTATAGTAAATAATGAAAACGCAACTATTAACCTTTGCATTGGCTCTCGCGTTGGGACAGACTGCCATTGCCAAAAACACGACCCAGAAGATAGCACAAGTTACATCTTCCGTTACCCTTAACGAAGACGTGGATTACATCGTGACGGGCACAACCCCGTTCGCCTCGTCAGGCAGTATCAATATCACCAATACGGAACATGCCGTCGTGATTCTGGAAAACCTGCGTCCAAGCGAGGCTCTCAGTTACCTTTCCTTCATTAAGATTAATGGGGAGCCGGCGGTCAACGATGAGAACTGTCAAGTGAAAATGTATGCCCATGGCGCCATCATCTTTCCTTACAGCAAGGACATCAAACCGCTGACGGTCTATTCCGAGCCCAACTTCGGAGGGGAATCCGTCAATGATTTCGGACTGGAAAATTCCAACGGCTACATGAATACCCTTTCGACCGCCAAGCTCAACAATCGAATCAGGAGCTTCAAACTGAAGAGAGGCTACATGGTGACTTTTTCCAACAATCCCGGCGGAAAAGGTTACAGCCGCTGTTTCGTCGCCGATAAGGAAGACTTGGAGTTTGCCGAGCTACCTATGGAGCTCGACCACAGGATTTCTTCCTATCGCGTGTTCAAGTGGCATAATTTCCAGAAAAAAGGTATTGCCAGCGATGCCAGTGCAGAAATCGTCAACGCCCTCAAAGTAACATGGTGCTATGACTGGGGACAGGGCAATGCAAGCCGCGAGCCGGACTGCGAATGGGTTCCCCATCACATCTATGAAGACTGGCCTTCTGTCTCAACCTGCGGAAAGGTGACCCAATCCTGCCACATGCAGACCAACAACGAACCGGGCAACAGTGCCGACGACCATCCGCAAAGCGTGGAGACCGTGCTCAACAACTGGGAAAACCTTATGGCTACCGGCATGCGCCTGTGTTCCCCTTCATCCCACGACGGAAGCCTCTCATGGTTAGAACAGTTCATGACAGAAATCGACAAACGCGGTTGGCGTTGCGATATTCTCGACATGCACTGCTATTGGCCTGAATGGAACTTGAATAACCAACTGAAGGGTTATTATGACAAATACAAACGCCCCATCTGGGTGTCGGAATTTGTTTGGGGAGCTTCGTGGAACAACAACGGAATCTTCGCCACAGACCGTTCGTTCTCAACCGAGAACCAACAGAAAAACTACGACGTAATGAGCAAGGTGCTCACCAATTGGAACAGTTTCGACTATGTGGAACGTTATGCCTATTGGAACAGCGAAGCCGATTGCTCCAAACTTTACAAGTATGGTACTGGTCCTTCCATCTTGGGTAAATGGTATGGCGAAATGAACTCGGGTATGGGTTACAGAAAATCCTACGAGTTCGTGCCCAAGGTGGTGTACAGCACGCCCTCAGGACTGACTTTGGAATATACCGAACGCACACGTAAGTTGGCTCTCAATTGGGAGTATAAGAACAACATGGGCTTCACCGATTCCACATTGTTGGAAATGCGCTTGGACGATGGCGAATGGCAAACCTTGCAGAAATACGAAGCTCCGGACAAGAATTCCTATGCGTACAACGAAGTCTTCCCCGAAGATTTCAAACGGGGAACTTACACGTACCGGGTGCGCAACTTCGACATGGACGGGAACGTGCGTTCTACGGACGAAGTACAGCTCTCGTTGGTGGCAGCCAAGGGCGAACCGGGCTTCCAGTACGGCACCTTGGAAATCAGCGATACACAGGAGTTCAATACGGAATTCGATGCCATCGGTGAAGATGAAAAACCGGCCGTTTTTGCAGGCTTGCTTTCCTATAACGATTCAAAGGTCGTACCAGTCAATACAGTGGTCAGCGTGCTGAGCGACAAATTCTCCTTCTGGGCTTTCCCTTGGAACGAAGGGGACTACGAACAAACCATCACGGAACCGGAAACCACGGACTTCATGGTACTGCGCAAGGGTGCCCACCAAATCGGTGACATCACGATGGAAGTGGGAGAAAGTGCAAGCAAAATCAAGAACGACACCACGTGGATCAGTTTTGCCACCCCGTTCCCCGAAGGTGTAACTCCGGTAGTCATTGCCAACGTGCTGTCGCGCTACAAGGCATATCCCTACGTAGTCAAGGTTTGGGACATCACAAACAAAGGCTTCGCTGTCAAACTGGCCCGACAAGCCGCTGTGGACGAAACGACCAGCACTTTTGCCGGACAAGACATCTTCTACGTGGCAACCACTCCGGGAACCGCCAAGATGGAAGACGGCAAGATTCTGACTGTGGGTCGCAATACAGAAGACAAGGTGGACGGCCGACGTGCCCGCGAAGTCAATCTCGTGGACGAGACGGGCAATACCATAGGATTGTTCAGCCCCATCATGCTGTTTGGTCCCCAGACCAACAACTATGATTGTGCCTCCGTATACAGAATCAGCAGCTACACGACGGACGAAAGCAATACGGACATCAAAGACGTGCCCGCCACCACAGGAGTGAAAATCATCCGCCAAAAGGACAAGACCAACGAAACTATCAAGGAAATAGACAACGCCACCAACAATGGCGATATCATGGGCTGGATAGCCGTAAGTTCTCCCAAAGAAGGTGAATCAGGTATCAAAGGTACAATCGGATCCGCCCCGTTCAAAGTTTTCGTACGTGACGGCCATGTTATCGTAGACGGTACGGACAATTACCGGATTTACGCCATCAGCGGCCAACAGGTTCCCCGTACGGCACGCCTTTCAAGAGGTATTTATGTGGTAAAAGCCGGAAGCCACTCCGTCAAGGTAATGGTTCCATAACCTCTCACAAGGGCTTCCGCAAGGCATCAGACGGCCTTGCCACAGTATCAACAGTTCGCCCCCGAACGGCATATCCTGCCATTCGGGGGCGAATCGTTTTCATAGATTTATATTGACATACAGCGACACACCCATATCTTTCAAAAGAAAACGCAACAGGCTATGAAACAAGTATTTATATGTATGAAGAAATTGGCGTTCCGTTCTGCGCCAAACAAAAAATCAATCTCAGGCGAACGATTTTCCGTTCTGCGGCAAACGATTTTCAAATCTCAGCCCGACGAAAAAGCCTTTCCAAAATCCTTAAATCTTGAACGAAGCCTTCCCCCTCCTCTGCGTCTTGCCCATAAAAAAAGGGGCACCTTCTCTGAACTGCACCCCAAAAGTTGGACGTTAAATTAAATTTGATTATTCAACTCTC
>OIWQ01000896.1_pt1 | contig 37752 bp, 34 predicted proteins | sample 1587571 | NCBI WGS metagenome assembly OIWQ01 (sample SAMEA3888910, study PRJEB22519) | human gut metagenome | biome: human gut; feature: human-associated habitat; material: faeces | place: Denmark | collected 2010
GTGCCGCAGCGCGGGTGCAGGCGGGTCATTTTGCGCGCGTTTTCGACCGTCAGGGGGAGCTTAGCCTCGTAGCAGCGGATGGTCTTATGCTCCGCGCCGTGATAGGAGAAGACGCGGCGCATGTCCTTCATGCGGGACACGAGGAACATGTAAGCAAGGAAGATCACGATGCGCAGCAGGCCCTCGAGCAGGTTGCGCACGATCTCATTCGTGGTGACAAAGCGGTTCAGAAACGAGCCGAGCAGCGACGGCAGCACGAAGAACAGCGCGATGGAGAACGCCAGTCCGAGCACGACGGAGAACGTGATGAGCGCGTTCTGCGCCTTCTCGGAGGACAGGCGCTTTTCCAGCCAGGCCTCAAAACGGCCGGGCTCCTTGCCTTTTTCGTCCTCGTCCTCCTCCGCAAAGAAATCCGCGGAATACATGAGGGCGGAAACGCCGGTCTTCATGGATGTGCAGAAATTGAAGATGCCGCGGATGAACGGCAGCTTCTTCGGCGACCACTTCTGCGAGAGCTTCCGCGGCTCGACCTTGCGCTGCAGGCCGTCCTTCGTGCGGACGACAACGGCGGATTTCTCCGGGCCGAGCATCATAATGCCCTCGATGAGGGCCTGCCCGCCGATCATGGTCTTGAATTGTTCCTGCGGCTGCTGTGTGTTCTTTTTTGCCATGTGTTTCCTTTCTATTGCTCTGCAATGGGGAGCCGGATGGTGACGACCGCGCCGCCGCCCTCGGCATTGGCGATGTCGAGCACGCCGTTGTGCATCGTAACGATCTCTTCGCAGACCGCAAGGCCGATGCCGCTGCCGCGCGCCTTGGAGGCGCCCTTGTAGAATTTCTTTTTCACGAGCGGCAGCTCCTCTTCGGGGATGCCGGGGCCGAAGTCGCGGATGCGGATGACGACGGAGTCCTGCCCGTCTGCGTTCTCCCGGCAGATCTCGGCCGTGATCCTGCCACCCTCGCCGCCGTGCTTGGCGGCATTGTCCAGAATATTCAGGAAGACCTGCTTCATGCGCGCCGGGTCACAGGGGATTTCGGGGATATCGTCGTCATTTTCCAGATAGTCCAGCACAATGCCCTCCTGCCGCAGCCGGGAGCCGTACATGAATACGGTGTCCTCAAACTCCGTGCGCAGGTCGCACGGCACGACGTTCAGGGTAAAGCGGCCGTCCTGCATTTTGGAAAATTCCAGCAGCTCCTCCACCATGCCCGTCAGGCGGCGGGCCTCCTTGACGATGATGCGCAGGCCCCGGCGCAGCTGGCGGGGGTCGCCGCTTTCATCCCCCAGCAGGGTCTCGCCCCAGCCGCTGATGGCCGTCAGAGGGGTGCGCAGCTCGTGGGACACGGAGGAGATGAACTCCGTCTGCATTTTCTCGCTCTGGCTGATCTTCAGGGACATGTTGTTGATGTTGTCCACCAGCTGCCCCAGTTCGTCGGTATATTTGTTGGCGATCTGGATGCCGTAGCTGCCGGAGGAGATGCGCTTGGCAGCCTCGGACACCTCCGCCACCGGCTGCACCACGTTGTTGATGAAGATCAGGTTGGACACGAAGATCAGGAAGATCACCGCCGCGATGACGGCGGCCATCACCAGCACCGTCAGCCACATCTGCTGGTCCAGCAGCCGGGTAGAGGTGACGAACCGCATCACGGCCACCACCGCCCCGTTGTAGAACACCGGGCTGGACACCGCCAGGATGCTCTCGCCGGTCAGGGGGTCCCGGCCGGAGAAGGAGGCGGTCTTGCCGGTTTCCACGGCCCGGCCCACCTCCGGGGTGGCGGGGGTGCTGCCGGCCACGGCGCCCCGGGAGGACAGCTCCACCTGGCGCTTGCCGTTGATGAACTGCAGCTCCACGTTCTTGGCCAGGCTGTCGTTCATGCTGTAATCCGTGACGTATTGGGCGGCCCGGCGGTAATACTCGCTGTAGCTGCCCATGCTGTAGGCGCTGAAATAGTCGGAGCCGGACTTGGCCTTGGCCTCCAGAGAGGACCTGGCCCGGGCGTCCAGGCTGGAGCTGATGGTGGCGGCGGAGAGCACGCCCACCAGCACCAGAATGACGATAATGGGTCCCACACTGCTGGCCAGCCAGCGGCGGCGCAGACCCCGCAGCTTCAGCCGCTTCCCCTGTCCCCGGGTGAACAGCCGCAGCTTGTTATCCGTGTTGGTATCCATGGCTTAAAAGCCCCACTTGTATCCGTAGCCCCACACGGTGTTGATATAGGTGGGGCTGGTGGGGCTGTCCTCGATTTTCAGCCGCAGACGCCGGACGTTGACGTCCACGATCTTCAGTTCGCCGAAATAGTCCCGGCCCCACACCAGGTCCAGGATCTCCTCCCGGGACAGGGCCTTGCCGGGATTTTCCATGAACATCCGCATGATGGAATACTCCACCTGGGTCAGCTTGATGCGCTGGCCGTTTTTCTCCAGGGTGCGGTTGCGGGTGTTCAGCAGGAAGGGAGGCTGGCTGATGGTGCCCGGCGGCAGCTCCTGGGTGCCGCCGCTGCTGCGGCGGATCAGGGCGTCCACCCGGGCGGTAAGCTCCACCGGAGAGAAGGGCTTGGTCACATAGTCGTCGGCCCCATTCATCAGGCCCGTGACCTTGTCCATCTCCTGGGACCGGGCCGTCAGCATGATGATGCCAATGCGGGGGTTGGTGGCCCGGATGCGGCGGCACACCTCGAACCCGTCGATGCCCGGCAGCATCACGTCCAGCAGGGCCACCAGCGTGTCCGGATTCTCGTGGAGCTTGTCCAGGGCCTCCTCGCCGGTTTCGGCCTCCACCACCTCGTATCCTGCCCGGCGCAGGTTGATCACAATAAAGCTGCGGATGCTGGATTCATCCTCTAGAACCATTACCTTTCTCATGGATTCGACGTTCCTTTCCTCGGATTTTCAGGCGGCCCACTCGGCCACCACCAGGTTGAAGCCCAGGCGCAGGCTCTCCTCGTCCAGGCCGCAGTAGCCGGCCCCGGCCAGCAGCTCCCCGCCGTAGGTGACGCCGTTCTGGCGCTTGAGGGCCATGCGGCTGCCCATCATGGCCCGCTTTTCCCGGTTGTCGCCGGTAAGGGCGTACAGGGCCGCCACCGGCTGCCCGTTGGACAGCAGCACCACCTGGCTCTCGTACGCGCCGTTTTCGGCGGTGGTGAAGGTGGCCTCCCCCTGCCAGGTATCCGGCAGGCGGAAATACCACCCGGCGGACAGATCGTGATAGGTCACGCAGTGGACATCCGGGCTTTCATCGCCGCAGTAGCTGATCCAGCGGACCAGCCCCCGCACCGCCGCGGCGGTGTTGGCGGCAGCGCCGCTTCCCGCGTCGGCGGCGGCAGTCTCCGGCGCGGGGATCTCCACGCTGCCGTCGCCGTCGATGTCCTGGGGCTTAAGCTGCATATAGGGGTACACGGCGGCGGTGAGGCCGGTGGTCCGGTCCTGGGCGATGTTGGTCAGTCCGCCGCCCTCCTGCCACACCAGGATATCCGTCATGGCCATACCCTGGCTGTTGACGCCGGTGGCAAATACGGCGGGGGTGCCGTCGAACAGCTTCCCCACCACCACGCTGCCCCGGCTCAGCTCCGCCATGGTGTAGGACAAGACGCTGCTGTAGCTGGCGGAGATCACATCGTCCTTGCGGATATACAGCCCCGCCACCGGCTGTCCGTCGTTATCCGAGCGGAACAGCAGCAGGCTCTTGACGCCGTCGCCGTCCAGGTCCGTGACGGTGAAGCGGGTATAGCCGCTTTGCAGCAGCACATAGGGGTCCGGCTGGGGCACATACACGGCCACGGTCTGCACGTCGGCGCTGATGCGCCAGCCCACGATGATCTCCAGCCGGCCGTTGCCGGTGAGGTCCTCATACTGGACGCTGTCGATGGCGGTGCCGCTGCTTTCGATGACGCACAGGCGGTGATAGGTGTCGTCCTCCGGCCGGAAAACGAAGATTTTCAGGGGCTTTTCGTCGTCCTGCAGCCGCATGAATACCAGGGCCTCCGACAGGCCGTCGTTGTCCAGGTCCACCATCTGCACCGGCTGGATGTTCTGCCCGGTGCTGGGGCCCACCAGCTCATAGCCCTGCTTCTGCAGGTCGTCCAGCTCCTGGGACAGCCCCTCGTATTCCGCCGACACCCGGGGCAGGGTGAACAGATCCTCCACCGACGAGCGGAACATGCACCCGGTCAGGGTCAGCGACATAACCGCCGCCAGAAGCAGCGCCGCCACGCGCTGCGGCAAATGTTTCATTGGAACGATCCCTCCCCCGGTCCGATTTTTTCACTCATCTATCATATCACAGGTTTCGCCGGTTGTGTAGCCCTGTTTTGCTCCCGTCACAGAAAATTTACAGGGGGTCGGGCCGCAAAAAGGCGGCGCGGCCCAGAGGCCGCGCCGCTTGTATTTTCGCCGGGACTACCGGTCCAGGTCGAAGCCGATGACCAGGCGGTTTTCCCCCTGGTCATAGCGGTAGTCCATGGAGGCGCTCATTTTCCGGGCCATGTGCAGCCCCAGGCCGCCGATGGGCCGGTCGTCGGCGGAGAGGGGCAGGTCCGGCGCGGCAGCCGCCGTGGGGTCATAGGGCCGTCCGTTGTCCCGGAAGTTCAGACACAGGGTGTCCCCCGGCCCCAATTGCAGGGTCTGGATCCGGTAGCGGGTGTCCTCCAGCCCCGCCAGCACCAGGTTGGGCCGGGTCCGCAGATACTCGAACCGCCCGTCCCGGCGGCGCAGCAGGGGCGGATTGTGCCCGGCGTTGACATAGGACAGCTCACCGGTGCGCAGGTCCAGGCGGCCCATCCAGGCGGTCAAGAACATGCCCGTGTCGTCGCAGAGCTTCCGGTTGACCCGGTCGAATACCTGGTCGATGGGACGGCCGCTTTCGGTGGAATCCTTCAGCAGGGTCTTGGCCCGCATCATAATCATGGCTCCGGGGATGCCCTTGCCGGACACGTCCGCAATCAGGAACACCAGGGTGTAACGGTCCAGGAGATAGAAGTCGTAAAAGTCGCCGCCCGCCTCACGGGCCGCGCGCATGGCGGCGTACAGGTCGAAGTCCGGACGGGTGGGAAACACGCCGGGCAGGGCCGCCTGCTGGATCTGGCGGGCGAACTCCAGCTCCTGGTCCATGCAGTCCTCCGCCTGGCGGATGTAGTGCTTCAGGGTGGAGACCGTGGCGTTGACGTCGTCGGACAGCTGGGCAAACTCCTGATAGGCCCGAACGTTGATGACCGTGTCCAGGTCCCCGGCGGTGATGGCCTGGAGCCCGGCGTTGACCCGCTCCAAGTTGCAGGTGACCTTCTTTTTCAGCATCTGGTAGATGAGGATGAACAGCGCCGTGTAGATCAGCACCTCCATAAACGCCACCAGATACAACGTCACATTGCGGTACAGCACCGCGTCGTCCGTGGTGATGCGGTAGACGATCTGCTGGGTGAAGCTGCCGGTGATGAAAAAGGCGATGACCACGCACACCAGCAGCCAGAAGCCGAAGTCATAGCTGATGCGGCGGGCCTTCACGTCGATGGGCTGCCGGTCCCCGGCCAGGCTGCACAGGATCATGAGAAACGTGCTGATCAAAAACCGGGTGCAGGCATAGCGGCCCACCCGGTCCAGGCTTCTGGGACTGCCGGAGCTGAGGATCCCGTCCACCACCGCCAGCAGCATCATGGGCGAGACGATGGCCGTCAGGAAATGGGAGCCGATATTGAACAGTGGGTCCACCACATAGCGCAGGGCGGCCTCCGCCGCCTGGGGGCCGATCAGCCGCAGAGCCAACCCCACCGGCAGGCCCAGGGCCATGGCCAGGAAGGCGTGGCGCACCTGGTGGCTCTTTTCCGCCTCCACGGAGATATAGACGCTGTTTTTCCCCCGGTCGAACTGATAGATCCAGCCAATGCCCAGGGTGGCCAGCAGGGAGTCCGCCAGGCCGCCGCCCAGGGCGCTGTCCTGGTTCAGGGGGTCGCAGCGGCAGCCGGGGCCCTCCAGCAGCCGCTGGATGTTCAGCCAGCGGCCCTTCTGCTGGATGTTCAGCTGCACCCGGGCGTCCCGGACGGCGTCCATCCAGTGCAGCAGCAGCTCCTCGGCGCTGAGCTGCAGCCGCAGGATATCCCGCCGGGTCAGGTGGGGATAGGCCAAAAGGGTCCGGCCGGTTTTTCGGAAAGAGCGTCCAGCGGTGCAGTCTCCGTGAGGATCGTTTTCATAGCAAGCACCTGCGCTTCATAATTTTCCATTTTACGTCAAAAAAGCGGCTTGTCAAAAAGACTTTTTGACAAGCTGACGGCTATCGCACAGCACCGCCGTGCGATAGCCGCCCTTTTTTATATGCTTTCGTTTACCTTCCGGGCAAATTCCGCCGCCAAGCGGGCCTTTTCCGGGTCCATGAACACCGTGTCATAGCCCCGGTGCCGCTGGGCCAGCATGCCCAGCAGCCGCAGACGGGAGTGCTTGCAGTAGCGCTGCATCCCGGTCTCCCAAAGGTCCGCGCCCTTTTCCACGGGATAGCCGCAGGTGGCGATCAGGGCCACGGGCTTGCCCTCCCACAGGGACGGCCCCTTCTCCCGGCCGTAATACTTGTTCATTCCGTATACCAGCCGGTCCAGGACCGCCTTCATGGGCGGGGTGCAGTACCAGGAGTAGATGGGCGTGGCCAGCACCAGCAGGTCGCAGGCCAGCACGCTGTCGATAATCTCCTGCATGTCGTCTTCCTGGGGGCAGCCGAACACCGTCCAGTCCTGCTGGCACACCCGGCAGGCCCGGCAGGGCCGGACCTCCAGGTCATACAGCCAGACCGTCCGGCAGGACCAGCCCAGCTTTTCCAGCTCCGCCGCAAAGGGCGCCGTCAGCGCGGCGGTGTTGCCCTGCTTCCGGGGAGTGGCCAGCAGGATACAGACCTTTTTCATGTCCCTTAGCCCGGAGGCCAGGTCATATCCCGGCCGGACAGCACATGGAAGTGCAGGTGATGCACGCTCTGACCGGCCTGCTCGCCGATGTTGGACACCACGCGGTAGCTCTCCAGCCCCTGCTCCCGGCACAGCCGGGCGATGACCTCAAAGATGTGGGCCACCACGGCGCTGTTGCCGCCGTTTACCTCCGCCACGGAGCCGATGTGCTCCTTGGGGATCACCAGGAAGTGGGTGGGAGCCTGGGGGGCAATGTCGTAAAAGGCGTAGCACAGCTCGTCTTCATACAGCTTGTTGGAGGGGATATCCCCGCCGACAATTTTGCAGAACAGGCAGTTGTCGTCTCGCATAGTCATGCTCCTTTCGTTATTTCCGCTCTCCCGGCTTCAGGAGAGCTTTTCCGACACAAAATCGTCCACGGAAGCCAGGGCGTCGTCCACCTTCAGCAATTCGGTGCCGCCGCCCATAGCGGAATCTGGCTTGCCTCCGCCCTTGCCGCCGCACACGGCGGACACGGCCCGGACCAGGTCGCCGGCCTTGATGCCCCGGGCCACGGCCTCCTTGCCGCACACGGCCAGGAAGGATACCTTTTCGCCGTTGATGCTGGCGATGACCGCCACAACGCTGGGGTCCTTATCCCGCAGGAAGTCGCCCATGGTGCGCATGGCGGCGGTGTCCATGCCGGTGCGGGTGGTGGTGATCACATGCAGGCCCTTCACGGTTTTGGCGGAGGCCAGGAACTGCTTGGCCTCGCCCAGGGACGCCTCGGACTTCAGCTTGTCCAGAGTCTGGCGCAGCTGCTTCATTTCGCTGGCCTGCTGCTCCATGCGCTCCAACAGGGAGGCGGGGGCGGTTTTCAGGAACTGGGCCGCCTTGTGCAGCACGCCCAGGCTGCGCTCCATGCTCTGCAGCGTCAGCTTGCCGCAGGTGGCCTCGATCCGGCGCACGCCGGAGGCCACGCTGGTCTCGGATTTCACCCGGAAGGGGCCGGCCTTGGCGGTGTTGTCCACATGGGTACCGCCGCAGAACTCGATGGAGAAATCGCCCATCTCCACCACCCGGACGGTGTCGCCGTACTTTTCGCCGAACATGGCCACGGCTCCCTTCTTCTTGGCCTCCTCGATGGGCAGGACCTCCGTCACCACGGGATAGCCCTCCAGAATGGCGTCATTGACCAGCTCCTCCACCTGATGCAGCTCCTCCGGGGTGATGGCCTCGAAGTGGGTGAAGTCGAAGCGCAGACGGTCCGGCTCCACCAAGGAACCCGCCTGGTGCACGTGCTCGCCCAGCACCTTCTTCAGGGCCGCATCCAGCAGGTGGGTGGTGCTGTGGGCCCGGCGGATGGCCTTGCGGCGCTCGGTATCAATGGCGGCGTGGACGATGTCGCCCACATGGAGGGTGCCCTCCGTCAGGCGGCCATAGTGCATGAACTTGCCGCCCTTGTTCTTCTGCACGTCGGACACGGTGAACAGAATGCCGTCTGCGCTGATGGTGCCGTGGTCGGCCGCCTGGCCGCCCATCTCCGCATAGAACGGGGACCGGTCCAGCACCACCACGGCGTCGGACCCGGCGGGGATCTCGCCCCGCAGCTCATCGTCGGCCACCAGGGCCACCACCGTGGCGTCGAACTCGTCGTGGTCATAGCCCACGAACTCCGTGGCGGGGATGTCCTTGCCGAACTCCACACCGGCCCAGCCCAGGTCGCCCAGAGCCTTCCGGGCCTCACGGGCCCGCTGCTTCTGCTCCTGCATCAGCTGGCGGAAGCTCTCCTCGTCCACGGTCATGCCCTGCTCGGCCACCATTTCCGCCGTCAGGTCGATGGGGAAGCCGAAGGTATCATACAGCCGGAAGGCGTCGGCGCCGGAGAAAACCTTCTCCCCCTTGGCCTGGTGCTCCGCCAGCAGGTCGGAGAAGATCTTCATGCCGCCGTCGATGGTGCGGCCGAAGTTCTCCTCCTCGGTGCGGATGACCTTGGTGATATACGTCTGCTTTTCCCGCAGGTCGGGATACTGTCCCTGGTTTTCATGGATCACGGTGTCCACCACCTGATACAGGAACGGCTCATTGACGCCCAGGAGCTTCCCATGGCGGGCGGCCCGGCGCAGCAGCCGCCGCAGCACATAGCCCCGCCCCTCGTTGGAGGGCAGGATGCCGTCGCAGATCATGAAGGTGGCAGAGCGGATGTGATCGGTGATGACCCGCAGGGACACGTCCCGCTTCTCCGTCTCGCCGTAGTGGGCCCCGGTGAGCTCAGACACCTTGTGGGTGATGTTCATCACGGTGTCCACGTCGAACAGGCTCTCCACATTCTGGCACACGCAGGCCAGACGCTCCAGGCCCATACCGGTGTCGATGTTCTTCTGCTTCAGCTCGGTATAGTTGCCGTGGCCGTCGTTGTCGAACTGGGAGAACACGTTGTTCCAGATCTCGATATACCGGTCGCAGTCGCAGCCCACGGTGCACCCGGGCTTGCCGCAGCCGAACTCCGGCCCGCGGTCATAATAGATCTCGGAGCAGGGGCCGCAGGGACCGGAGCCGTGCTCCCAGAAGTTGTCCTCCTTGCCGAAGCGGAAGATCCGCTCCTTGGGGATGCCGATCTCCTTGTTCCAGATGTCGAAGGCCTCGTCGTCGTCCAGATAGATGGAGGGATACAGCCGGTCGGCCTCCAGACCCACCCACTGGGGGCTGGTCAGAAATTCCCAGCTCCAGGCAATGGCCTCGTGCTTGAAATAGTCGCCGAAGGAGAAGTTGCCCAGCATCTCGAAGTAGGTACCGTGGCGGGCGGTTTTGCCCACGTTGTCGATATCGCCGGTGCGGATGCACTTCTGACAGGTGCACACCCGGTGGCAGGGAGGCTCCTCCTCGCCCTTGAACCAGGGCTTCATGGGGGTCATACCGGCGTTGATCAGCAGGATGGACTTGTCGTTCTGGGGTACCAGGGAAAAGCTGGGCAGACGCAGGTGGCCTTTGGTTTCAAAGAACTTCAGGAACATTTCCCGCAGCTCGTTCAGGCCGTGATAGGGATGGGACATGGTTCATTACTCCTTTATCTCAAATTGTTTTTATTGATTATCTTTCGTGGGGCACAGGGCGGCGATCTCCTCCTCCAGGGCCCGGTAAAACTGCGCGATGTGCCATCCGTCCGCCAGGGCGTGGTGGACCTGGATGGATACAGACAGCTGGGTCATGCCACAGCGCATGAACAGCTGCCCCCAGCTGACCCGGACGTTGCTGTCCGCCGGAGTGCAGGCCGGGTGGGTCAGGGACGTGTAGTTCAGCCACGGCAGGCAGGAGGCAAAGATGCTGGGGCCTTCCGCCCGGCGGTCCGTTTCGATGGTGCCGCCCTGCCGGGCCGCCGCCTGCTGCACGCGTCCCATGGCGATGTAGTCCTCATAGGGCACCCGGGCCGACTCCATCCGGCAATAGGCATAGCTGCCGTCTGGCTTCAGCTCGGTGAAGGATACCGGGCACTCGTCATACTCTACCACCTGGCCGTCCTCAATGCGCCGCCGCAGCTCCGGCACCCGGTTCACCGCCCGGTGAATGACATACAGCATGGTCAGGAAGATAGGCTTGTGCTCCGCCCGCAGCCGCAGCTCCAGGGCCGTCACATCCAGCTGCACCGTTACCCCGGCGTAGGGGAAGGAATACCCGCTGAACAGCTGAAACTGCTCCCGCCGCGGGTCCTTTTCCATATCAATTACACGCCGCTCCATAATCGCCTCCTGATAAACAAAAACGCCCCGCCCCACATAGGGGCGAAGCGATGCTTCACGGTACCACCCTAATTAACGGCCGCAGCCGTCGTCTCAGTCATCCGGTAACGGGGATGGGGCGTGCGGCTCGTCGCCGCCGGCTCGGAGACGGCCCTCTGCCCTGTGACCCGGCGGGCTCACACCCTTTCCCGCCTCGCTTGCAGCGCACTCCGCGGCAGATTCTTCTCGTCATTGCCTTTGACGTTCTGTATTTTACCACAGATCCGGCCGTTGTCAAGCGCCTGGAGGGCGCTTTCTTCAAAAAAATTGTCTCATCTCCCGGCGCAAGCGCCCGAAGGCGGAGATCCGGCCTTCGGGCGCTTGATAGAGCTGCGCCATGCGTCAAGCGTGCGTCATTCTCAGATCAGCACGACCCGGTGGAACACCTTTTTGCCCTTGCGGATGATCAGGCCGTCGCCGGTAAACTCCTGGCAGCCGAAGGACGCGTCGATGGAATCCACCTTCTTGTCCCCCGCGGTGACGCCGCCCTGCTGCACCAGCCGCCGGGCCTCGCCCTTGCTGGCGCACAGGCCGCACCGGACCAGCAGGTTCAGCACGTTGATCTCGCCGCTGCCCAGGTCATCGCCGGTAAGCTCGGTGGTGGGCATATCCTGGGCATTGGCGCCGCCGCCGAACAGAGCCCGGGCCGCCTGGCGGGCCTTCTCGGCCTCGTCCTGACCGTGGACCAGCTTGGTCAGCTCATAGGCCAGGATGTCCTTGGCCTCGTTGAGCTTTGCCCCCTCCCAGTCGGCCATCTGGTCGATCTGCTCCAGAGGCAGGAAGGTCAGCATCCGGATGCACTTGAGCACGTCCGCATCGCCCACGTTGCGCCAGTACTGATAGAACTCGAAGGGGCTGGTCTTGTTTGGGTCCAGCCACACGGCGTTGCCGGCGGTCTTGCCCATCTTGTTGCCCTGGGAGTCCGTCAGCAGAGTGATGGTCATGGCGTGGGCGTCCTTGCCCAGCTTCCGGCGGATCAGCTCCGTGCCGCCCAGCATATTGCTCCACTGGTCGTTGCCGCCGAACTGCATGTTGCAGCCGTTGTGCTGGAACATGTAGTAAAAGTCGTAGCTCTGCATGATCATGTAGTTGAACTCCAGGAAGCTCAGGCCCTTCTCCATGCGCTGCTTGTAGCACTCGGCCCGCAGCATATTGTTGACGGAGAAGCAGGCGCCCACCTCCCGCAGTAGGTCCACATAGTTCAGCTTCAGCAGCCAGTCGGCGTTGTTGAGCATGATGGCCTTGCCCTCGCCGAAGTCGATGAAGCGCTCCATCTGACGCTTGAAGCAGGCGGCGTTGTGGTCGATGTCCTCCTTGGTAAGCATCTTGCGCATGTCCGTGCGGCCGGAGGGGTCGCCGATCATGGTGGTGCCGCCGCCGATCAGGGCGATGGGCTTGTTGCCCGCCATCTGCAGGCGCTTCATCAGGGTCAGGGCCATGAAATGGCCTGCCGTCAGGGAGTCCGCCGTGCAGTCAAAGCCGATATAGAACGTGGCCTTGCCGTTGTTGATCATCTCGCGGATCTCATCCTCGTTGGTGACCTGGGCGATCAGGCCCCGGGCCACCAGTTCTTCATAAATTCCCATGTTGTTCTGATTCCTTTCCGATATTTTGGGCGTACAGGGGGCAAAAAAACGCCCCCTGTCAGATTGACAGAGGGCGACAAAAATCGCGGTACCACCTCAGCTTCGCCGACGCCTCGCGGCGTGCGGCCTCATCGGGTGCAGCAACACCCTATCGCTGTAACGGGCGAACCCGACACATTCCTAATAGGCATCGAGCCGTTCAGAAGGCTGCTCCGGGACGTATTCTCCCGCCGCCGCCTCTCCCCTTTTCACCGCACAGGGGCTCTCTTTGCAGGCAGACTGGCCGGATACTTCTTCCCTTCATCGCTGTTGCATATGAAGTTAGGCACATTATAGCGTGTCCGTCCCCGGTTGTCAACGGGTCAGGCCAAGGTTTTCTTGAATTTTTCCGCCTGGTCCAGCAGCTCCCCGGCCCCCTCCAGCATGGTGGCGGAGATGGAGGCCCCGCCGGTGAGACGGGCCAGCTCCTGCTGGCGCCGGGCACGGTCCAGCTGCACCACCCGGGTGAAGGTGCGTCCCCCCTGCTCCCCCTTTTCCACGGAGAAATGGGTGTCGGCCATGGCGGCCAGCTGGGGCAGATGGGTCACGCACAGCACCTGCTTGGTGCGGCTGATACGGGCCATTTTCTCCGCCACCTTCTGGGCGGCCCTGCCGGACACGCCGGTGTCCACCTCGTCGAACACCATGGTGCCCACCTGATCCTGCTCCGACAGCACGTTTTTCATGGCCAGCATGATCCGGGCCAGCTCGCCGCCGGAGGCGATCTTGTGGATGGGGCGCAGCTCCTCGCCCACGTTGGCGGACATCAGGAACCGCACCTGGTCCATGCCGTTTTCCGCCAGGGCCTGCTCCGTAAAGCAGATGGCAAAGCGGATCTTCCCCATATCCAGCTGCCGCAGCTCCGTGAGAATCTGCTCCTCCAGCCGTCCGGCAGCCTCGTGCCGGGCCTGGGACAGGGCCTCAGCTGCCTGACGAGCGGCCTTTTCTGCCTTCTTCAGCTGCTTTTCCAGGTGCAGCAGTGTGTCTCCGGCGTCCTGGATCTGGTCCAGCTCCCGGCGGCAGCGGGCCTGGTACTCCAGCATCTCCTCCACCGTGGGGCCGTATTTCTTTTTCAGGCGGTACAGCTGGTCCAGCCGTCCCTCCACCCGGTCCAGCTCCTTGGGAGAGAAGTCGAAATCCTCCCGCTTGTCCCGGATGGTGTCCGCCAGGTCGTAAATCTCGCTGTAGGCGGCCTCCAGCCGGTCATACAGCTCCCCCAGCTCCGGGTCCAGCCCCCGCACCGGGGCCAGGGCCCCCTGGGCCTGACGCACCAGGTTGGCGGCACCGTCGCTGCCGTCGTCACCGTTGAGGCAGAAGTCCGCCCCGGACACGGCGGAGATGAACTTCTCCGCGTTGTGCAGCAGGGTCCGGCGGCTTTGCAGCTCCTCCTCCTCGCCGGGGCGCAGCTTGGCTCGCTCCAGCTCCTGGAGCTGATAGGTCAGGGTATCCACCCGCCGGGCCTTCTCCGCCTCGTCCATTTCCAGGGCCTGCATCTGCCGCCGCAGGGCGGCCATGGCCTGGTATTTTTCGCGATACTCCGCCAACAGCTGCTCCGTCCGGCCGAAGCTGTCCAGATACAGCAGGTGCTGCTCCTCGTCCAGCAGCTGCTGGCCGTCGTGCTGGCCGTGGATATTCAGCAGGCGGCTGCCCAGGGTGCGAAGCTGGGTAACGGTGACGGGGCGTCCGTTGACCCGGCAGACGTTCTTGCCGTCGCCGTGGATCTCCCGCTGCAAAAGCAGCTCCCCCTCCCAGGCGATGCCCAGGTCCTCCCCCAGCCGGGGCGGAATGTCCGTGAAGCACGCGCTGACAAAGGCCATATTGGCTCCGGTACGGATCAGGTCCCGGGAGGTCCGCTGGCCCAGCACGGCGCTGATGGAGTCGATGACGATGGACTTACCGGCGCCGGTCTCGCCGGTCAGGGCGTTGAAGCCGGGCCGGAACTCGATGTCCGCGCACTCGATGATGGCGATATTCTCAATGTGGAGCAATTGCAGCATCTGCGTATCCCTCCGATGTCTGCGCCATGTCCCGTGTCAGCGCAGCATTTCCTTGATCTCTTCCGTGAAGTCCAGGGCGCTCTCCGTGTCCCGCATGATCAGCAGGGCCGTGTCGTCGCCGGCCAGAGACCCCACCAGATACGGCACGTCCATGCCGTCCACGGCGGAACCGGCGGCGTTGGCCAGGCCCGGCAGGGTCTTGATGACCACGATATTCTGGGCGTTGTCCACCGTCAGGACGCTCTCCCGGAAGATGGTGCGCAGCTTGTCGGCAAAGTTCAGCTTGGTGCGGTGGGCGGAAACGGCGTAGCGGTACCGGCCCTGCCCGGCGGGCTCCTTGATCAGGTGCAGTTCCTTGATGTCCCGGGAAATAGTGGCCTGGGTGCTCTTGATCCCCTTGGCCTGGAGCCGCTCCAGCAGCTGCTCCTGGGTCTCGATGATCTCCTCGCTGATGATCTGGAGGAGCTGGTTCTGGCGGTCGTTTTTCATTTTTTAGAAGCCTCCGTTCCCATTTTTTTGTCCAGTATTTCGCAAAAGCTCTTTTTGGAGAGCCGCACCAGCCTGGTGGTATATTTTGAGGTGCTTACCCGCACCTGGTCTCCGTTTTTTAGGGAAAACGCCTTGCCGCCGTCCACGGAAAGATAGACGAATTTCCGGTTGGCGTCCGCCGCCTCCACCGTGATCACATGCTCTGGCGAAAGCACATAGGAGGACGAGCGGGTGGAATGGGGGCAGATGGGCGTCAGCAGCAGGTTCTTTGCGGTGGGCTCCACGATAGGCCCTCCGGCGGCCATGGAATAGCCGGTGGAGCCGGTGGGGGTGGAGACGATGATGCCGTCGCCGCCCACCTTGGTCAGGCGGCCCTCCTCCGTGAAGATATCCAGCCGCACCACCCGGGCGATGGAGCCCTTGGACACCACTGCGTCGTTCAGAGCGATGTTGTTATACACCTGCCGCCCCTCCCGCAGCACCGACACGTCCAGCATCATCCGGGATTCCACGGTGAAGCGGCCCTGGGCCAGGTCCCGCAGCCGGTCCAGCTCGTTGACCTCCAGCTCCGACATGAAGCCAAGGCTCCCCAGGTTCACCCCCAGCACCGGCACGCTGTGCAGCGCCACGGTGCGGGCCAGGTGCAGGATGGTGCCGTCGCCGCCGAAGGCGATCAGCAGGTCCGCCTGGCGGATCTCCTGCTGTAAGGGGCGCATGGACAGGCCCAGCTCCTCGCCGTACCCCTCCCGCTGGAAGGGCAGGCAAACGGAGGTCTGCATCCCCAGGCTTTCCAGCATATCCCGGGATTGTCTACACACTTTCAGTTCACTGTCCCGGTACGGATTGGGACAAAGTATCACGCGTTTTGGTTTCATGCCGCTCACCTCAGTCCTTCAATTGGCTGTGGGACGCCTCCACGATCTCCGGCAGAGAGAAGTCGCCGGGGGTTCCCTGCCCGTGACGAAGATAGCCCAGATATTCGATGTTCCCCTCCGGTCCCCGGATGGGGGAATAAGTGATTCCAAGCACTGTAAAGTGGTTTTCCTTCGCATGGCGCAGAAACGCCTCCAGCACCTCCAGGTGCACGGCCGGGTCCCGGACCACGCCCTTTTTGCCCACCTTTTCCCGGCCCGCCTCAAACTGAGGCTTCACCAGGCAGACGGCCTCCCCCTCCGGGGACAGAAGCCCGTCCAGGGCCGGAAGGATCAGGCCCAACGAAATGAAGGATACATCCACGGAGGCAAAGTCCAGCTCCTGGGGGATCTGCTCATGGGTGAGATACCGGGCGTTGGTGCGCTCCATGCACACCACCCGGGGGTCCCCCCGGAGCTTCCAGTCCAGCTGGCCATAGCCCACGTCCACGGCGTAGACCTTCTGGGCGCCGTTTTGCAGCATGCAGTCGGTGAAGCCCCCGGTGGAGGCCCCGATATCGGCGCAGACCTTGCCGGTAAGGGTCAGCGGAAAGGTCTTCATGGCCTTTTCCAGCTTCAGGCCGCCCCGGCTGACGTAGGGCAGGGCGTGTCCCCGCACCTCGATCTGTGCGGTGTTGGGCACCGCCGTGCCGGGCTTGTCCACCCGCTGACCGTCCACAAACACGCTGCCGGCCATGATAACGGCCTGGGCCTTCTGGCGGCTTTCCATATGCCCCTGCTCCACCAGCAGCACGTCCAGTCTTGTTTTATTGCTCATGCAGCATCTCCTCCACACTGTCCGCAACACTCCGGGCGTCCAGGCCGAAGGCCCTGTACAGCTGGTCCACCGTGCCCTGGGGGGCGAAGCGGCCGCCCAGATTCTTCAGGGTCAGGCAGCGGGGCTCCACCCGCTCCTGGGCCAGAATGGCGGCGATCCGCTGACCCACGCAGCCGGTGGCCATGCAGTCCTCCAGCACCAGCAGGCGCTCCGTGCCGGAGAGGGCCTCCTTCACCGCGCCGCTGTCCAGAGGACAGATCTGGTTCAGCTTCAGCACCCGGACCCGGATCCCCTTCTCGGCCAGAAGGTCCGCTGCGTCCAGGGCCTGGTTCACCAGAATGCCGTAGGTCAGGATCGTGGCGTCCTCGCCCTCCCGCAGGCAGGCAAATGTGCCGTCGCCGCCGTCCTCCCGGTAGCGGCCCTGGTCGCCGCGGGGATACCGCACCGCCACGGGGCCGTCGATCTCCTCCACCGCCCGGTGCAGCATCCGCCGCAGCTCGACAAAGCTGGCGGGACACAGCACCGTCATCCCCGGCACCTGGGACAGGTACATGGGGTCGAAGCAGCCGTGGTGGGTCTCGCCGTCGGCTCCCACCAGCCCCGCCCGGTCCACCCCCAGCACCACATGGAGATGATTCAGCGCCACATCGTGCAGCAGCATGTCATAACCCCGCTGCAAGAAGCTGGAATACACTGCAAACACCGGCACCATGCCCTGCTGGGCCATACCGGCGCACATGGCCACCCCGTGGCCCTCGGCAATGCCCACATCGAAAAAGCGCCGGGGCAGGGTGTGGGCAAACTCCGTCAGCCCTGTGCCGTCCACCATGGCGGCGGTAACGGCGCAGATCCGGTCGTCCTTTTGGGCCAGGTCCAGCAGCTCATGGCCAAACACGGTGGAAAAGCTCTCCCCCGACGGCTTCAGGGGCTTTCCGGTCTCCACATCGAAGGGGCCCACGCCGTGGTACTTCCCCGGCTCCTGCTGGGCGTAGGGGTATCCCTTTCCCTTGACGGTGTGCACGTGCAGCAGCACCGGCCGGCGCATATCCCGGGCCAGCACCAGCATCTGGGTCAGGGTCTCCACATCGTGGCCGTCCACGGGACCCATATAGGTAAAGCCCATGTTTTCAAACACCGTGCTGCCGGGCAGCAGGGATTTTTTCAGGGCCGTTTTCACATCGTGGCTCATGGCGTACACCCGCTTGCCGGTCTGGCTGCCGGTGAGCATCTGGCGATAGCGCCGCTTGAACTCGTAATACTCCGGCGTGCTGCGCAGCCGGGAGAGGTGCCGGGACAGGCCGCCCACGTTGGGGTCGATGGACATACCGTTGTCGTTGAGGATCACGATCAGCGGCTCGCCGCTGGCTCCGGCGTCGTTGAGCCCCTCGAAGCTCAGACCGCCGCCCATGGCACCGTCGCCGATCAGGGCCAGCACATGATAGTCCTTCCCCTGCAGGGTCCTGGCCCGGGCCATGCCCAAGGCCACCGACACGGAGTTGGAGGCATGACCGGCGATAAACGCATCGTGTACGCTCTCCCAGGGCTTGGGGAAGCCGGACAGGCCCCCGAACTGCCGCAGGGTATCGAACAACTCCCGCCGCCCGGTCAGGGCCTTGTGGACATAGCACTGGTGGCCCACGTCGAACACCAGCCGGTCCACGGAGGTGTCGAACACCCGGTGGATGGCCACGGTAAGCTCCACCACCCCCAGATTGGAGGCCAGGTGGCCGCCGGTCCGGGATACCTCCCGCACCAGGAAATCCCGCAGCTCCGCACAGAGCTGCCGGGCCTGATTTTCATTGAGCCCCTTCACATCGGCGGGGCTGTCCATATGGTCTAAAATCAACGATATCGCTCCATTTCAGCGTGAGAGATGCAGGGCGTGCATGATCCGGGCCACCCGGTATACCACGCTGGTGCACTGGTTGATGGCCACGGTTTTGCCCAGGGCCTTGCCGCCGATGGTAATGCCGGAGATCAGCGCCGTGGCCCCGATGGAGATCAGCACCGAGGTGGTGCTCAGGTCCCTTTGCAGGTGGGTGACGATCACCGCCGCGGTGGAACCGCTGACGATGCCGCAGATGTCACCCACCACGTCGTTGCACACGGAGGACACCTGGTTGGCATTCTGCAGCAGGCGGATGGCCGCCTTGGCGCCCTTTTCCTTGTGGGCGGCCATGGAGTGGAAGGGCTTCGGGTCCGCCGCCGTAACGGCCACGCCGATCATGTCGAACACGATACCCAGGCCGATGAACACGGCCAGCACCAGCGCCGCCACAACGTATCCCGTGCCCTCCAGGGCGGTGGTGGAGAAAAAGCTCAGCAGCGCCGACAGCACCACCGCCAGCACAAACACCCGCAGGGCCCAGCCCCGGCCGCTTTTCTTTTTCCCGCCGTTTTTGTCCTTGCTCCTGTCGCGATCGCTCAAGAGTAGATCCCTCGCTTTGTTGTTATAGTACACTGAACAGGGCAACGCCGAAGGTTAATCTTACGGCTTAGGTACGGGTTGGATTTCCCCGCAGCGCGCCTTCCGTCGCCGGTCAGGCGGTTTCCCGTTAGGCGCTGCGCCATGGTGTTGCCGGCCATGGGACCCGATTGCCACTTAGTCCGCACTGCAATCCCTCCGGCGTCCCGTGAGGACAGCCTAGGTGATTTCCACAGCGGTCAGACCGTCTCTTAGCCTCTTTTGCAGCCAGGGTTTCAAGGGAATCAACACAGCCTCCCTGGCCGGGGAGACCGGTGCTTCCACTTCCCTATCCACCCTGCCCACGCAAGGCAGGCTACTCTGCACACAGCGTTACGGCGGTAAAGCCGGGTAGCACCGCATTGCAGGTTCATCATCTGCCTCGTACACAGGTCGCTTGACCACAATGGGAGTACGCCTGTGCACAACAGCAGGTCTCCACGGTGGCAGGGTCGGGTCCTCCATGCCATTGGAGGGCGCCCTACCATCGCAGACGCGGGGGCTCCCGCGTCTCCCCCCAGCACCCACCCCAAACTGGGCGTAAGCAGCAGGCACCAGGGACTTCACAGTTGTGCCCTTTAAAGGATTTTTAGGCCCTTCTTACAAGACGGCAGATCCGACTAGGATACTGCGCCGCTGTTCAGTAATTAAGCATTTTAGCACACTTTTTCCAAATATTCAAGCATTTTATGCAATATATTCCGTATAAAATGCGGCAGGGACCGCCGCAAAACGGTCCCTGCCGGGAAAAATCACAGAATGATGCAGATCAGGCCGCCGCTGCCGTCGTTGATGATGCGCTCCAGGGCCTCCCGCAGCTTCTTCTGGGAGTCCTGCGGCATCCGCCGGAGCTTTGCCTGCAGGTCGTCTCCCACGATCTCGTGGAAACTGCGGCCAAAGATGTTGGACTGCCAGAGCTTGCCGGTGTCTCCCTCGAACTCCTGGAGCAGATAGTTCACCATGTCCTCGGACTGCTTTTCATTGCCCACAATGGGCGAAACCGTGGTGGCGATGTCCGCCCGGATCATGTGGATGGAGGGGGCGCTGGCCTTCATGCGGACGCTGTAGCGGCCGCCCTGGCGGACGATCTCCGGGTCCTCCAGGTTCAGCTCCTCCACGCTGGGCATCACAATGCCGTAGCCCGTGTCCAGCGCCGCCTGCATGGCGGGAGCCAGGCGGTCATACTCCTTCCGGATGGCGGCCAGGCTGGTCAGAAGCTGCATCAGGTCGCCGTCGTCCGTCACGGACAGGCCCGACTGGCGGCTCAGGGTGTCGTAAAACAGGCTCCGGGGCAGGTCCAGGTCCGCCTCGGCAATGCCGATCCCCAGGTTCAGGCTGCGGATGGAGGCGGCGGAGATATCCCCCTCCCCCTGCAGAGCGGACAGGCAGTCCCGCAGCTGCCGCACATGGGCCAGGTCCGCCGCCTCCCGGCGCACCGCCTGGTATACGCCGGTTTTGATGGGGTGGTCCGGCGGCAGGGCTTCCACCCAGGCCGGCAGGAACAGGTCCAGCTCCCGCAGGGGAAATTCATACAGCAGCCCCTGCAGCAGCTCCGTGATCTCCTGCTCCCCCAGCTCCAGGCAGTTCACCGGCAGGCAGCGGACGTCATACCGCCGCTCGATGTCCGCCGCCATGGACTGGGCCCGGGAGCCCTGGGGCTGGGCGGAGTTCAGCAGCACCACAAAGGGCTTGCCAAGCTCCTGCAGCTCCCGGATCACCCGCTCCTCGGCCTCCAGATAGTCCTCCCGGGGGATTTCCGTGACGCTGCCGTCGGTGGTGACCACAATGCCCACGGTGGAGTGGTCGCAGATGACCTTCCGGGTGCCCAGCTCCGCCGCCTCGGTCATGGGGATCTCGTGGTCGTACCAGGGGGTCATCACCATCCGGGGAGACAGGTCCTCATACTGGCCCACGGCGCCGGGCACCATATACCCCACGCAGTCGATGAGCCGCACGGAGAACGTGACCCCCTCCTCCATGCGAACCTCCACCGCCTCCTCCGGCACGAACTTGGGTTCGGCGGTCATGATGGTGCGGCCGGAGCCGCTCTGGGGCAGCTCATCCCGGGCCCGGTCCCGGCGGTAGCCGTCCTGGATATTGGGCAGCACCTGGGTCTCCATAAAGCGCTTGATGAAGGTGGATTTTCCGGTGCGCACCGGCCCCACCACGCCGATGTAAATGCTGCTGCCGGTGCGGGCCGCCATATCCTGATAAATGGATGCGGACTGATTCATGGTCCATTCCTCCTGCTCCATAACATCTTGTCTGGTGCTACTCTATGCGTCCCCGGGCCGGGATAGACAGAAAATTTTTACAGAAAAATCCAACAACCTGTTGATTAATAGGCAGTACCTGTGTTAAAATATCATTCAGAATGGATCGTTAAAAATCCAACAAAAAGGGGATGCCCATATGGAACAGTCCAGCACAGATCGCCGGGTGCGGAAAACCAAAAAACAGCTGCGCCTGGCGCTGATGGAGCTGCTGGTGGAAAAAAGCGCCAAGTCCATCTCCGTGCGGGAGCTGGCCGAGCGGGCGGATATCAACCGCGGCACCTTCTATATCCACTACCGGGACGTGGGGGACCTTCTGCAGCGGCTGGAGGACGAGATGGCGGACCGGCTGACGGCTCTGTGTAAGGAACACAAGCCCGAGGACTCCACCTGGGAGCAGTTCCCCTTCCTGCGGGATCTGTACCGCTTTATCCTGGACAACGCCGACCTGTGCCGGGTGCTGCTGGGACCCAACGGGGACATCGCCTACACCGATCGCATCTGCTGCATCCTGCGGGACTATTTCCTGTACGATTTCCTGTCACAGTTCTACCCCGGGGACCGGCAGCGGCTGAATCACTTCTGTTCGTTTATCGTGTCGGGTAACCTGAATCTGGCGCTGTCCTGGCTGCGGGACGGGGGGCAGGAGTCGCCGGACGAGATGGCCCGTCTGGCGGGCAGTATCATCATGGGCGGCGTGGGTGCCCTGAGCACACCGAATCTATAACAAAAGCTCCGGAAGCGATGCCTCCGGAGCTTTTTGTTTTGCAAAATCAAGCTCAAACGGCCCCCGGTGTCACACCGGGGGCCGTTTGTCAGCGATTCAGTTCCGACACAGGCCGGTTCGGGGAAGATTACTCCTCGTCCTCGGCGGGCTCGTCGTTCAGCAGAGCGCGGATGGACAGGGAGATCTTCTGCTTCTCCTCGTCCACGGCGGTGATCTTGGCGTCCACCATCTGGCCCTCGGACAGGACGTCACCGGGCTTCTCAATGCGGCGGTCCGCAATCTGGGAGATGTGGATCAGGCCATCCACGCCGGGCACGACCTCGGCAAAGGCGCCGAAGGTCATCAGCTTCACGATGCGGACGTTGGCCACGTCGCCCACCTTATAGGTGTTCATGAAGGTGTCCCAGGGGTTGCAGGAGTGATCCTTGACGCCCAGGGAGATCTTGTGCTTCTCGGGATCGAAGGAGATGACGTACACATCCAGGGTGTCGCCCACGGAAACCACCTCGGCGGGGTTCTTGATGCGGGACCAGGACAGCTCGGAGATATGTACCATACCGTCCACGCCGCCGATGTCCACGAACACGCCGTAGCTGGTCATGGACTTCACGGTGCCGGTGTAGTGCTTGCCGACCTCGATGCTCTCCCAGATGGCAGCCTGGGCGGCCTGACGGGCCTCGTACTGCACGGCACGGATGGAGCCCACCACGCGGCGGCGGGCACGGTTGACCTCGGTGATCCGCAGGGACACGGTCTGGCCGATCATCTCGGACAGATCGGCGCCGCGGGGCTGGCCGCTCTGGGAAGCGGGTACGAACACGCGCACGCCCTTGACGTTGACGACGATGCCGCCCTTGTTCTCCTCGGTGACCTTGCCCTCCAGGGTGGTCTTGTTCTCGCGGGCCTCCTCGATGTCCTCCCAGACCTTCACGGCGTCCAGGCGCTTCTTGGACAGCATGGCATAGCCCTCCACGTCGTTGACGCGGATGATGTAGGTCTCGATCTCGTCGCCGACCTTCACCACGTCCTCGGGCTTCACGTTGGGATCAGCGGACAGCTCGTCCACGGCAATGTAGCCGGCCTGCTTGCAGCCCAGGTCCACCTGAACCTCGGTGGGACCAACAGCCGTCACGATACCGGTTACCTTCTCTCCTGTATTTAAAGTCTTGAAAGATTTGTCCAGCAGCTCCTCGAAGCTCTCTTCCTTGATTTCGTTGTTCTTGATTTCTTCGCTCATCGTTGTATATACCTCCTTAATGATGCCCGCCGGTGTGGACGCGCCGGCCGTAAGTCCCGCCAATGAACATCCAATAAAAAGGTCCGGTGTAAGCTCCTCCGCCCCCTCGATCTGGTACACTCTGGGGCACAGCTCACGGCAAATCTCTGTCAAATGTTTGGTGTTGGCACTTTTACGATCTCCGACCACGACCATGACGTCCACCCGGGAGGCGATCTCCGCCGCCTCGGACTGACGTCTATGCGTAGCATCACATATTGTATCAAATAATTCCGCGTTTGTACACAGTTTTTTTAGAATTTTTTTTGAACTTTCCCAGATGCTCCGGACGCAGGTGGTCTGGGCCACCGCCGTCAGGGGCAGGTCCCGGCGGGCCGGGTCCTCCAGCAGCCACCGCTCCAGCTCCTCCGGCCCCGGAAACACCAGGGTCCCGTCCCACCAGCTGGCCGCGCCCATGACCTCCGGGTGATGGGGCTCGCCGATGACCATGGGAATGCGCCCGGCCTGACCGGCCCGGGACACGATATGCTGGATGTGCAGAACGTTGGGACAGGTGGCGTTGACGCACCGGGCCCCCATGGCCTCCAGCCGCTCCAGCACCTGCCGGGTCTCCCCGTGGGAGCGGATGATCACCGTGTCTCCGGGGCGGACCTCATCCGGGGAATCCACCTGATGGGCTCCCAGCTGCTCCAGCCGGGCCACCACATTGGCGTTGTGGATGATGCTGCCCAGCATCACGCAGCCGCCGGTTTCCTGTGCGGTTTTCTCCGCCAGCTCCACGGCCCGGCGGACGCCGTAGCAGAAACCGGCGCTTTTCGCCTGGATCACTGGCATACGATCCCTCCCAATGCATAGGCCTGCCGCATGATCTCGTCGGCGTTGGCCTGGTATTCCTCCGCCGTGCCCTTGCGCCCGGTGTACACCGGGGTATAGGGCCGGCCGATGATGATGTGCACCCGATGGAACGGGCGCTTCCTGGTGTCAATGAACACCGGCACCATGTCCACCCCGGAGCGGATGGCCATCATGGCCGCGCCGCCCTTGACCTCCGCATGGCCCGGGTCCTTCACCCGGGTGCCCTCCGGGAAGATCAGCAGGTTCCAGCCCTGCTTCAGGCTCTGGATGGCGGTTTTCACCGCCTGGATGTCCGAGTTGCCCCGGTCCACGGCGAAAGCACCCACGTTCTGAAGGATGCGCCCCAGAATGGGGATGTTCAGCAGCTGCTTCTTGGCCATGATGCGCAGGGGGTAGCCGGTGCGGATGGCTGCCACAAACAGGACCGGGTCCCAGGCGCTGCTGTGGTTGGCGCAGAGCATCACCGGTCGGTCCTCCGGCAGATTTTCCGTCCCCTCCAGGGAAATAGGGAACAGGAACCGCACCAGCGGCCCCAGGATTTTCTGAATCCGGACAAAATGCGGATTTTTCACAGCTTTGCCCGCCTCCTTATGGTCTCCAGCAGCAGGTGCAGGCTCTCCTCAAAGGTCAGGGCGCCGGTGTCCAGTTCCACGGCGTCCTCCGCCCGGCGCAGCGGGGCGATGGCCCGGTGGGTGTCGGCATAATCCCGGTCCACGATCTCCCGGAGCACCTGGTCATAGGGCTGGGAGGTGCCGCGCTGCTCCAGCTCCCGGAAGCGGCGCATGGCCCGCACCTCCGGCGCGGCGGTGAGGAAAATCTTCACCGTGGCATCCGGCAGCACCACCGTGCCGATGTCCCGGCCGTCCATGATGACGCTGTGACGCCGGGCCTGCTCCCGCTGCAGCTCCAGCAGGAAGTCCCGCACCGCCGGAATGGCGGAGACGGTGGAGGCGTACCGGGACATCTCCGGCAGGCGGATCTGATCCGTCACGTCCTCCCCGGCCAGCATCATCCGCTGCAGGCCCGCCTGGTCATAGCGCATTTCCAGATGCATATCCGGCAGCACCGCCGCCACGGCTCCGGCGTCCGACGGGTTGATCCCCCGGCGGTACACCCCGTATCCGATGGTGCGGTAAATGGCCCCGGTGTCCACATAACAGATGCCCAGCGCCGCTGCCGCCGCCTTGGCCAGGGTGCTCTTTCCGGCCCCGGAGGGGCCGTCTATGGCTACGGAATATTTTTCGGCCATGCTCATTCTCCTTCCGCCCCGGCGGCGCTTGTCCCCGCCAGATGCCCGGTGGACCAGGCGATCTGCAGGTTGAAGCCGCCGGTATAGGCGTCAACATCCAGTATTTCCCCGGCAAAATAAAGCCCCGGGGTCAGCTTTGATTCCATGGTAGACGGCTGCACCTGGTTCACCTTCACGCCGCCGGAGGTGACGATGGCTTCCGCCACCGGTCTCGGCCCGGTAACGGACACAGTGAAGCCCTTCAGCAGCTCCTCCAGTGCCCGGCGCTGGGCCTTGGTCACGGAGTTGGCCTTTAGCCCCGCCGGGATCTCCAGCCGCTCCAGTATCACCGGCACCATGCTGTGGGGTACCAGGCCCGCCAGTATCTTCTCGAAGTCCCGGTTGGGATTCTCCCCCAGGTCCCGCAGAATGCGGGCCTCCAGCTTCTCCCGGTCCAGCGCCGGCTTCAGGTCGATGGACAGGCGGTACTGCTCCCGGTCCCAGTGCCGCAGGTGGGCGCTGGCGGACAGCACCAGAGGTCCCGACACGCCGAAATGGGTGAACAGCAGCTCGCCGAAATCCCGGAACTGCACCTTATTCTTCCCGTTCAGGGCCGTCAGCTCCACATTTTTCAGGGCCAGGCCCTGCATCCGGCGACAGGCATCGTCCCCGCTGACCAGAGGCACCAGGGAGCCGCAGGGCGGCACGATCTCGTGGCCCAGGGCCGCCGCCATGCGGTATCCGTCGCCGGTGGAGCCGGTGGCGGGATAGCTGACGCCGCCGGTGGCCAGGATCACCGCCTCCGCCGGGTAGGTCCCCTGCTGTCCGGTGACGCCGCAGACCCGGCCCCCGGCCGTGTCCACGGATACGGCCCGGTCCCGGACCCACTTCACACCCAGCCTTTCGCACCGGCGGCGCAGGGCCCCGGAAACGTCGAAGGCGCAGTCCGACTGGGGAAACACCCGGTTGCCCCGCTCGGTTTTCAGGGGGACGCCCAGCTTCTCAAAAAGGGCCATGGCGTCCCGGCTGTCGAACCGGGCGAAGGCTCCGTACAGAAATCGCCCGTTCCGGGGGATGTTCTGCAGAAGCTCCTCCCGGGAACAGTTGTTGGTCACGTTGCACCGGCCCTTGCCGGTGATGTTCAGTTTTTTGCCCAGACGGTCGTTGGGCTCCAGCAGCGTCACCTGTCCGCCGCCCTCGGCGGCGGCGATGGCCGCCATCAGTCCGGCGGCTCCTCCGCCCACCACCGCGATACGCTTATGATTCATCTTCCGTTTTCCCGAATATGTTGTATTTGGACCAGACATTCTCCAGCTGGGAGAAGGTGCCGGATACTTCCTCGTTTTTCTGCCGCCCCACCGCCACGATCAGTGCGTTCAGCAGGCTCAGGGGAGCAGCCATGGAGTCCACAAAGGAGATCATGTCGCTGCGCACCAGCAGCGATACCGTGGCCATGCGGTACAGCGGCGACATCTGCCCGTCGGTGATGGCCACCACGTCGGCGCCCCGATCCCGGGCATACTCCACGGCGTGGATAGCCATCTGGGAATACCGGGGGAAGCTGATGCCCACCAGCACATCCCCGGGGCCGATCTGGCTGAGCTGCTCGAAAATCTCGCCGGCGGCGGCATTCTGCACCAGGGTGACGTTCTTGAACATCAGGTGCAGATAAAAGTTCAGATACCCCGCCAGAAATGCCGACGACCGCACACCCATCAGATAGATATGGCTGGCCGTCAGCAGCCGGTCCACCACCTGGTCAAAGGCGGCCCGGTCCACGCTTTCGATGGCGGTGTGGATGCTGTTCATGTCCCGCTGCATCACGCCGGTGAGCACATCCTGCTCCTGCATCTGATCCCGGGACACCTGGATGCGCTGCAGGGACGTGAGCTTGCCCCGGACCAGCTCCTGCAGGGCCCGCTGCATATTGGGATACCCGTCGTACCCCAGCTGGGAGGCGAACCGCACCACCGTGGACTCGCTGACCTGGGCCTTGCGCCCCAGGTGCCCGGCGGTCATAAACGCCGCCTTGTCATAATTCATCAGAATATAGTCGGCAATGCGCTTCTGCCCCCGGGAAAAGCTGTCCGTCCGGCTTCGTATGGTCTGGAGCACGTTTTTGCTCACGACTTCTCGCTTCCTTCCAAATCGCGCAGCTCCTGCTGCGTCAGATACCGCCACTGCCCCACTGGCAGGTCCCCCAGCGTCAGCGTGTGCTCCCGCACCCGCTGCAAGCGCCGCACCGCCAGTCCCGCCTGGCGGCACATCCGGCGGATCTGGCGGTTTTTCCCCTCATGGATGGTGACGGACAGGGCGGCCTTGCTGCCGTCCCGCCACAGCTCCCGGACCCGGGCCGGGCGGATGCGCTCCCCCTCCAGGTCCCGGATGGCGGCCAGCCGCTGGGCGGCCCCCTCCACCGGGCCCGTCACCGTGACCCGGTATTCCTTCTCGATCTGGTGGCTGGGGTGCAGCAGCCGCTGCATCCAGGCCCCGTCGTTGGTCATCAGCAGAAGGCCCTCGGAGTCCATGTCCAGCCGCCCCACGGGGTACACCCGCGCGCCGCAGCCGGACACCAGCTCCGCCGCCGTCCGCCGCCCCCGCTCATCGGACAGGGTAGTGACATAGCCCCGGGGCTTGTTCAGCATCAGGTACACCCGGCGGGTGTCCCGCCGCAGGGGCTGGCCGTCCACCGTGATGATGTCTGACTCCGGGTCCGCCTGGTCTCCCAGGGCGGCGGACTGTCCGTTGACCCGGACCCGGCCCTGCCGCAGCAGCTCCTCCGCCGCCCGGCGGGAGCATATCCCGGCAGCCGCTATGATCTTTTGCAGTCGCTCCTTCACGGCGTATCCTCCCGGCGGTGGTCCGCCGTCTCCTGCCCGGCGGGTTGGGCAAAGCCCCAGTCGTACAGGGCGGCATGATCCGCCCAGTCGTTGCCGTCCTGCAGGGTGACAGCCACCAGCCGCCGGCCGTCCCGTTCAGCAGCGCTGACCAGGGTCCGTCCCGCGGCTCTGGTGTAGCCGGTCTTCATGCCGATGCACCCGGGCACCGCCCGCAGAAGCCGGTTATGATTGGTCATGGTGCGCCCGCCGATGGTGACGCTCCGGGTGGAGCACAGGCGCACAAAGGTATGGTTCCCGGCGGCATAGGCCGCCAGACGGGCCATGTCCCGGGCGGTGGAGTAGTGGGCCTGGCCGTCCAGACCGCTGGGATTTTCAAAGGAGGTGTCCTCCATCCCCAGTTCCCCTGCCAGGCCGTTCATCCGCCGGACAAAGGATGCCGTCCCGCCGCAGCCGTCGGCCAGGGCCTCCGCCGCGTCGTTGCCGGAGCACAGCAGCAGGCCGTACAGCAGCTCCTCCACCGTCACCCGCTCTCCGGGCCTGAGGTACATGGAGGAGCCCTCTGTCATGTGTTCCTGCTTTACAGTGATGACGTCACCGGGCGAGGCGCGTTCCAGCGCCACCAGGGCCGTCATGATCTTGGTGGTGCTGGCGATCAGCATCCGCCGGCCGCCGTTGTGGTCATACAGCACCTGTCCGGTGTCCGCGTCCATCAGTACGGCAGCGGCGGCGCTGGTGGAAATGCCCCACGCCCGCACCGGCATCAGGCTCCACAGCAGCGCCAGGCCCACCAGCAGCCACGTCCGTTTTCTCAATGAGATCACCCCGAATCCATCCGTGATGACCCCATCTTATTCACTCAGAACGTCTCTTTTGCCGCTTTCTTCTTGTCGATGAAATTCTCCACCCGGTCCATGACCTGGGGCACCAGGTCGATGACCCGGTCCACGGTGCCCACGGCAGGCAGGGCCACGGGCATCACTCGGGTGACGCCGTCCTTCACCACCAGGAAAGCCACCGGCTCCACCTTGACACCGGCGGTGCTGGCGCCGCCGAACTTGGGGGCCTGCTTGCCGTAATCGCCGCCGCCGCAGCCGAAGCCGAAGCTCAGCCGGGACACGGGGATCAGGGTCACGCCATCGGGGGTCTGGATGGGCTCGCCGATGATGGTGTTGGAGTCCACCATATCCCGGATCTTGCTCATGGAGGCCTCCATCAGCTCCGTCAGGGAATTGTTCTTTCTCTCGTTGTTTTCCATGGGTGTCATCCTTTCGTTTTTATATCAGGCGCTTTTTTCATCGTTGGTCACAGGTTCCTGGGGCTTTTCGGGGTTTTCGGCCTTCTGGGCCTCCTCCCGGAGCTTTTTCTCCTTCTTCCACCGGAGCAGACACTTCAGCACCGGGATGCCGAAGGCAAAGCCGATGGCGAACAGGTCCCGGATCTGGAAGGACAGGCCCACCTCCCCCTCCGCCCGGGTTTCGGCGGCGGAATAGTCCACATCCAGGTGGATATACGGGTCCGGAATACGCATCAGCTCCTCCAGCCGGGGCATAAAGGTCCACACCGCCGCACTGAGCCAGCCGTAGGTCTCGGCGGACGCCGCCGGGTCCTCCTCCCCGCCCAGGATCACCGACACCTGCATGGGATCAATGCGCAGCCGCTGCCGGGTCTTTCCCAGCCCTCTCTGCAAGGACTGCCACAGATACGGCAGGGCGGACCGGATATCGCCGGGCGTCAGGCCCAGCTTCTTTTTCTCCTTGGGAGCCTCCTGAGGCTTTTCCTCCGGTTTTTCCTTGGGCTTCTTCGGTTTCTTCTCTTTTTTGGACTTTTTCTGGGGCTTGGGTACGATCTGCAGGCGCAGAGGCCCCGCCACGGCGGTGACCCGCAGCTCCTGCCCGAAGGCAATGCGCACCCCTACCCGCAGAAACAGCGCCGTCACGATCAGTGCCAGCAGTATGCCCAGTATCCACAGCGCGACCATGCAGGGTCCCCCTTCCTGTAATTATTGTTCCGGCTCCTGAACGGCGCCGTCGTCATTCAGCCGCAGCTGTCCGTCGGCCTCCAGGCCTGGGATCTCCGGCAGATCGTCCAGCGAGTTCAGATGAAATGCCCGCAGAAACGCCTTGGTGGTGCGGTACAGCCGGGGCCGTCCCGGCACCTGCAGCCGCCCGCACTCCTCGATCAGGTGCCGGTCCAGCAACAGGCCCACGGTGTAGGCGCTGTCCACGCCGCGGATCTGGTCCACATAGGCCCGGGTGGTGGGCTGATAGTAGGCGATGATGGTCAGCACCTCCAGGGCCGGCTGGGACAGCTTGGCGGGCTTGCGGATCTCGAAGGCCCGGCGGATCAGGTCGGCGTACTCCGGGGCGGAGCACAGCTGCCAGGTATCGTCCATCCGCACCAGGCGCATACCCCGGCGCTCGTAGCTGTAGTAGTCCGCCAGGCGGCGCAGCACCTGGTCCACGGTGTCCCGGTCCAGGTCCAGGGCCACGGCGATGCGGTCCGCCGCCACCGGTTCCCCGGAGGCGAACAGAATTCCCTCTACCGCGGCCTCTATTTCTTTCATTTCCATTGCTTCCATGTTTTATTCCTCGGTGTTTTCCGGGTCCTCCCGGCAGGTAACGGTGCAGTCGGCGGCGGGCCCGGCCAGCCGGATGATCCGGCTGCGGCACAGCTCCAGCACCGCCATAAACGTGGCCACCAGCTCGCTGCGGCTGCGGCTGCCCCGGAACAGCAGCAGAAACCGGGTGATGCCGCCCTCCTTCAGCCGCCGGACGATCTCCTTGGCCTTCTGCTCCACGGAATAGGGCTCCCGCCGGACGATCTCGTCAAAGGCCCGCAGAGGCGGCGTTTCCGCCTGGCCCCGGCGGTCGGTGACCTCCTGCATGGCGATGACCAGGTCGGCGGGCTGCTGGTCGTATTCATATACCTTGCCCCGCTCCATAGGCTCGGGGTCCCGGGTCAGGATGCTGCGGCCAAACTCACCCATGGGGCCCAGCAGCTCCGCCAGGCGGCGTACCCGGGCATAGGCCTCGCCCCGCTGGCGCTCCGCCAGGGACTGGATCAGGGCGTCCATCTCGTTTTTGGCCTCCTCGTCCTCCAGGGACAGGAGCATCCGGGTCTTGATATACATCAGGTGGGCGGCCATGGTCACAAACTCGCTGGCCACCTCCAGGTCCATCTCCTTGCGCCGGTCCAGATAGGCCAGATACTGGTCCAGGATCAGGGCAATGGGGATGTCCTGTATCTCGATTTTATTCTTGCTCAGCAGGAACAGGATCAGGTCCAGGGGCCCCTCGAAATCCTGAAGCTCCTCTTTCCCCTGAACCACCTTTTCCAGCTTATAAATGGGACTTTCCAATTGCCTGTACCCTCTTAAAAGCCGACCACGCGGCAGAATAGCTCATAGGTCCACTGGATGGCGGCGCTCATCCATCTGTCCCCCACGCCCAGCAGCACCACCGCCCACAGCAGAAGCATGCCGTATCGCTCGTAGCGCAGCATAGTGTTGTAGGCCCGGTCGGGCAGCAGGGAGAACAGCACCTTGCTGCCGTCCAGCGGCGGGATGGGGATCAGGTTGAACAGCCCCAGACCCAGCGACAGGATCGCCGTGGTCAGCAGGAAGGTCAGCAACCGCTGGTTGGCGGCGGAATACGGGGCATAGTCATACACCAGCCGCCCTGCAAACAGCAGCACCAGCGCCAGCAGGAAGTTGGACGCCGGCCCCGCCAGGGCCGTCAGGGCCATGCCCTGCTTGGGGCGGCGGAAATACCGGGGGTCCACCGGCACGGGCTTGGCCCAGCCGAAGCCCACGGTGATCATCATCAGCAGGCCGAACCAGTCGATGTGGCGCAGGGGGTTCAGGCTCAGCCGCCGGGCCCGTTTGGCCGTGGGGTCCCCCAGGGCCAGAGCCGCCAGGCCATGGCAGGTCTCATGCACCGTCAGGCACAGAAACACCGACACCAGCCGCAGCACCATATCCCGCAGGGAGCCAAAGTCCAGCGCATTCCACAAATTTTCCAGGTATCCCACAGGGCTTCCTCCCCCAAATCAGCATATAAGTGCATTATATCAGAAACTTCCTTCGATTACAAGCAAAAAAGAACAGCCGCCCGGCGGGGCGGCTGTTCTGCCGATATTTGGCCGTTTTTTCAGAGCTTCCGCACCGCCACGTCGCACAGCTGCACGCCGATACCCCGGCTGCGGACGGCCTGGTTTCCCTTATCCAGCAGCTTTTCGCGGTTTTTGGTCACCAGCTGCACCAGCAGCTGGTCCTTCTGCTCCTGGCTCATGGTCCCCAGTACCGTCCGGGCCACGGAGGCCGCCACGTCCGGGTTCCCGGCCAGGACGTTTCCCAGGATGCCGCCCTTTTCCTCCCGGCGCAGCTTCTCCGCCACCGCCGGGATCAGATACTCCGCAATGGAGTCATAGTCGATGTCGTCCACCAGAATACGCAGTTCTAACATAGGTTCTCCTTTTGTAAAAACCGGGCTGGGTTTCACGCCCAGCCCGGTTGCTGTTTCGTTACGCCTTGGGGCCTGCGGCCACCACTTCCGCGCTCATGCGGGTATACTTCTTGAAATTCTCCACAAAGCTGGCCGCCAGCTTCCTGCAGCTGGCCTCATAGGCCGCCTGATCCTCCCAGGTGTTGGCGGGAATCAGCAGCTCGCTGGGCACGCCCTCGATAGAGGTGGGCACCTGGACGCCGAAGGTGGGGTCGGTGACGAACTCCGCCTTCTCGATCTCGCCGGTCAGGGCCGCGGTGACCATGGCCCGGGTGTAGCGGAGCTTCATGCGCTTGCCGGTGCCGTTCCAGCCGGTGTTCACCAGATAGACCCTGGCGCCGGACTTTTCCACCTTGTCCGCCAGCATGGCGGCGTATACGGAGGGATCCAGCGGCAGGAAGGGCTCGCCGAAGCAGGTGGAGAAAGTGGGCACCGGCTCGGTGACGCCGATCTCGGTGCCGGCCACCTTGCTGGTGAAGCCGGAGACGAAGTAGTACATGGCCTGGTTCTTGTCCAGCTTGCTGATGGGAGGCAGCACGCCGTAGGCGTCCGCCGTCAGGAAGATCACCGTCTTGGGCACGCTGGGGCTCATGCCGGAGAGCTCTGCATTGGGGATGTACTCCACAGGATAGCCCACCCGGCTGTTCACCGCCAGGGAATCGTCGTCGAAGTCGAACTCCCGGGTGTCGGGGTCCATGACCACGTTCTCCACCAGCGCGCCGAAGCGGATGGCGTTGTAGATCTCCGGCTCCCCCTCGGGAGAGAGGTTGATGCACTTGGCGTAGCACCCGCCCTCGAAGTTGAACACGGAGTCGTCGGCCCAGCCGTGCTCGTCATCGCCGATGAGCTTGCGGGCGGGATCGGCGGACAGGGTGGTCTTGCCGGTGCCGGACAGGCCGAAGAACACGGCGGAGTCGCCGTCCTTGCCGATGTTGGCGGAGCAGTGCATGGGGAACACCCCCTGCTTGGGCAGGACATAGTTCATCACGGAGAACACGGACTTCTTGATCTCGCCGGCGTACTGGGTGCCGCAGATCACCACCAGATGGGCCTCGTAGTCCACCAGAACGGCAGCCTCGGAGCGGGTGCCGTCTATCTCGGGGATGCACTTGAAGCCGGGGGCGGCGATGATGGTGTAATCCTCATGGAAGCTCTCCAGCTGGTCCGCCGTGGGGCGGCGCAGCAGCTGGTGGATGAACAGATTCTGGCTGGCCAGCTCGTTGACGATGCGGAAGGCCTTGGTATACTTGGGGTCCGCTCCGGCGAAGCCGTCGAAAATGAACACGTCCTTATTCTGCAGATACGCCGTGACCTTGGCATAGATGGCGTCGAACCGGGCCTTGTCCATGGGCCGGTTCACCTTGCCCCAGGCGATGTCGTCATGGACGGCAGGGGTGTCCACAATGAACTTGTCGTTGGCGCTGCGGCCGGTGTACTTCCCGGTCTTGACCACCAGGGCTCCGGTGTTGGACAGGGTGCCCTCCCCCCGGCGCAGAGCGTGCTCCACCAGCTGCGCCGGCGTCAGATTGCGGTACACCGCCCCGGCGTTGATGATGCCCAGCTTTTCCAGTCCGTATGTTTCCATGTGTCGTTCCTCCTCAAATTGTTCCAATTTGTTCCGGTTTTTATTATTTTCGCAGGGCCTGTACGGCGGCCCGCAGGGCGTCCACGTGCTCCTGGGTGGTGGCCCAGCTGGCGCAGAAGCGCACGCCGGAATGGGTCTTATCCACCCGTTCCCAGTATTCATAGCCGAAGCTCTTCCCCAGCTCCGCCAGCTCATCGTCCGGCATAATGGGGTACTGCTGGTTGGTGGGAGAGTCAAACAGTAGCGGATAACCGGCGGACACGAAGATGTCCCGGATCTGATAGGCCATCTCGTCGGCGTGGCGGGAAATCTTGAAGTACAGATCGTCGGTGAACAGGGCGTCAAACTGGATGCCCAGCAGACGGCCCTTGGCCATGCGGCCGCCCCGCTGCTTCATGATGAAGCGGAAATCCTTCTTCAGCGCCGGGTTCATGATCACCACGGCCTCGCCGAACAGGGCTCCCACCTTGGTGCCGCCGATATAGAACACGTCGCACAGGCGGGCGATCTCCGGTATGGTCAGCTCAGAGCCGTCGGCCATGACGCCGTAGCCCAGCCGGGCCCCGTCGATGAACAGCGGCAGGCCGTATTTCCGGCAGGTGTCGTACAGAGCTGTCAGCTCCGCCTTGGAATACAGGGTGCCGCCCTCGGTGGGGTGGGAGATATACACCATGCCGGGTTGGACAATGTGCTCGGTGGACTCGTCGTTCCGGTGCCACTCCACATAATCCTGCACCTGCTGGGCGGTGATCTTCCCCTCTGCCGCAGGCAGGGTGATGACCTTGTGGCCGGTGGACTCGATGGCCCCCGCCTCGTGGCAGTTGATGTGTCCGCTGTCGGCGGACAGCACACCCTGCCAGGGCCGCAGAATGGAGGCGATCACGGTGGTGTTGGTCTGGGTGCCGCCCACCAGGAAGTGCACGTCAGCCTCCGGTGCCTGGCAGACGGCACGGATCTTCTCCCGGGCCGCCGCGCAGTATTCATCCTCGCCGTAGCCCACGGTCTGCACCATATTGGTCTCGTTGAGCCGCGCCATCACGCTGGGATGAGCGCCCTCCAGATAGTCGCTGTTGAAATAGATCATGGAAGCCTCTCCTTTATCCTATATACTACTCCCATCATAGCCCAGAGAATCGAATTTGTAAAGCAGGAAAATCGTCTTATTTGAACCCGTTCACCTGGACCCAGGCCCGGACATGGTCCACAAACCGCTGGGTGGAGTTGGACAGGGCCTTCTCGTCCTTGACGCCGATGGCGATGCGCCGGTAAAAGGCCTTGGGCGGCTGGCAGACCACCAGCGGATAGGGACTGTGGCGCACCATCAGCTCCGGCAGCAGGCTGATGCCCAGGCCGTTGGACACCATGGACAGAATGGTCCGGTCCTCCCGTGCGATATATCGCACATGGGGCCGCACGCCCATTTCGTCGAAGGCGGCCCGGATTTCGTAATCGTCCCCCTCCTCCAGCTGGATCACCGGCTCCGTGGCCAGGGCCTCCACCGGGAAGGGGTCGCTGTTGGCCAGGGGATGCCCGCAGGGCACGATGACCTTCAGCTGGTCCAGGTGCAGGGGGTACACCTGCAGTCCCTTCAGGGACGGCATCCGCAGAAAGCCGCAGTCCGCCCGGCCAGTGACGATAAGCTCCTCGATCTGGTCATAGAAGTCGCAGGTCTGAATCTCGAACTCGATGGCCGGATACAGCTTGCTGAAAGCCTTCAGAATCATGGGCAGCCACTGGGCGGACACGCTGGAAAACGAGGCCACCTTCACAAGGCCCGCGTCCATGCCCCGCAGGTCCGCCGCCTGCTGGGCCAGTCGGTGATATTCCGTGCAGAGCTGCTGAATCTGCGGAAGCAATGCCCGGCCGTCCCCGGTCAGGGTCACGCCGCCCCGGTTCCGGCTCAGCAGCGTCACCCCCAGCTCATCCTCCAGGGAGCTGATGGCGTGGCTGATTCCGGACTGGGAGAAATTCAGCTCCTCCGCCGCCTTGGTAAAGCTGCCGCATTCCACGGTTTTCAGGAAAATCTGGTATTTTGTGGCGTTCATATCCCCTACCTCGTCTTTCTTTGACTGTATTCCTCATTGTACACCCTTTTTTTCATGACTTCAATCGAAAATATGCGTTTTACAAATGTAAAATTCTATGATATCCTACCCATGGACTTAAGGAAAGAGAGGAAAAATCGAAAATGGCTCTGATTACAAAGATGCATCGCTGTGCCTTCTGCGGCAGCAGCGAGGTGACGGTTTCTGAAAACGGGACCTATACCTGCCGCGACTGCGGCAAGACCGCCGACCACGGTATGCCGGCCGCCGATGTGGAGGCCATCAACCGCATTCTGATGACCGGCGGCGACGCCGAAACCGCCGAGGAGCTGCGGCGGCGCTACCCCCGTCTGAACCTGACCACCTGGTCCAAGGAGAACCGTCTCCAGTTCTGATTTTGCAGCCGAGAGCGGCTATGGTTTACCTCCTTCGCCGCTGAAAATACCCGGCAGCGCCTGCTGCCCATCTTTTCCATGGGGATTTTCCTACCCCAAACATAACAAACAGCCGCGCTTGGGCATGCGCGGCTGTTTGTTATATAGAGCTTGATTTACAATTCCTTCTTGATGGCGCGGATGGCACCCTTTTCCAGGCGGCTCACTTGGGCCTGGGATATGCCGATCTGCGCCGAAACCTCCATCTGGGTCTTTCCCTGGTTGAAACGCATCATCAGAATGCTGCGCTCCCGGGGCGTCAGGCGGCTGATGGCATCCTTCAGGGCAATGCGCTGGATCCAGCTCTCGTCGGTGCAGCGGCGGTCGCTGACCTGGTCCATGACGCATACCGTGTCGCCGCCCTCGGAGTAGATGGGCTCGTACAGGGACACCGGGTCCACGATGGCGTCCATGGCCAGCACCACCTCCTCCCGGGGGATGGCCAGCTCCTGGGCCAGCTGCTCCACGGTGGGCTCCCGCTGGCTCTGGCGCAGCAGACGCTCCCGGGCCTGGAGGACCTTATACGCCGTGTCCCGCAGGCTTCGGGACACCCGGATGGCGCTGTTGTCCCGGAGATACCGCCGGATCTCCCCCACGATCATGGGAACGCCGTAGGTAGAAAAGCGCACCGGCTGGTTGATATCGAAGTTGTCAACGGCCTTGATGAGGCCGATACAACCCACCTGGAACAGGTCGTCCATGTTCTCGCCCCGGCTGGCAAATCGCTGGAGCACCGACAGCACCAGCCGCAGGTTGCCCCGGATGAGCTTTTCCCGGGCGGCCATGTCTCCCTCCTTGGTCCGCCGCAGAAGCTCCGTCATTTCATCGTTTTTCAGGACCTCCAGTTTGGCGGTGTTGATGCCGCAGATCTCCACTTTTCCCTGCATTCCCCTGTTGCCTCCGTCACTTGGATAAAAACAGTATTCCCGGGGAAAAGTTCCTTATACGGCGCCACAGAATCCCATCAACCTTCATCGAACAAGCCGTTAAAAAAAATTTTGGTTTTTTTGAAAAAAAGGCTTGCAATTTCCAAGACGCCGTGGTATTATAGCAAAGTCGTCGAGAGACATGCGCCGTTAGCTCAGCTGGATAGAGCGTCTGGCTACGGACCAGAAGGCCGGGGGT
>OIWQ01000898.1_pt1 | contig 37739 bp, 44 predicted proteins | sample 1587571 | NCBI WGS metagenome assembly OIWQ01 (sample SAMEA3888910, study PRJEB22519) | human gut metagenome | biome: human gut; feature: human-associated habitat; material: faeces | place: Denmark | collected 2010
CAAACTTATACTTTGCTCTTTTCGTCGTTTTCTCGTCGGTGAGAAAACGACATATTCTTTCTCCTTGGGAAAGGAAAAGCCGTGTCTTTTCTCACTGAGGAGAAAAGCAAATCCTTGCCGAAAGCCCTTTCGGCAAATCGATTTCCAGCATGTCCTCCCCGACCGGTCGGGCAGTTCCCTTTGTTTCCACGCGAACGCGCGCAAGGCCATCACACCTCACGCGGCAAACGCCTCCCACACGGGAGAAAATCCGTATCTCGACCGGCTTTTTGCCCCGCCAATCACAGCCGCAGACAAAGCCTCCGCGCGCGACAAGGCCGTCAAACGAGCCGTCCGGCCACACGTCCGGCAATGACGGAAGAAAATCGAGATATCCCGCCTGACTTTGCAGAAGCATTTCCGAAATCCCTGCCACCGCGCCGAAATTGCCGTCGATTTGGAACGGCGGGTGCGTGTCCCACAGATTCGGCAGCGTATTATACGTGAGCATCGAACGATACATCGCATAGGCGTGATTGCCGTCTCCGGTACGCGCCCATGCACAGAGCCGGTGGGCGGCCGCCCAGCCGGTGGATTTATCGGAACGCCTTGTCAGCGAAATTTTTGCGCCCTCCAACCATTCGGGCGTATTTTTGTTGATGAGCGTCCCGGGATAAAGCCCGACAAGATGAGAAATATGCCGGTGCTCATATTCGCCGATCTCCCCGTAATGCCCCTCCTCGCGGAACTCCTTGACCTGACCGTCCAGCCCGATCTGCACGGGGTCGAGCAGCGGAAGCTGACGGCGGATAACGTCAAGCAAGGGATCGTCCGTGATGCCGAGGATCTCCGCCGCTTCAAGCGTGCGCTTATGGTTTTCATAGATCATCTGCTGATCAAAGGCACAGCCGACCGTCTGATAATAGCTTCCGTCCGGCCCCTGCTGTTCGGGAGAAGCCGAAAGGCGCACCAGCAGCTTGTCTCCCACGGGCACGACGACCTTGGATAAGAATAAGGACATCCCTCGCAGGAACGGATATCCAATTTCTCTTAGATACGCCTTATCTCCCGTAAATTCGTAATAATCCCAAAAAAGCAGCGAGGTAAAACCGCCGGTGCCCGGACCGGAATGACCGCCCACCGTCGTGATATAGTAGAGGAACGCGCCGGTTCCGATTGTCCAGCCGTTTCCGCCGGAAGTCTCCGAGGCGTTTTCGGGATAATTTTCCTTGATATAGGTGTCCGCAATCTCCTCTGCGGACGGCATATATGCTCTCGCATAATCGATATACGGCCGAAAACACTCGGCAAGGTTTGCAATGCCGGACGGCCAGTAATTCATCTGGACGTTGATATTATGATGATAATCACAGCCCCAAGGTGAGCTGTCATACGCCGTCCATGTGCCTTGAAGATTCGCAGGATAGCCTCCCGGGCGTGAGCTTGCGATGAGCAGATACCTGCCGTATTGGTAATACAACATTTCAAGATAGGCCGAACGCCCGCCGTCCCGATATCTTGCGACAAGCGCATCCGTTGTGACAGCCAAATCCGCCGCGTCATACCCGAACGTGAGTTTCACCCTGTCGAAAAGCGACCGATAATCCGCCGCATGGTCGGCGCGGATTTTTTCATAACCCTTCGACACCGCCGCATCGAGGATTCGGGTCACCCTATCGTGCGGCGCGGAATAAGGCGCGAGCTTCTTTTTCGGCTCCGGCTCCAAAAACACGCGCGATTCCATACGGTAATTCGTCCCGCAGGTGAAATACAGCACCGCCCCGTCCGCGCCCGAAACGGTGATTTTTCCGTCGGCCACGGTCACCGTTCCTCCCGATGTCGTGACACGCGCCTGCCCCTCGCAGAGAATATGGTAATAAAGCGAGGTGCCGCGCATGACGAGCCTGTCGCCGTCGGCCGTGACCTCTCCCGTCCGGCCTGCGCCGTCTCCCTCGCGGATGCAGTAGTCGCGCACAAAGGGGATTTCAAGCCTTACGGCAAATGACAATCCTCCCTTTACCGGATTTCCGTCCCTTTCCGCCGTGAACCGAACCGCCAGCACGCGGTCGGGATAGCTCATGATATATTCACGCCGGTAAACGACGCCGCCGCATGTATATCGAACATAAGCCGCCGCCTCGTCAAGGGAGAGACCGCGGGAATACGCCGACACCACGTCATGTCCCGTTTCGATATAAATATCTCCGAACGTCCGTGTGCCGCCGCTTCCGTCGCGCCAGTGCGAGCCGCGCAGCGACGGATTGGACACGCTGTTTTCGGTGATTTGGATGCGCTCGACCTCCGTTCTCCCGAAAACCGACGCGCCCATATAAGAATTGCCGAGCGGAAGCGACCATTTTTCCCAGCCCGCCATCGGACTGTCGTTCTGACGGGCAAAATCCCCGTCGTTCACGGTCGGCGCCGGCGCCGTATACCAAAGCCTCATTTCCGGCTGTTTTGTCATATTGACCTCCCAAGATAAATATGTTTTCTATGAAAAATACCGGCGCAGAATGCGCCGGTATCCCGTTTCCTTAACCAATTTCGCGGAGCAGCTTTTCTCCCTTTTTGCGGAGAAGAATCGTCAGTCCGGCGGCGACGGCCAGCGACAGCGCAATCATGACACCGCCGAAAATTACGGTATCAAGCCCGAGAACCGCCAAGACCACGGCGACAATGCCCGAAAGCAACGATAAGAATATGCCGACAAAGGTCGTCACGGCCACCGGCATGCTGTTTTTGGCAACCATCACTTCGTTTGTCCAGTCAAAATTGTACTTTTTCAGATTCAGCAAAAGTCCCATTACGCCTGCATTATAGGAATAAATGAGAGGAATCGCCGCAAGAATAACGGTATCGACAACCGTCATTTTGGACAGCAGCGCCATGGCGATGCTGCAAATGACGATGACGGGAAAGCAAACAATCTCATGGACGCGGAGCTTGCAGGAAAGGAGCGTGCGCGCGGGAACCGGCAGACTTTTGAGAAGTCCGATGGTTTTGCCCTCCAATGAAATCGATGCGCTGGTAAGCGACGACATAGAGACACATAAAGCGAACAGATACGGATACATGGCGGCCAAGAAATTCGGAATCGCTTCCTCGCCCTCGACCGAAACAGGATTTTCGTTCGCCGAAAAGATGACCGTGAAGAGCACCAGCATAATAAGCCCCGAGATTTGGTTGAGCATAAGCCCGGGCGAGGAAAAGAGCCGTGTGATATCCTTTTTGACAAGGGCGCCGCCGGCGCTGGAAGCGGCCGCGCTTACCTTATATTTCGACCGGAAGGAACGCGCACTGAAAAGTCCGTGGATTTTTCCGTAAAATTTCCCGAAAACAGCCGCAATGAGCGCAAACGCAACGACGGATGCGCCGATAAACAGCAAATACATGGGAATATCGCCGGATATCCCATCCCCGAACCAATCGAGCGGCGGATAGAACGTTTTCATGCCCTCCATCATACCGCCGACCGCGCCGGAGATTTCCTCGTCGGTGGCATCGCCCATGCTCAGTCTCATGACGCCGAACATAAAAGCGAGGAAAATCGCCACATAAATAACGGTGCCGATGATTTTCGCATGCTTGAAGCGCGACGCAATAAGGCTCACCAGCGCCGAAATCAGAGCGGAAATGAGAATCGGAATCATCGGAACGAACAGAACCAAAGAAAAATACAAAACGTAAAACACCGCGGACGGAGATGCGAAAAGTCCGTATATCGCGCCGCACGGCAAAAGGATTGCGAGTGTGATCGCAAGGTCCAGCACATACAGCGTGACGATCTTCGCCGCGACGATGACGCTTCCCTTGATCGGAAGCGCAAAGAGCATGTCGTGGTCCTTGGAGCAGAAAATCAAGGATTTCGTATAGGAAATGGAGGAGATCAGCGTCAAAAGAGAAGCCGCCAGCACAATGAGAAGCGGGAACGCCTCAATCATGCCGCTTTCGGCAAAAGCGGCGGCATACATAAACTCATAAACGGCGGCGAGCGCCGCGATTAAAATCCACAACAAGACATAGCCTGTCAGAGAAGCGGCTTTTGCCGCCTTGCTTCTTCGCGCCGCATTCTTTCCTCTGCTCAGGGCCGACAGAAGCTGCGTCTTAAAGACAAGTGAAAATTTATTCATCGCCGGATTCCCCGCCCTTCGCATCGGCAAGCTCGAGGAACACATCCTCCAAGCTTCCGTCCCCGACGATTTCATCGGTCTTTCCGGAAACAACGAGCCTGCCGTTTTTGATAATCGCGATTTTGTTGCAGAGCTTCTGTGCTACCTCCAATACATGCGTGGAGAAAAAGATCGCCGCGCCGGACGCGCACATTTCGGCAAAAATCTGCTTCAACAAATGGGACGCCTTCGGATCGAGGCCGACAAACGGCTCGTCGAGCACAAGCAGACGCGGCTCATGAATCAGCGCGGAAATAATGGCGAGCTTTTGCTTCATACCGTGAGAATAAGCGGAAATCGGCGAACCGAGATCGCCGGAAATCTCGAACATCGCCGCATATTTTTCGATTCTTGCGTTGCGCGCGTCGGCGGGAACGCCGAAGATGTCTCCGATGAAATTCAGATACTTGATACCGGTCATAAATTCGTACAAATCGGGATTATCGGGAATATATGCGGTGATCTGCTTTGTCTTCACGGGGTCCTCCCGCACGGAGATGCCGTCGATGAGGATATCCCCCTCCGTGAAATCGAGGATGCCGCACGCCGCTTTGAGCGAGGTCGTCTTGCCGGCGCCGTTATGGCCGATAAAGCCATAGATATCGCCCGCCTCGATATTCAGGCACAGATTATCCACAGCGCGTTTGCCGCCCTTGTAGGTTTTTGAAAAATTGCGGAATTCTAACAAAAAAATCATTCCTTTCGTCGTATACGCAGTCGCGCATCCTAATTCGCAGGACATCCCATGAGCAAAACCGTCATTTTCGGCTGTCATACGCATATTATCATATCATATCCCGCCCGATTTGTAAATATAAAAGACACATTTTCGACGGAAAAGAAAAAACGGGAAATCTTTCATTTCATCAAATATTGACAAGATTTGCCCATTATATTATAATAGAAGTGTTACGCGGCAGGGCGGCCGTCATACGGCAGCAAGCCCCGTCCGTCACATTTCAGCCGGAAACGGCAGAACGGAGTTATCGCATGAAATACAGCATAGGCGTCGACCTCGGCGGAACCAATATCGCCGTCGGAATCGTCGACGAATATTATTCCATCATAAAAAAAGGCTCGGTGCCCACACTCGCGCAAAGAGGACCGGAGCCCATCGTCCGCGATATGGCGGAGCTTTGCAAAAAGCTTCTTGCGGAATGCGGCGCCACCCCGCAGGAGACGGGGGGAGCCGGCATCGCGTGCCCGGGTACCGTCAATCCGAAAACCGGCATCGTCGAATATGCCAACAACATCAAATTTTCGGATTTCCCGCTCCAAAAGCTGTTTTCCGAATATATGGATATCCCGAAAGACAAGGTCGCGATCGGCAACGACGCCAATCTCGCGGCGCTCGGAGAGGCGGTGGCCGGAGCCGCACGGGGGACGTCGTCCTCCGTCATGATCACGCTCGGCACCGGCGTCGGCGGCGGCGTGATTTTGGACGGAAAGGTGCTCACCGGATGCGCTTACGGAGGTGCGGAGCTCGGTCACATGGTGATCGAATACGGCGGACGTCCCTGCTCCTGCGGCAGACGCGGCTGCTTTGAGGCATACAGCTCCGCGACCGCGCTCATCAAAATGACAAAGGAAGCGTTTGAAGCGGAATCCGACACACTGATGCATGAAATGTGTGCGGGAGATATCAACCGTGTCGGCGGCAAAACCGCATTCGCCGCGATGAAAAAGGGAGACAAGGCCGCGGCCGCGGTCGTCGATACCTACATAAGCTATCTCGCTTGCGGAATTGCGAACCTCATCAACATCTTCCAGCCGGAGGTGCTCACCATCGGCGGCGGCATCTGCGGAGAAGGCGATTATCTGATTCTGCCGCTGAAAGAAAAGCTCTCTCATGAAATCTATTCCAAAGACGGCGTGCTGAAAACCGAAATCCGCACGGCCGCGCTCGGCAACGACGCCGGCATCATCGGCGCCGCCGCGTTCGCGGAAGCGGACTGACAGCCGAAAACGACAGCATGGGCGGGAAAACGCAAAAACACGTTTTCCCGCCCATATCATCCATACGGCGACGCGCCGGGAAACGGAGGCGAAAATGAAACTGTCCCAGCACAAAAAAACAATATACGGCGTCATCGGCGTTCTGTTTATCGTCGGACTTCTCGCCGCATCCTTTTTTGATCTCGAGATCTCTTCGGCGCTTTCCGGGCTTTCCGGCACGGGTGGAACGCTTTCCCTCTCCGTGCCCGTCCCCGCTTCCGTACTGGAAATCCTCGGAGAATGGCCTGCCGTTATCATTTCCGCCGCGGCATTCTATCTCGTGACATCCGTCCTCGCCGACAATCATCCCAAAGCCGCCGTTTGGATCCGGATTTTTTCCGTACTTCCCGCGACCTGCCTTATGGCATACGGCTGCGGCAAAACCGCGGAATATCTGTACGACGGCCTCACGGCGAAGATGTATCCGGCGGTCGTGCTGGTATCCGCCGCCCTCGCGCTTGCTGCGCTGCTCTGCATCGGTCTGATACCGAAAGCCGCGCGCAAAAGGCTGTTTTATCCGGCGGCATACACGCTCGCGGCTGCGATACTCATTCTTGTCACCGTATCGGCGCTTAAAGTGGTCTGGGGCAGAATCCGTTTGCGAGAGCTTGTCGCCTCAGGCTCCTTGGACGGGTTTACCCCATGGTACCGTCCCAATTTCTTTTCCGGCTCCCATTCGTTCCCGTCCGGACACACGGCGCACAATACGCTGACGCTCATGCTGCCCCTGTGGCTATACGGAAAAGGAACGAAATATAAGACCGCTCTATATATCGCCTGTGCCGCCTTTATCCTTATGATGGCGGTAAGCAGGCTCGCCGCCGGCGCGCATTACCTTTCCGATGTTCTGTTCGGCTTTGTCATCGCGTTCGTCATAACGGAGCTTGTAAAATGCCGGTATGGCAAAAGACATTCAGTTCAGACCGAAATACCGTAAAATCCCGTTGTAAATGCCTCTCGCAATCAGCCCCGGATTGTTTGCCATCAGCGCCGCGTCATTGGCGTTCGTGATAAAGCCAACCTCCAGCAGCAGCGCCGGCATCGTCGTTTTCCGCAGAACATAGAGCGTCGGACGCGCGGTCACGCCGCGGTCGGCAAGACCTGTCGCCTCCGAAAGCCCGATGAGAATATTCTCCGCAAGTCCAAAGGCGGGCGAGGACAGGCTGTATACAAACGCCTCGCTGCCGGACGCGCTTGCGATTTCGGACGCATTCGCATGAATGCTGATAAAATAATCCGCCGGCCATGAATTCGCGGCATTCGCTCTGGCGGCAAGGCTCGACGCGATGCTCGTTCCGAGGATTTCGTCGGGAGAATTGCGCGATGTTCTCGCCTCGAAATTCGGATTGGCATTCAGCAGCGCTTCCAGCTCTTTTCCGATATAATACACGAGGTCCTGCTCGCGGTACCCGTTGCCCTCCGCTCCCGCGTTCGGATTTTGCGGATTGTGTCCCTGATCGATAAAAATTTTGATCGCCATTCTTCTCTTTCCCCTTTCGTCTCTTCAAACACATGGATTCTGCTTTATTTTACGCAAAAACGGCCGATCCCGTGCAGACAATCCGCGCGCTGACAGTCAAAAATAAAAAACCGGAAAGCATATACTTTCCGGTTTTTCTATGCACTTTTTCTTTAATCCAAATTGAGCTTTTTGGTCAGGATCGCCTTGATTCCAATATACGACAGCATCACCTTGACGATACCAAGCACCGTCAGTGATGCCATTATGATCATCGCCGACGCAGCGAGATTTTCCGTAAACAAAGAGGATGCCGCGACAATCGTCTCAATAATCGTTTCCACAATGGAAAAAACAATATTTACGCCGATGATGCAAACGATCGACATGATGACGCGATGCTTCTTGCTCCACATACAGCCGAGCGAGATGCCGAAGTAAATCAGCAGAATCTCAAAAATATAGGAAATGACGGCATAGATTACAAACAGCACGATAGAGCCCGTATATTCCCCGGGAATTCCCGACAGCGACATCATAAGATAGGAGATCTCATCCGCAAGCTCGGCATAAAAGCTGGAAACCGTACCGTAACCGATTTCGGTCCCGCCCAGCATAATCAGATAGGCAACGAGCGTCACGACCGTGCCCATCAGATTCCAAAGGATCATAGAGACGATCTTTGTCATGATGTGACAGTTCACCGTAACCGGCAGGGTAAACGTAAGATACCCCTCGTCGGTGAAAAAGGATTGGTAAAACCGCTGGATCGTCATGACAAAAACGGTGATGCCTGCGACGAAGATCATAATAAAAAGTCCGGTCATGAAAATTCCCTGCGCCAAATTCATGATTGCTTCCCCGACGGAGGCCTCGCCGTCGGCCGTCGCATCCGGCAGAAGCCGTCCGTCTATGATAAAGCCGATGCCGAGGATAACGCTGAGCACAAGAACCGTGATAAACAGCGGCACAACTCTTCTTGCGATCGCTTTGAATTCATATTTCAAGCTTTTTCCGAACATTTGTACACCTCCCTGAAAATTTCGTCGACGGACTTGCCGTATTCCTCTTTCGCGGAGGCGACGTCGCGCTCCATGATGATTCTGCCGTCCCGGATAAAGACAAAGCTGTCAAGCACCTTTTCGACGTCCGCAATCAGGTGGGTTGATATAATGACGGAGGCCTCGGGATTGTAATTGGATACGATTGTATTCAAAATATATTCGCGGGCCACCGGGTCCACACCGGCGATCGGCTCATCGAGCAGATAGAGCTTCGCACGCCTTGACATGACCAGCACCAGCTGCACCTTTTCCTTGGTTCCCTTGGAGAGCGTTTTGAGCCTTGCAGCCTCCTTCACGCCGAGATTTTCAAGCATATGAAGCGCCGCGCTGCGGTCGAAATCCTCATAAAAATCGTCAAAATATTCGATAATATCTATGACGCGCATCCAATCGTTCAGATACGTGCGCTCCGGCAAAAAGGAAACGAGACTTTTGGTTTCCACGCCGACCTCTCTCTCACAGACCCTGATTTCCCCGCTTGTCGGCTGCAAAAGTCCCGCCGCCAATTTCAAAAGTGTCGTCTTTCCGCTCCCGTTGGAGCCGAGAAGCCCGATGATCTTCCCCTCAGGAAGCGCGAGGTCGATTCCGGAAAGCGCGATTTTACCGCCGTAGTCCTTGACAAGCGACCTGGTTTCCAAAACAAATGACATCCGATATCCTCCTTCATATGATTTCCGAATCTTATTTTCTCCGTTATTTAATTTAATATAATTTTCATAAAAAGTAAATATTTCAGGATAAATTTCCCGACGGAGACGTTCGCCGCCGCCATACTTTTCCGTTTTTATAAAATAATTGAGGGAAAAAGCAAATTCTACTTGACAACGGAAGTCTTTTATGTGTATAATGTAATTTGTAATTGTAGCAATCTGTGCGGATCATCCGTCCGCGGACGCAGAGGGAGGTGTAAGAGAAATGCTTAGAACGTATCAGCCGAAAAAGCGTCAAAGACAAAAAGAGCATGGTTTCAGAAAGAGAATGAGCACTGCAAACGGACGTAAGGTTCTGAAAAGAAGACGCGCAAAATGCAGAGCGAGACTTTCCTATTGAGAATCATCGGATCAACAAAGCCTGTGGCGTATTCATGGGCTTTCCTTTTTTATCCGGGCAATTTTTCGGTGCCCGAAAGGACAAAAAAGACGGGGGAATCTGCGTGAAAAACATAGCGATTTCCGAAAATCACCTTTATAAAAAGGTATATGCAAAGGGCGAACGCGCCGTTTGCAGACATATTGTGGTATATGTATTGACCGATTACCACGCATCGCGCCTTGCGCGCGAAAACCCGCTCGGGAAGAGAGTAAACCGCGTCGGACTTACGGTTTCCAAAAGACTCGGAGGAGCGGTGGTGCGGTCGCGCGTGAGAAGAATCCTGCGCGCCGCTTACAGGCAGCTGGAAGCAGAACAGAACATCAAAAAAGGCAAGCTGATCGTGATTGCCGCCAAAGAGGCGGCATGCCGCGCGAAAAGCACCGATATCTACAAGGATCTGCTTTACGCTGCAAGGAAGCTGTCGCTATATGCCGGCAGCGATTCCCACGGGAACGGACAAAGACCGGAAGGCGCCTCCGGCGGCCAAGCGGGGACATCGGAAAAATGAAGCAAATCGGGATTTTTTTCGTAAAGCTTTATCAAAAGTTCATCTCGCCGTTGAAGCCGCCTTGCTGCAGGTTTCAGCCGACCTGCTCAAATTATGCGATCGAGGCGTTCCGCGAATGGGGATTTTTTATAGGACTCGGACTCACGGTGTGGCGCATCCTGCGCTGCAATCCCTTCTCCAAGGGAGGCTATGATCCGGTTCCAAAGCGGAAAAGACGGAAAAAAGACGTCTTAATCTCCACAAAAGAAAAAGGAGAAAATTCTCAAAAATGATAGATGCAATCAATCGGTTTTTCGGAAGCATCCTTTCCGCTTTCGATTCGTTTACGGGACATTATCTGCTGGCGCTGTTCTTATTCGCGCTGATGATCAAAATCATCCTCTGCCCTTTCGGAATCAAGCAGCAGAAAAACTCCGTCAAGCAGGCAAGACTCAAACCAAAGGAAATGGCGATCCGCAGCAAATATAAGGGCAGAACCGACCAGCCCACCATGCAGAAGATGCAGAATGAGATCATGGACCTCTACCAAAAGGAAGGCTACAATCCGATGGGTGGATGCCTGCCGATGCTCATTCAGCTTCCGATCATCATGATTCTTTACGGAATCGTTTACAATCCGCTCAAATATATCTGCAAATATTCGACGGATATGCTCAACGGTATCGCGAATTTTGTTAACAACGATCTCGGCATTGCGTTAAAAAACTTTAAAGACGGCGTTTTTTCCGGACGCGACATCGACCTTGTTCAATATCTCACACAGGATCATCTTGAAGCGCTCAACGCTTCGCTCGGCGATGTGGGACAGGTTGTTCTTTCCGATCTGCCGAATTTCAGCCTTTTCGGAGACCCGACGGCGCTTGCCAAAACGCCTTCGTGGACGACGTGGCTCGTCCTTATCCCGCTGCTCAACTTCGTTTTCACCGTTCTTTCGTCGTTTATTTCGAGAAAGCTGACGTTCCAGCCCATGCAGGATAATGCGGGCTCCGGAAAGCAGATGATGATCATGACGGTCATCATGTCCGCCGTCACCGCATGGCTCGCGTTTTCTTTCCCGGCGGCACTCGGCATCTACTGGATCTTCAACACCCTGCTCGGAATGCTCCAACAGTTCATCCTCTATAAAGCAATCCCTCTTCCCAAATTCACCGAAGAGGATTATAAGGCGGCGGAGCGCGAATATCTCGGCAAGGCCGCGAAAAAAGAGAATCTCGAAAAGACCAAGGCAGCGCTTGCCCGTCCGATGGACGACGACGAATACGCGGACCTCGGCACATATTCCTCGATCTATGACGAGCGTGCCGAGCTGATCAATTCCACGGACACGCAAAGCAAGGAAGGAGACGAAAACTCCGTCATCAAAAAAGCGCCGCTCAAGAAAAACAAAAAATCGAAAAAATAATCACAATTATGAAGAAAGACGAATTGCTCTTATGAAAAAAGAAATCATCATCACCGCGAAAACCGTCGAGGAAGCCGCCGAAAAAGGTGCGCAGGAGCTCGGCGTTTCCCGCGAAAGTATTACAGCCGACGTTCTGGAAGAGCCGAAAAAAGGTTTTCTTGGCATGGGAGGCTCCCCCGCCAAGGTGAAAGTCACTTATATTTTAAAGCCGCTTGAGGCCGCGCGCAGCTTCATTGAAACGCTGATGGCCGACCTCGGCATCACAGGAGAGGTCATCATTCACGACGACGGCGACGGAGAAGCCCTGATTACGATCACCGGCGACGGCGCTTCGGCGCTGATCGGGCATCACGGCGACACGCTGGAAGCATTCCAGTACCTTGTCAATCTCGCCGCAAACAAAAAGGACGACGAGGACCGTCAGTACACGAGAATCAGCATCGATATCGAAAATTACCGCGAAAAGAGAGAGGAAACGCTCCGCCGGCTCGCTGCAAAAATGGCGGCAAAGGTAAAGAAAAGCGGAAAGAACATCGCACTGGAACCGATGAACGCTTACGAGCGCCGAATCATCCACGCGGAGATTCAGAAAATCGAAGGCGTATCGACCAATTCCGTCGGCGCGGAGGGAAATCGCCGTGTCATCATCTTCCCGGAGGGCGCCGCGAAGCCGACGGAGCTTGCAAAGCCCGAAAGAAAGAGCAGACCGCGTTCCGGTGAACGCCGCGAGAACAGGTCGGAACGTCCCGACCGGAGCCGGCCGGAGCGTAAAACGGAAAAGAGCGAAAGCTCATACGTTCCGCGCAGACGCTCGGATACGCCGCGTCCCGCGCCCCGCAAAATTGAAAAGGCGAAGGATCTCGACAGTTATTTCGCCAAGCTCAAAGAATTTTCGAGCAACAATCAGCAGTAAAACCGACGGGACTCCCCGCATTTTCCGGAACCGGAAACGCGCCGAGTCCCGTTTTTCGTTGAAAATAACGTATAAGCCCAATGAAAGGACAATTTCTGATGTATTCCCTGTTTGAAGCGACCATCGCCGCGGTTTCCACGCCGCGCGGAAAGGGAGGGATTGCCGTCATCCGGATTTCCGGCGGCGACGCACTCCCTATTTGTGAAAAATTTATCCGTCCGAAATCCGGCGCTCCTCTCTCCGAAATCAAGGCCAATACGGCGTGCCTCGCCGCCGTGTCGGCTGCGGACGGAAGCATTCTCGACGAAGCGGTCATAACCGTATACCGCGCACCGAAATCCTATACGGGCGAGGACACGGTCGAAATCAGCTGTCACGGCGGAATCCTGCTGACGGAGGCGATCCTCGCGCGCACCTTGGAATGCGGCGCTGTGCCGGCAGGCCCCGGGGAATTTACCCGCCGCGCTTTTTCCGCCGGCAAGCTCTCCCTTTCCGAAGCGGAGGCCGTCATCGGCATGATCGAAGCGGAAACGCGCGCTTCCCTCCTGCTTTCAAGAAAGAATTTAGACGGCGGAATCCGGCGCAAAACCGACGAGCTCTATGACCGCTTAAAAGCCATCGTCTCCGGCGTATATGCCGCGGTCGATTTTCCCGACGAGGATCTTTCGCAGATGAGCACGGAGGAAATCCGTTCCGAGCTGTCCTCTGTCGTCTCGGCGCTGGAAGGGCTTCGCGATTCCTACAAAACCGGACATGCCGTCTGCGAGGGGATCCGAACCGTCCTTGTCGGGAAGCCGAACACCGGGAAATCGACGATTTTAAACCTTCTTGCCGGAAAGGAGCGCGCCATCGTGACCGATATCGCGGGGACCACGCGGGACGTGGTTTCCGAGACCGTGACGGCAGGAGCTGTCACGCTCCGTCTCTCGGACACCGCCGGGATTCGCTCCACATCGGACGCCGTAGAAAGCATCGGCGTCGCCAAAAGCAAAGAGGCACTCGCGCAGGCGGAGCTTATTCTCGCCGTATTCGACGCCGCCGCCCCGCTCGACGAAGAGGACACGGAGGTGCTCGCCCTCATACGGGAAAGAGCGGCACAGGGCGCGGCAGTCATCGCGATTCTCAACAAAAGCGATCTTCCCGAAAAAGCCGACGCGGCGCGGCTTGAAAAGGAGCTTGGCACGGTACCCGTCCGGCTCTGCGCCAAGGAGGAGCAAAGCCGCGGCACGCTCGTCAAAATCATCGAGGATATGTTTGTAAACGGAGACCTCGGCGCAGAGGATCATACCGTCATCACAAACGTAAGGCAATTCGCGGCCGTATCGGAGGCGCTCGCTCATGTCGGCGACGCTGCGGCAGCGCTCGATAGCTTCGGCGCGGATATCGCCTGCACGGAGCTGGAAGCCGCCATGGCAAGACTTGGCGAGCTCGACGGCAGACAGGTCACGGCGGACGTTGTGAATAGCATCTTCCACCGCTTCTGCGTCGGAAAGTGAGAAAGGAGCATTATGGTACATTCGGCCTATCCGATCCCCTCCTCCGTTTATGAGAACGGAAACCCGCAGGCGACCCCGCTGTATTATTATGAGGAGCTGCCCTCCACCAATCTGACGGCAAAGGAGATATTTTTTGCGGAATCCGCACAAAACCGCCGCTTCATCGTACTCGCCGACCGGCAGAGCGCCGGCCGCGGACGGCGTGGACGCAGCTTTTTTTCCGAAAGAGGTCTGTATTTCAGCATCGCCGTTCCGGCGGGGAGCTTTTCCCTGCCCGCGGAGCTTCTCACGACCGCGGCGGCGGCGGCCGTATGCCGCGCTGCTATCCAAGAGGGTTTTGACACAAAAATCAAATGGGTCAACGACATCATGCTGGACGGAAAAAAGGTCTGCGGCATTCTCGCCGAGGCGCTCTCGGAAAGTGATACGGTGCTCGGATATGTCGTCGGCATCGGCGTCAACATCGGAAAGCCGGATTTTCCGGAGGAAATCGCCGATATCGCGGGCGCCTTATCCGGCGGTACGCAGCTGAAATTCAAGCTTTTTGAGGAAATCCGAGTGAATTTTTTTGCATCGTTAAACGAAGCTCCGCAGAAACTGATTTCCTACTGTACGGAAAAAAGTTATGTCATCGGGAAAAAAATCCGCTATTTCGGCGCAGCGGACGGTTTCGGCACCGCCGCAGGACTTGCGGAAAACGGCGGGCTGATCGTCGATGGAGACGGCGGCGAAAGAATCATTCTCACCGGAGGGGAAATCTCGGTAAGAATGGAATAGCGCGTATTACAATAAAATTTTAAAATATATCTTGACTTTGACGTCGCGTCAACCGGTATACTGAGTTTGTCCTACATAAAAAATAAAAGGAGAACACCTTATGGAACTGCAAACGATCCGTGAAGTATCCAAGCAATTCGGTATCTCGACGCGAACGCTGCGCTATTACGAGCAGATCGGACTCATATCCCCCGTCAAAAAAGAGGATTTCGCCTACCGGACTTATGACGCGGATACCGTCACGAGACTGGGACAGATTGTGATTCTGCACAAGCTCAGAATCCCGCTCAGGCAAATCGCGGAAATTCTGAAAAGCGACAGCGCGAAAGCGGCCATCGAGATATTGGAGCATAGTTTATCCGAAATCGACGAGGAAATCACTTCACTATCGACCATCCGCAGCATCATCGAAGTTTTCATCCAAAAGCTGAATCTGAATACCGCGAAATTCGCGCTGCCGGACGACGAATTTACTTGACATTATCGATTCGCTGACGGTCGCCAAAATGAATTTCAAGGAAAAGAAAACCATGGAGGAGCTGAATCAGGCCAGCGAAACATTGAATAAGCTTTCCGATAAGGATGTGCGCATCGTGTATCTGCCGCCGGCGACGGTCGGAGCATTCACGCCATCGGCGGAACCCCTGAACTCGATACCGACGCGATAGCCCGGCAGTTTATCAAAAAGACACGTTTAGATTTGTATAAGCCGGATTTCAAATACTACGGTTTCAATCATCCGGACGGCACGAAAGCGGACGGAAGCGATCACGGATACGAAAGATGGCTGACCATCCCCGACGACCGGGAGGTCGAAGCGCCGTTTGTCAAAAAACAGTTCCCCGGCGGATTATATGCCGCGCATACCATCCCTATGGGCGCATTTGAAGAATGGCACTGGCTTTGGAGCTGGGTGGAAAAGCATGAACAATTTGAAATGGACCTCGGCGATGCCGCCTGTATGTCCGGACTTTTGGAAGATCACTTAAACTTTAAAAATCTCTGGTCATTGGACATCTCCCCCGACGAAATGGACAAGCTCATGCAGCTCGACCTGTTGATTCCGATCAGGGATCACCGGACAGACGGCCTCAAACGAATGCTGTAATTCTCCCAAAATGCCGTCTTTTCCGTTTATACCGAATTTGAAAGGGATGGCGCAAAATTCGTTCTCCTTTCATAATATAATATATTTGAGAACTATTTTTCAAAAAAAGCTTGACAAACTCAACATTTTATGCTATTCTGTTTTGGCAATCCTAAGACAGCAGGTTTCCTTAAAAGCTGAGCTTCCCTGCCGAGGAGAGATGATAAAATGTCTATTTTAGGTCTTTCCTGCATTCCCATGGATTTGCGGAAAAGACTTTTTTCTTTTGTGCTTGTTTCGGAAAATCTCCGAAAACGGGCACATGTTAAAGCTTAGCTTTCATGAATCGAAGGGTGGTGAAATTATGCCAAGTGCACAGGTTCTCGAATCCAAAAAGCAGATCGTCGCCGATCTGACTGAGAAAATGAAAAATGCTGCTGCGGGCGTCATCGTCAAATACGAGGGTATTACCGTCGAGGATGACACAGCGCTCAGAAGCGAGCTCCGCAAAGCGGGCGTCGAATACGGTGTCGTGAAAAACACTTTGACCAAAAGAGCATGTGAAAATGCCGGCTATGGCGAGCTTTCAAATGTTCTCGAAGGGATGACAGCCGTTGCTACAAGCGCCGAGGATCCGGTCGCTGCCGCCAAAATTCTCAAAAAATACGCCGACAAGGTGGAATCTTTTGAAATCAAGGCCGGTTTTGTCGATGGAAAAATTCTCGATGCCGCAGGAGTGAATGAGCTCGCCGATCTTCCGTCCAAGGAAGTGCTCATCGGCAAGGTCCTCGGAAGTCTTCAGTCTTCCCTTTACGGTTTGGCTTATGTCCTTCAAGCGTATATCGACAAGTCGGGCGAAGCATCCGCTTAATTACGAAAATCATTTCTCAAAAATCTAATTCATATTCAGAGGAGGTAAAATTATCATGGCATCTGAAAAAATTACTGCTATTCTTGATGAAATCAAAGCGCTTACCATTCTTGAGGTCGCTGACCTTGTAAAGGCTCTCGAAGAGGAGTTCGGCGTTTCCGCAGCTCCTGTCGCCGTAGCCGCAGTCGGCGGTGCAGCTGCTCCCGCAGCAGAAGAGAAAACCGAATTTGACGTCGTCCTTACATCTTTCGGCGACAGCAAGCTCGGCGTTATCAAAGCGGTTCGTGAGGTCACCGGTCTTGGACTCAAAGAAGCCAAAGAGCTTGTTGAGGCTGTTCCGAAGACGCTCAAAGAAGGCGTTTCCAAGGAAGACGCTGAAAAGATCAAAGCCGATCTTACAGCTGCCGGCGCTACTGTCGAAATCAAATAAGAATCCCAAAATCAAAGCATTCCGCGCTCCCATGCGGGCGCGGAATGCCCTCTTTCTTTGATAAAACTCTTGACATTGCAAAAGAAAAAGACTATAATGATAAATGCGCTGAAAATCTGGGTGTGGCGCAGTTGGTAGCGCGCTACCTTGGGGTGGTAGAGGCCGCTGGTTCAAGTCCAGTCACTCAGACCAAATTCAAATAATCCGAACTTTTTTCTGATAGGAGAAGGGTTCGGATTATTTCTTTATATACGGTATCCTTCCGGTATGCGAAATTGCTCGAACTCCGACGATGAACAATAAGCCTCACGGCTATTGAAAAATACATACTTGGAGGAAAAAAGTTATGAAACACCAAAACGAAATCACCTACACCGAAAGAGACGGAATCTTCTATCCCAATCGCGTCCTTCCCGATCAAACCGACTACACCATCGGTAAATACGGACAGATGCGGCTCAATTTCCTGAAGAAGCACCGCAGAGGCACATACACTTCCCTGCTGACCGAAGAAAGATTATTGACACACTTGTCTGCCATCAACCAAGAAGCACGCTCACAAGTTGAATTCTTGACCGCGGAGCTTGCCAAGAAACGTGGCATCGACGAAAACCGCAAAGCGAGTAATCCGCTTCTGTGGGCGCAGGAGATGAACAACTGCAAAGCCGCGGCTGAGGAGACCGTGCTGAAAGAAATCATATTTGCATAAATTTTTTGCGAAATTTTACGCACTATCATAACGCGCAGATAGGCAGACCTCTTCATTCTCTATTTTTGCCGTAACATCCGAAGCATATTCAGTATCATCCTCTGAAAATATCGAAAGAACAGAAAGATCACAAATCCAAAGTCCCGCAAAGGAGGCGGGCATCGTGATGAGCTGTTATTCGGTACTTCATTTTTCAGGAGGACAAGCTCATCCGCATCATACGCAATGAAGCATGGAAGCAACCAAGCGAAGCACAGATGCAAACAAGACATCCGGCTTGAATTTCAGGAGGATAGGTCATGAAAGTCAAGCAGGAACAAGAAAAGATCACAGCACTATATGAGCGTCTTTCCCGCGACGATGAGCAGGTCGGGGACAGTAACTCCATCAAAACGCAAAAGACCATGCTGGAAGCATACGCCGAACAGCATGGCTACACCAATATTGTTCACTACACAGACGACGGCTATTCGGGCGGTTCTTTTGAGCGCCCCGATTGGAAGCGTATGATGAGCGATATTGAAGAAAGAAAGGCCGGTACGGTCATAGCAAAGGATATGAGCCGTATCGGTCATAATTATCTTGAAGTCGGCTACTACACCGAGGTCGTATTTCGGCAAAGGGACAATGGAGACTGCACGGATCTTGCAAAGAGACAAGGTGGAGTCACCGGCATACCACCAAGCGCGTCACGGCTTCGGAAGGTATAAGAATAACCTTGAAGCATTGAATCCGTATGACTGGAGCAGTCGTACGGTAAAGGATATTTTGAAGCGTCCCGAGTATATGGGCTATACCGTAAACTTCCGTACTACCAGTAAATCGTACAAGGAGAAAAAGAACATTATCAATACTCCCGATAAGCGGGCAGTGTTTGAAAACACGCAGGAAGCAATCGTTGATTCGGAAACATGGCATCTTGCTCAAAAACTGATCGGAACACCTCGTCGAAGCGGTACAATCGGCGAAGCGAATCCTTTGACGGGACTTGTTTTTTGTGCCGACTGCGGAGCGAAGATGTATAACCATCGTTCAAGACCTTATACGAATCAAGAGGGGCGAAAGATTCCCGGCTTTGATGGTTATGACTGCTCAACGCACAAGCTCTCAACCCGCAGAGTTGAGGGAAGCTGCTGTTCGCACCATATCTCAACAAAAGCCTTGCGCAAATTGGTTCTATATACCATTCGTGAGGTCAGCCGTTTCGCCATTGCAGACCGAGAGGCATTTATGAAAAAGGTGCAGGAGGCATCTGTCATTCAGCAAGAACAATCCGTTAAGGAGATTAAGCGAAAGCTGAATAAAGACAAGTACCGATTTGATGAACTCAATGTTCTTTACAAGAATCTGTATGAGAGTTATGCTGTCGGGAGAATCCCCGGGGATAAGTTTGAAGCTCTTTCCGGTGAGTACCTTGCCGAGCAAAAGACTCTTGAAAGCGATATTGCAGAAGCTGAAAGACAAATTAACGAGTTTACCGCAAAAAAATCCAATGCAGAAGCGTTCCTTGCTCTTGCAGAGAAGAGCACAGATTTCACGGAGCTGACAACGCCGATGCTCAATGAATTTGTTGACAAGATACTTGTCAGAGCATCGCAAAGGATAGGACGGGACAGAGTTCAGGATGTGGAAATCTATCTGAACTTCATCGGCAAATTTGATGCTCCCGTCGAAGAACGAGAGCCTACCGCCGAGGAACTTGAGCAACAGCGAATCAAGCAATATTGGAAAGATAGGTATTGGAAGGTCAGAGATAAAGAACTTGCCCGCCGCAAGAGAAAAAAGCAAGAAGATGACGCATAGAGAGCCAAAAATTTTCCCGCCGAACACGAACAGCGAGTATCGGAAATCTTAGACGAGGTTCGCAGGGATGAGCAGATGTTCCAAGAGACCGGTAATCTCAATGCCGCTGTCGCGTCGGTCGCGGGAGCGCCCGGTCATCGCAATTGGCAAAGATGAAAACTGAACAAAAACCAAAAAGCAGTCCGTGACATTTTGCGGACTGCTTCATTTCACTCAAAACAAAGAAAGGAATTATAACTTGTGACAGAAGAACTGCCCGCGAATTGATCGTCGCCCTGCCCATTGAGCTTGCGCCCGAAGAACACAAATATATTCTCTCGGAGTTTATCAAGCGTGAATGTGCGGCAAAGGGTATGTGTGCCGATGTCTGTTATCACGACACCGACGGACATAATCCGCACGCTCACATTATGCTTACGGTCAGACCGCTAACGGCAAAAGGCACGTGGCAGGCAAAAACGCAGAAAGAGTATTTATGTATCCGTCGAGGTGTTGAGAAAGGCTTCACCGCCGCAGAGTACAAGCAGGCGGAGAAAGAGGGGTGGGAGAAACAATATCTCTACAAGGTTGATGATGAGAAAATGTATCTGCCGCCCTCCCGTGCCGAGGGACTTGAAAGGATAAATAAATACCCGAAGTCAACGCAATACGGCAGACAAAATCCCATCTATGAGGAATGGAACAGTGAGGAACAGTTGATGCGGTTTCGTGAAGCGTTGGCAAGATATGTAAACCGAAGTCTTGACCTGTGCGAGCTTGACACTCGCATCGATCACCGAAGCCACAAGGCAAAAGGACTTAAAGTCATGCCGACCATTCACATCGGCATCTTCCGCGGCGTGTCCGACCGCAAGCGGATCAATCAGCAGATACAAAGCGGCAACAAACTCATCAACGACCTACTCGACGCTGTTAAATATCTCGCCAAGACCGTCGGTGTGCTTATCTCCCGCGCAGCATCTGCCTTGGAAGAGATACGAACAGACCCGCTTGTGCTGACCTATCAGAAAAACGAGATAAGCAGCGAGCTGAATCGGTGTGAGAGCAAAGTCGAAGCCGAGAGCGCCGACCCTGATTGAGAGAAGCTGACCGAGGCGAGACAAGCCATTCGCCCTGCGAAAGAGAGTGAAGCAATAGACCGCATTGAAAAAAGCGAGTATTCTTGCTATGAGGATGATTTCTATGACACAAAAGTTGAGATTGCAAAGCTACTCGGTGAAGAAGCACCCAAGCCGCCGGAAAGAAAACCGATAGAACACATCGCACCGCCCATACCCTCTTGGGCGAGAAAAGCAGATATGAGGCCTCCCGAAAAGAAAGAAGATAATCGGGAGAGATAAATTATCCCCCAAGTCTATAAACAATGGACTTGGGGAATTGTTATGTTAAGGGTATTGCCAATAAAATGTATACACCGCAGTTTCCAATTCGACTATTTTTCGGTGTCATAAAATACCGGGAATTGATTTTTTTAAGACTTGCAATGTGTATTGTATGACCTCATCACGATTTCTCTTGTCCTTATGTTGGAAATAATCAATCAGGATTCCCGCTAATGCTTCGGTATAAAAGTTTGCAACAAACTGTTTGTAATGCTCGGCAACGACGATATTTTTTTCCTTTTCAATACGCTCGATAATCGACAGGATAACGCCGTAGAAGTCAGCGTAAAAAAACCGCTTCATTTCGTCGCGCCCCATGGAATCATAGGCACAATTCAATATATGCGCGTTGGCATCCACATAATCGGAAACAAAAATAATCGCTTCTTCGGGGTTGACGAGCAAATCGAATTGCTTCACTACTTCAACCGCTTCTTGTTCAAGCGTCCATTTGAGCAACGCATATATATCGTCAAAATGGTAATAGAAGGTCTTGCGATTGACTCCGCAATCGGCAATAATTTCGCTTACGCTGATTTTGGATAATGGTTTCCGCTCCATAAACTTTTTCAGTGAAGCGGATAATGTCTTTTTTGTATTCAAACTTGTTATTTCATGTTTCATTGGCTCTGCACCTCGCTTATTTATTATACATCTGACCGGCAAATTTTTCAATAGTGCATAACGGATATTTGACCGTCAATTTGGGGTCATTTGTCCGTTTTTTACTCAAAGCTCAGCCTATTGACCGTTTTATGGAACTCCATATTCATTTATAATGTGCTTTATAATATCACGAAAGGAGCCGGGGGAAGTGAAAAAATACAATTACAACGTCGTTCTTGATACCGAGCTTGGAAAACGAAACGGAACGATGCAGTTATCGATTGACGGAACAGAGGTTGACGGTTTTTTGTCTTTGCTGAACAATACGGAACCCTTTCATGGGAGCATCAGCACCGACGGACATTGCAACCTGCACGGAAAGATCGTAACACTGATAAAAGAAATGGTCTATGAAGCGACGGGTTATATTCGCGAGGGGGAAATTGTGTTGATGCTGCAAAGTGGAAAAAACACATTTCTGATGAAAGGAATTGCTTCATGCAGATTGGGAGAATAAGTCTATGCGGAAATTTTATAGGGGTATAGTGGATCACCCCAAATTGATCATTACAATTTTCCTTGTGGCAACGCTGATATGTGCCGTCTTACAAAGTCAGGTTAGCGTAAATTACGATATGACGGCATATTTGCCCGAGGATAGCCATTCAACCGTATCACTTGAGCTTATGGAAAATGAGTTTGAGGGCGGCATACCAAACGCGCGCGTCATGGTGCGGAATGTTACGATCCCCGAAGCTCTGGAATACAAGGAAAAAATACTTGCCCTTGAAGGCGTTACCGATGTTATGTGGCTTGACGATGCGGCAAGCATTTATGTTCCTATGAATCAGCTCGACGCTGATACGGTGGAAACATATTACAAAGATAATGCCGCATTGTTTACGGTCACTATCGCGGAGGACAAACGGATCGAAGCGGTTGACGCTATTCGCGCGGTGATCGGTGATGAAAACGCTATGAGCGGGCAAGCGGTATCAACTGCCGTTGCAACAACAAGCACCGTCAATCAAATTATGATAATAACCATTTTTGCGGTCATTTGTGTATTGGTTATTCTTTTTATCACAACAACCTCATGGATTGAGCCGTTGATTGTTCTCGGCGGGATCGGTGTAGCCGTGATCATCAACATGGGAACCAATCTGATTTTCGGAGAGATCTCATTTGTCACCAACGCGGCGGGAAGTATCCTGCAGCTTGCCGTATCGCTCGACTATTCCGTTTTCCTTATGCACCGTTTTGAAGAATGCTTGCGGGAAAATCCCGACCCGAAAAGTGCTATGGTTGACGCACTTTGTAAATCGACAACCTCCATACTGTCAAGCGGACTTACCACCGTTATCGGCTTTATCGCTTTGATCTTTATGCGCTTCGGAATCGGTCCTGATCTCGGTCTTGCGCTTGCAAAGGGTGTTGCAATCAGCCTCGTCTGTGTATTTGTGTTTATGCCCGTATTCATTCTTACACTACATAAGCCTTTGCAGAAAACAAGGCACCGCCCTATCCTGCCGAGCTTTGCAAAATTCAGCAAAGTGGTTTACCGCGCGATGATTCCGATGGTTTGTATTTTTGCCGTTGCAGTTGTACCGTCTTACCTTGCCTCCGGTGAAAATGCCTTTTACTATGGTTCAAGCAGGATTTTTGGGACAAACACGCAGGTGGGCGCAGACGTAGAAGCGATTGAGGAAGTATTCGGAAAGAACGACACTTACGTCCTTATGGTGCCTCGCGGCAGTACCGCGACGGAAAAAGAGCTTTCCGACGCATTGCACGATGTCCCCGAAGTACAAAGCATTCTTTCCTATGTTGACACGGTGGGCACGGAAATTCCCATGTCTTATCTTGACAAGGATACTTTATCACAGCTTGTTTCCGAAAATTACAGTCGTATGGTGTTGACCGTCAATGCGGATTATGAGGGAGAAAAAACATTTGAGCTTGTGAAAACGATACGGGATATTGCAAACGAATATTATCCCGATACCTACTATTTAGCGGGTGAAGGTGTCAGCACTTACGACCTTATGGACACGATAACCGCCGATACGCTCAAGGTCAATATCATTGCAATCGCCGCCGTATTTATTGTGCTTTTGCTTTCGTTCAAGTCCATAGGACTTCCTGTTATTTTGGTGTTGGGAATTGAAACGGCTATTTGGATCAATCTTGCGATTCCGTACTTTGCGGATTCGACCGTCCATTATATTGCATATTTGATCATATCTTCTGTTCAGCTTGGCGCGACGGTCGACTATGCAATCCTCATGACGGACAGATACATCGAGAATCGGCAGATCATGAACAAGAAGGACGCCATACACGAAACGGTTGCAAATGTAACGGTGTCTATTTTGACCTCGGCTTCCGTTCTGACGATTGTGGGCTTCCTGCTTGGCTTGATTTCTACACACGGAATTTTATCACAGCTTGGCGTATTTGTAGGCAGAGGGGCGCTCCTCTCTCTTGCAATCGTTTTGTTTGTTATCCCCGGACTTTTATATTTACTTGACGGAGTTATTCAAAAAACAACACTCGGTGCAAAATGGTATCGAAATACAGCAGACGCAAAGGAGAATATTTCAAAATGAATTTTACACATGGATCGCGGGGCGAACAGATCCCCCAAAAGAAAAATACAGGCGTAAAAATATTATCGCTCTTGCTTGCCTTTTCGCTCATGCTTATGTTCAGCGTCCCCGCATTTGCGGCGACAGCAAACACAGACAGCACAAAACAAGAGGTTGTATATATCAACCTTAATTCCGACGGCTCTGTTTCAAAAATTTGCGTTGTAAATATCTTTGAACTCGACGAGGACGGGCAGATCGTTGATTACGGCGATTATACGGTACTTCGGAATATGACGAGCAATGACAAGATCACTTTTGAGAATGAAACCGTCCGTATTGACACAAAGGCGGGCAAGCTCTATTACGAAGGCACGCTGAATCAAAATGTGATTCCTTGGATTTTCTCTTTCCGTTATTATCTTGACGGTACGGAATACAAAGCCGAAGAAATTGCGGGAAAAGACGGCGCATTGAAAATTACAATCTCTATTCGCCAAAATCCCGATTGCAACAGCACATTTTTTGAGAACTACGGGTTACAAGCGTCTGTAACGCTTGATACCGAGCTTTGCAAAAACATCGCCTCAGATGGTGCCACCGCCGCCAATGTCGGAAAAAATCGTCAGCTTACCTATACCATTCTCCCCGGCACAGAAAAAGACATCACGATCACAGCCGATGTCACCGACTTTGAAATGGCGGCTATTGCAATCAACGGTTTACCTCTCAATATGGATGTTGACATAGACAGCGTAAATACCGATGAACTGACCGCAGAACTCGACAAGCTGGGGGACGCAGTCCGCGAGCTTGACGACGGTGCGGGTGATCTGAAAGACGGTGCCGAAGAACTGAGGGACGGAGCTTCCGATCTCAAAAACGGTGTTACGGATTTGAAGGACGGCGTAAATGAACTGACCGACGGTGCCGATGAATTAAAAGGCGGCGCAGAAGATTTATATAGCGGTGCGTCCGATTTGAACAGCGGCGCGAAAGATTTGCTTGATGGCTCTACGGAATTATCAAACGGTGTGTCCGATCTGAAAGACGGCGCAAACGATCTTTATGACGGTATTTCTGACGCGGCAAGCGGCATGGCGGAGCTTGCAAACGGTCTTTCCGCACTTTCGGGAAACAGCGCAGATTTGAGAAACGGCGCATATACGGTCTTTATACAAATGGCAAACGCCGCCGAAGCACAATTAAATCAAAGTTTGACAGCCGCAGGGCTTGGAACAGTAACATTGACCCCCGAAACATACAGTGCAGTTATCACAGCACTTTTGGATAGCCTTTCGGACGGTGCGTATTCGCAGGCCGAAGCCTATGCTGCCGAAAAAATCAGAACACAAGTAGAAGCCGTTGTTGCCGAGCAGATCAGAGCGACCATAACAAATAATTCCGATATGATGGCGCAGATCGGCGCGGGCGTAGAAACTGCTTACGGCGTGGAAATTGACACATTGGCGCAAAATTATGTTGCGTTGGAGCTTGCCAAAGTCTATGCTCCCGACACGCCCGAAGCGTGGTTGCAAACGTCCGAGGGGCAAGCCGCCGCCCGTTCTTACCTTGCAACTGCCGAGGGACAAACGGCACTTTCCACGGCTCGTGAACAAATTAAGGCACAGTACATTGACGCCGCCGTCTCAGAACAGGTAACGGCACAAATGGAAACAGAAGAAATCCAGGCTCAAATCGAAGCCGCAACAGCCGAACAGCTTGCGAGCGATGAAGTCGGGCAGCAAATTTCCGCGTCCGTCGAAACGGCTCTTGGCGAGAATGAAGCATATCAAGGAATTGTTGCGCTCAAAGGGCAGCTTGACAGCTATAATGCCTTTTATCTTGGTTTACAGCAATATACGACGGGGGTTGATTCTGCCGCGTCGGGTGCCGCTGATCTCAAAAATGGACTTGCCGCACTCAAAAGCGGAAGTGCAGAGCTTGTAAGCGGGACAATTACGCTGAATAGCGGCGTTACTGAACTGCACAATGGTATTGTATCTCTGAAGAACGGAACCTCCGAACTTCTTGCCGGTGTTACCCAATTGAAAGACGGCGCAATCAGCCTTTATGATGGAACGGTGGAAATCCGCGACGGCGTGGCTGAATTGCTCGACGGTGTTATTACAATGTACGACGGCACCGTAGAGCTTTACGACGGCACCGTTACCCTCAAAGACGGAACACTTGAATTTAAGACAGAAACCGAAAATCTTGATACGGAGTTGAAAGATAAAATGGGTGACGCGATCAAGGATATTCTCGGTAGTGATTTTGAGGTAATCTCTTTTGTTTCCGAGAAAAACAAAAATGTGGAATCGGTACAGTTTGTTATTCAGCCCGAGGCGATCACCATTCCCGAAGCTCCCGCCCCGGCGGCTCCCGCAGAAGAAAAACTAAACTTTTGGCAAAAGCTTCTCCGTCTGTTTGGGCTGTATTGAGATTCGAATGGCGAGCGTCTAATATAATGGAATGGATGGTTTATATAATCGCGGGACTTGGTGCTGGCGTTGTTACGGGACTTGCGGGTTTGTCTGCCGCAGTTGTTATAACGCCGCTGCTTGTCAGCCTTTGCGGTTGGGATAGTTACGACGCAGTTACGGCTGCATTAGCGTCCGATGTGCTTGCGAGCTTACTGACCGCTTACATATACCGAAAAAACAAAAACATTGATATGAAACGCGGTATGCTCGTCGGAATTACGGCACTTTGCGGAACGGTTGTAGGTAGCTATTGTGGGTATTTGTCCAATCAAGCATAGCCTAACGGACTCGGATATATTGCAATGCCGACAACCGTTTCCCTCGGTATCAAGTTTTTGATAAAGCCCATAAGCGGCGGTTTTGACGCGCAAAAGCAACCAAACACCCAAACCGTACTTGCCATGCATGCTTTGCGGATTGGTTATCGGTTGGGTGTGCGGATTTACGGGAAGCGGCGGCGGTATTTTGATGTTGACTGTATTCACGCTTTTGCTTGGCTACAATTTAAAAGTTGCCGTTGGTACAAGTACGCTCATTATGACCTTTGTTGCTCTTGTCGGAGCGATCAGCCATATAACAATGGGCGCAGGTATAAAAGCTCTGCCTATGAGCGTGTTGTCGCAACGTGCTTATTCGGTGCTGTGGTTGCCGCGAGATTTGCGAATAAGTGCGATATTAAAAAGCTAAATCGAATTATTGGACTTGTGTTGCTCGTTCTTGGAATTGCCACGATATTCACAAAATTATTTTCTTGAATAATAATGCTCTTTATCCGTAAGGATGTAAAAATGAGTGTTCATAGCGGTTCGTTACAACAACCAAATGCCTTTGTGGAAAGCAACCTATTTTCCAAACTATGATTTTGTTACCCACAAAATTTTGATATGCCCGTTATACAAGAAAAGACGAAAAACTCCGAAAAAGTTTTTCGTCTTATTTTTTGGGTTTATGCAATGCTCGGTTTATGCTTGTGTTCTGCGAACATAGGCATAGTTGTCAGAGTTTCTTTTGGATTGCCTACACCTAATAAGCTGCACGTGCAATGTTTTTCAAGATGGATAAGGACGAAAATGATATCGCCACTTGAACAGATTTCTGAGTTATGTCTGTGGATATCATACTATAAATAACGCAACTATTATTGTTAATATTCTGTAAACATACTCACTTAACCCTTGACAAATATGGTTTCAATATCACTTCGTATTCATCGGTGGTATTATCTTTCAGCCTCACAATTAAGGGGGAGATAATACCTTGTAACTTGATACTTTCCACAAGTTTGTCCATATCCTCATTATCTGTGACTTTATACGGATGACCTTCAAAATCGTGCAATTTATCTATAGGGATACGGGCGGACTTTTTCGTTTTGCTTTCGATTGGGATTTCATATTTTGTCATCGTTCCCAACCTCCTTTCTTTAATTTTGAGGTGTAGTTTTCTTGTAAAGGGTTTTAGGGATTTCTCCCTAACAAGTACTGTTTTGCGCCGATAGGAGTACAAACAGTCCGCTTGCTAAGATAATGCAAGCACCCTTAGGCGAAGAGGCTGTTTTGCACGGCAACTATCAAACTATTTGCTCGCTTCGCCTAAGTTTTCTACCTTGAATTACTTCCTTTTATAAATTATATCCTGCTATAAAGTTGTCAACACAAGCGTTGATTTGTGAGTTAGGCAAGCGTTTATTCATGAGATGTCGTCTTAAATGATTTTCAACAACTTCAACTTCAGGCGGGAATACATCTGCTGTTGTATATCCCACATAGGTTTGAACCTCAAAATCGTAATCATTTATCAATGAGAGAATATAACCATTAGAATTAATTCGCCTTTTTATTCTTCCTGTGCCAGCACTACTGCAAGCGTACAAGTCATCAAAGGTATCTCTTAAACTACTATTAGAACCATAATAATGAATCCGACCTTCTTTATCCCACGCTCCTTGTTCATTGTTTCCTTCAATGTGAATGGAAATATTAGCATTGTGGGCATATGGGTGCTTATTGTTGTAATGATTGGGATTAGATAAATATCCTAATGTAAAAGAATAGCTTTCCCAGTTTTCAAATTTCATTCCTCTCAAGCCCCAACGAGGATTGTTTGTTCTATAATCTAATTTAACCATAATGTTCTCCTTTACGCTGCATAATGTACATTGATAGCATTGATGACCGCACAGAAATCCATATCAGCAATTTCTAAAATATCATCATTATCAAAGCCAACATTGAGTACAAACAAAAAGTTTGAAAACTCATATATTTTCTCAACGGCGACATCTGTTAAGTTTTCATATATCCTATCCGCTTTTGAAAGCAAAAGCAAATGCTGATACTGCTCATCAATTTCTTGTGTATGACCATCGGGATGGGCATAATTAAGATGCTGTGTAGGGGTCAGAGCAATGATGTTTTCCAAGTAGTAACAAATTTCGGGGTAGATTGCTTCGGGGAAAATATGATGCATATGGATTGCCCTATCTTCCATATGTGCGGGTTCAAGATGTTCTGTTTGTCCACCACGATTTTGGTCATTAAACAAACGCAAAAATCTTTTCGCTTTGGCAGATTGATAATGGTAATAAGCTTCATTCACTTCAACAGGATGAGTGACGGCATATTCTTTTCTCGTAACTCCTTTAGGCTTGTCCGCATAGATATCTCTGAAGTTATTGCGATTATACATAAGCATATCATAAGTGATGATTTGCTCGGAGAGTCGTCCTTTTTCTGTACCGCGAGAATTTTTGAAATAAGCTAAAGGATTTAGCACTTTTATAAAAATACGGTTACATTCAACCACACCGTTGATATTTGTATTGTTGATTATAAATGTTGAAAAAGTACGCTTAACCGTATCATATGACTCTTTAGTTTGCAATTCAAAAAACTCCTCGAACGCAGGATATAACCCACTATCAACAAGAACTTTTTCAATATAGGCTTTAAGGAAGAATAATGCATTACGCTCTCGCAACGCAATATATTCTAACACTTCAAAATTATTCACTCGATAGAAATTTCTGTTGCCTTGCTTGGTTTTTGTAAGAATACGAGCATTAGCAAGCATTTCCATAGGTTGTTGAAAAAACTTGTCATATTCACTTCTTGCAGCTTCGTTCTCAACTCCGGGCTTTTTGAAAATAGCCTCCACATTTTCTACTGCATATTTATAATGCCAAATGTCGGCAGTTGTAAATATGCCGTCGTCATCTTCTAATGCATAGTTGTAAATGCAATCAGCAATAACGGTTACAACATCAGCAGCGCATTTTTGGTCTATCCATCTACCGTTATGTGATTTTCTTATGTCATAGTCATATTGATTGCAAAAATCAATAATTGCTTGTTGTGTCAACATATCTTACCCTCATTTCATATATTCAAAGATTGTGGGTTGTACATTATTATCCTCTTCAATAAACTTTTCGGTTATAGGTGATTTTTTACCTTTCTCTCTTAACAAACCATAGAAGAAAACCGAACAAGCATCAACATTTAATGATCTTGTTTGATAGTTTCTCGCAATCTGATAGAACTCACGATATTCCTGTGTAGAGAAAAACTCCATTTGTTTATCAGTGGGAACAATATCTTTTTTAGGAATTAAAATTGCTAACGAGCCATTTACAACGCAGTTCTTAGGTTTTCTCATCACACGAGGCTTATAGGTCATATTAGGGGTTAGATAAACATCATCTCTATCTAAATACTCAAACACCGCTAAGCCTTTTAATGCCTCATAGTTGATGTAAGAATCATAATCGCTTAAATTAATGATTTTTTTTCCGTCATCACTTATATTGCGTGATTTTAATACACGAACGTCCCCTGAATCGGAGAGCAGAGTATTCGTGATTTGTCTATCCCTAAAAACCTTAAAAACATTGAAGTCGAGTTTCTTGCAAACCTCATCGAACCGACTGTCACGATAAATAATCCAATAAGGGAGTTTTTCATCAAAGATATATTTTTGGGACTGAGACAGGTATTTACCGTGAGTAATAGAAGCTACACGAGTATTTGATGGCCGGCTGAGGTTATTGATAAAAACTGCTAAAGTTTCTACAAGAACGCCTGGAAAACCGTTCTCACCAAAATCAATGATGCACTCAATGGCCTTTTCCGAAAGATAACTTCTTGTAGGTGCGAACTCAGGTGTATTTAACAAGAACTTCGGGAAAACCAAGGCCACATAATTACCAAGATTGATTGCCTTGTCTAAAAAGAAAGAACAAATATTTGTTGTTGCTTTGTTAATTGCATTGCAGCGATAAACATTTAGCAGTTTATTAGTGGATTTCATTTTGAAGAAAGGCGGATTTCCAATTATGTAATCATACTTTTCTTCAAAGTTATGAAGCAGAAAATCATCGTGGATATAATTGATCGTACAAGTGTCGGGAATGTTGTAATATTGTAAGATTAATTCAGCAAATTCCAAACTGTGCTTATCAATATCAACAACATCAAAAATTATTCTTTTTCCCTCAAATTTTTTGATAATAAGGGGAAGAAAGTTACCAACACCAACCGAGGGCTCAAGAATGCGAATGATATCCTTGTCTGTATCCGGCAATGCTTTCATCATTTCAGTAATGAGAGTTTTGCTTGTGAAAAAAGCAGCGTTATCGGTACGGCTGGTGTTAGCTAATTCCGCAATCTTTCCTAATGTTGTAGTAGACAAATTCATCGGATTATTGACAATAAAATCTCTTAAATTATCAACCTCGGACAATTTGTTAGAAGAAACTAATTTGTTGATAGTTGCTGTGTTAAGCAGCGGATGTTTCAATGCAGATTTAATTTTTTTGGCAATAGATTGAAAGATTACAGTAGGAACTGCTTCTCCTAAAGATTGACGAATTTTAATTTCTTCTTTCTTCAAAAAGGCTCTTTTTTGTTCAGTAGGCAAATCATTTAATATATCAAAGCCTGTTTCTACCCATTTGAACGAGTACGGAACGGTCATCATCAGCATTAATTCTCTAATGCTGAAAACTCTATCATCACAAGGATGTACTGTATTTTGGCTTGCCATTTGGTCATTTCTCGTATGAATACAAGGACCGACTTTGTCCCAATACTGACGAGTGTATTTATCTGCGTTTTTGCGTTGATTGATAACTATTTTGCCACCAACTACTCGATGAGGCTTTTTATTATCATCAACATTGTCAAATGCCGATTGTCCTTCCTTTATATCTGCAATCCACGCCCGCATATGTTCAGGATAAGGTCTGAAAGAATGATAGATATCGTTTTCGTCTATTTCACCAAACTCTTTTAGAGGCTTTAAGTCGCCAATTACCTCTCTTAATGTACGCTCTTTAACAAGATCAGGATATAGTTCCAAAGGAGAAACTTCATCAGCATAGTCTTTGGATACACCAATAACAACAGTACGTTGTCTACTGGAACAAGCACCGTAATTTTTGAAATTAATTACACGAGAAGTATACGAGTATGCCTGTCCTAAATTATTCTCAATCGCAGCCGCAATCGACTTATGCTCACCGTCAATATCAGTGCAAATTGTTTTCATAAAAGCAGGCACATTCTCGAAAATAAAGAAACGAGGATTTATCTGCTTGATAACTTTAATAGATTCAACGACCAAAGAGTTACGAACAATTTCGGTTTCACTTTTTTTATGATTTGCTACAGACATACCCTGACAAGGAGGAGTAGCAATTACAACATCAATTCGAGACAGTCCTTCTCTTTTTTTCCAAAGTGCAATTTGATCATAAAGAGCATTCTTCGTAGCATCTTTGGTAATATCTCCACAAATATATCCACTTTCATATTTGCATTTTTTATTAAACTTCTGAACCTCTAATCTTCTCGTTATAAGCTCGTTAGTGGCAACGCAATCGAATCCCTCTAACTTAAAGCCATAGCATCCGATACCTGCACTACTAAACAAGCTAATATACGTAGGCTTTTCTACTGTTTTCATTATAAGTACCTCTTCTTTATATTGCTTGTTTTTCGTCGGGAATCAATTCCATAATATCTTCTATCTTACAATCAAGAGCAGCACATATTTTAACTAATACTTCAACCGTAACATTTTCGTTTTTTCCAAGCTTAGCAATTAGCGTATTGCTTATTCCCGCAGCTTCGCCAAGTTCTTTTTTCTTCATATTTTTATCAATAAGAAGCTTCCATAATTTGTTATAACTTACAGCCATAGCACACCTCTCGAATGAGTAATAAATTTATACTCCTATATCATATCACAGGAAATGCAAAAATACAACAACTAATTACACGAAAGTTTAATTTGTTTTTAAATTGAGAAAGCACTTTAGCTTTTTGTGCCTTAAAACAAAAGAATAGCGGCAGAGAGAACTCGCTCTCCCTGCCGCCGTTGCTAATTAGTTGTATATGATTTCGTTATTTACGATTTCTGTAGCTCTGCTGCGAATGTTGTTCATCCGAGCAATCCACTCCATCTGATCATCCGCTTTGAGTTGTTCGGTCACGCCCTCACGCTCTGCTATCTGTTTTACCAGCCGAGAAAACATATTCTCCGCTTGCACGTCAATGTCGGCAAGATAACCATTCAACTTACCGCTTGTCAGCAAATTCATATACAAAACCTTATGATTTTGTTTTAAATATCTTGCGTGCCGCTGCCCCCACAGTCCAATAGGTTTATTTTCTTTATCGGGGAGTTTTAGGTTAGGCAAATAATAGTCGCCTTGCAAAGTATAACTGATACCTGTTTTTTCGTTATAAATACGCTTTTCCATAGGAAGCCTCCTTGTAGATTACTTTGAATTTCTTTTGCTTTGCGTTAATAATCTTGAGCAATACTTCATCCACCGCACCGGTGCATTTGCCATTTGTGATAAGTCCGTTTCTTTTTTCGTTTAGGCAGTTGATGATAACACCTCGCTCATAATCGTCAAGTGCTATGTAATATTTCTTCGGCATATCTTTCACTCTTTCGGCAAGTCATTAAACGGCGTTTCAGTTGCAACGAATGTATCATATGTAAAGTTGGCTCCCAATCGAAAGCCCATAATAAAGCTATCGAGATTCGATTCACCGTTGACGATACCCCAAGCATTAACGAAGTCGAGAAACTTCTTTTTATTCTCGCCCGTGAGCGCTTCGGTTAAGAAGTCCTCATTGAGCATTAAAATCTCCATCTGCTTCTTAGCTGTCTTATTTTGCTTTATGCTTCGTGCTTGGGGATCAATGTTACCATAATAGAATTTTTCAATAAATTTTGACATATCTTGTTTCCTCGTTTCTGTAATTTTATTGTACAAAGAAACCTATAAATACTCAAATGTGCGAATGGAAAATCGGAAGATATGCGAGAGCAATATCTTTATTGGCATATACTGCACCGGAAACGGCGGAAACAAATCCGCTGTGCTGGTATGGATTCTTCGCAATTGATTGGCTTTTCCTGCACTTTATGCTTGATTCCGAATAGCTCATCGATCGTTACTCCAAGCGTATCCGCTATAATCGGAAGAAGCATAATATCGGGCATAGTCGCATTGTTTTCCCATTTTGAAATTGCCTGCGATGATACGCCGATAATTCCGGCAAGATTTTCCTGTGTAAGACCTCTTTCCTTGCGGAGCTCGGCTATCTTTTCTCCGAATGTTTTTATATTTTATCGCTTCCCTTCTCTGTTACTTCTTTTTTCGGTCAACCGCGATCCTTATTATATCAGCTGTTTTAAAAAATGTACAGATATTATCGGGAGAGTAATACCAACCGTTTTGATAGAAAATCAACCAAAGAAAGCGGAGTCTGGCTACGGTTTCGATCCCCCGAATTCTCTGCCGAAAGGATGGCTCACTGTTCGCAGTATTTTATCGCTTTTATATTGCCCCAGAGCTTATCTGCCGCCTGTTCTACATAGCTTTTTTCGGCTTGTGACAGACTGCAAAAGCACTTTATCTCAAGCTTTCCGTTTTTGTTTTTTCATATTCCCGCCACGTCGCCGTCAATCAGCAAAAGAGCAAGTGTCGTCAATTTACCATCAGCGTTCCAAAACAGTGTATCGAATGTAGTAACCGAAGTCTTTGCAACGCCGGGGAGCACCTAATCGACATCGTCCATGACTTCACCGATAATCTGTCCAACCTTGGAACCTACTGTGGTTTCATCCATGATTCATTCCTCCTTTTCTGAAAATTATTTATTCGGGGGAGTAAATCCCTCAAGATAAATCAAATCGAGCTTGCTCCGGTCTCCTGCAAAATTCGGAGACAAGCCGATTTCCTTTTTGAGAAACGGGTCAACATACGTGAATTTCATCATTCGGTATTCTTTGTTTGCCTCAATGATTGAAATTGTGAGCTCCGTTTTTCCGATTACTGTTTCTTTTCATATAAAAACTCTGATTATCTCTGAAAAGCCCTGAAATACAGGCAAAACGCAGGATATGAGAACTCAATTTACTACCAATTTACTACTTTCGGATTGAGCCGCATATATGCTGACCCTCCTGCAAATGCCTGACACCCAGATACGGCACATCACAAATTGAATACGACACTGTAAACGCGGCGTTCCTCTTTCCCATCATGGGAGAACAGGACGCCGCTTTTTCTATGCCCAAATACGGAAAGGAGGCGACGCCATGCTATTTACTTCCGGCCCTGACCGGGCCTTTGAACGGCTGATGCAGGAAAAGCCCGGTTTCGATCACTACGACAGCGGCGGGGCGGACGCGCCGGAGGATTGCGGCACCTGCCGCTTTTATCGCCCGGACTGGAAATATCAATTCTGCCGGTTTGCGGAGTGTCCCTATCAGCCGGGCAAGCTGACCGACCTTGCGGCGGTCAAATTCACTGTGAAAGGAGCAGACGACGATATGGCAGTATTCCGTGTAGAAAAGAACCGAGGGTACACGGTGATGTCAAATCACCACCTGCGGAACAAGGCCCTGTCCCTGAAAGCCAAGGGCCTGCTGTCGCAAATGTTGTCCTTGCCGGAGGATTGGGATTACACCCTAAAGGGCCTGTCCCTTATCAACCGGGAAAGCATCGACGCGATTAGGACGGCGGTATGGGAGCTTGAAAAGGCCGGGTATATCCGGCGAGAGCAGGGCCGCGACGCCAAGGGCAAGATGGCCGATATGGTCTATACTATCTACGAGCAGCCGTTGTTGGATAAGCCGGAACTGGAAAACCCGGTGTTGGAAAATCCAACATCGGATAATCCAACGTCGGAAAACCCGGTATCGGAAAATCCAACGCAATTAAATAAAGATATACAAAGAACTGACTTACCAAGTAAAGAAAGAATAATTACAGATGGACGAAGTACCGATTCCATTCCTTTCCCCTCCCTGACCCCTCCCCCTGCGGAGGCAGCGGCTACGCCGCCGGAACGGAAAGGAACGGGAAAGAATGAAGCCGTACAGATTTATCGTGAGATCATTTTGGAGAACATCGAGTACGACTATCTCATTCAGGACAAGAGCATTGACCGGGAACAGCTTGACGAAATCGTAGACCTGATGCTGGAAACCGTCTGCACATCCCGAAAGACGATCCGCGTCGCCGGGGACGACTACCCCGCCGAGCTGGTGAAATCCAAGTTTATGAAATTGGGCGGTGAACATATCCGCTTTGTCATGGATTGCCTGCGGGAGAACACAACCCGCGTCCGCAACATCAAGCAATACCTGCGGGCTATGCTGTTCAACGCCCCATCCACGATCAACAACTACTACACGGCCCTTGTCGCTCACGATATGGCGCAGCCCGATTGGGGCAAGCCGCCGTCTGACGGTGGGGCCGAAAGCCTGTAACGAAAAGGAGGACGACCCTATGAAGCAGGGCGCATTGATCTTTGACGAACGTACTGACCGCTACGACATCCGTTTTGACCTGGCCGACTACTACGGCGGCCTGCATTGCGGTGAGTGTTTCGACGTAATGATCGGCGGCAAATGGCGGCCTACCCGCATTGAGATGGCTGATAGCTGGTATCTTGTCGGCATCCGGGCCGACGACCTTTCCGGCCTGCGGGTACGGATTTGACCCATATCTACCTGCGGCGTCTGGTGGTTCCGCCTTAGACGCCGCTTTTGACTATCTGACAAGGAGGGATGCGATTGCAGGAAGAAACCACCCAAAAGACTATCGCCCTATCCATGAAAGCGGGCAAGATCACCGGCCAAGTGCTGCAAGCGGCGCTGAAAAAATATTTGCAGCACCGGGCCAAGAGCAAGAACACGCTGCATCAGGGAAAGCAGAGCCTAAAGCAGTTAAAAAAGCATGGGGCAGACCTCACCAACATTGAAATCACCGAGGCCAACATTGGAGCGTTCAAGTCCTGCGCCAAGAAATACGGCGTGGATTTTGCGCTGCGAAAGGATAAGACCACCCAGCCGCCTCACTACGTTGTGATCTTCAAGGCCAAGCAAGCGGATAATCTTGACCAGGCGTTCCGGGAGTTTACGGCCAAAACGCTGTCCAGGGAACATAAGCCCTCTATCCGCAAGGCCCTGTCCGCCTTTAAGCAAAAGGCGGCGGCGCAGGCCCAGCAGCGGGCCAAGGAGAAAGTCAAGGAAAGGGGGCTGGAACGATGAAGCCTGACATCAAGAAATTGGTGATTATGCACCTCCCGTATCTGATCTTTGTGTATCTGTTCGGGAAATGCGGGCAGGCGTACCGGCTGGCCGCTGGCGCTGACCTGTCCGGGAAGCTCTTGCACCTTGCGGACGGCTTTGCGGCGGCCTTTGCCAACCCCGCCCCCAGCCTGCATCTGCTTGACCTGTGTATCGGCGTCGCCGGTGCCGTGATCGTGCGGCTGATGGTGTACTTCAAGGGCAAGAACGCCAAGAAATATCGCCACGGCACAGAATACGGCAGCGCCCGTTGGAGTGCATAATTTTAAGTGTAAATGACACATACATGGACGCACAGGAGGTTAT
>OIWQ01000910.1_pt1 | contig 37482 bp, 28 predicted proteins | sample 1587571 | NCBI WGS metagenome assembly OIWQ01 (sample SAMEA3888910, study PRJEB22519) | human gut metagenome | biome: human gut; feature: human-associated habitat; material: faeces | place: Denmark | collected 2010
CGATAGCGCCCTCAGCGGCGGCGAAGGACTCGTGGCCGGCCAGGAAGGCGAAGCACTCGGTGTCGTCGGAGAGCAGCATAGCGCCCAGGTTGCCGTGGCCCAGACCGACCTTGCGGTCCTCGGCGACGGAGCCGGGGACGGTGAAGGCCTGGATGCCCTCGCCGATGATGGCGGCAGCCTCAGAAGCGGACTTGGCGCCACGCTTGACAGCGAGAGCGCAACCGAGGGTGTAGGCCCACTCGGCGTTCTGGAAGGCGATGGACTGGGTGTTGTTGACGATCTCACGCGGGTTGAAGCCCTTGTCGGTGCAGATCTGCAGAGCTTCCTCGAGGGAGGCGATGCCGTTGTCGGCGAGGCACTTGTTGATCTTGTCAGCGCGGCGCTCGTAACCTTCGAACGTAACAGTCATAGTTATTTCCCTCCCTTTCTACTCGTGAACCGGGAACACGCTGGCGACGGAGTGAGTCTCCTCGTCGGTGCGCGGGTCGATGTACTTGGCAGCGTTCTCCCACTGACCATAGTGGCCCATAGCGCCAGCGATGGCCTCCTCGGGGGTCTTGCCGGCCTTGACGGCGTCGGTGAACTTGCCGAGGTTCAGGAACTCGAATGCGATGATCTCGTTCTTGTCGTTGAGAGCCATGCGGGTGACGTAGCCCTGAGCGAGCTCGAGGTAACGAGCGCCCTTGGCCTTGGTGCCGAACATGGTGCCGACCTGAGAGCGAAGGCCCTTGCCAAGGTCGTCGAGGGAGGCGCCCACGGGCAGGCCGCCCTCGGAGAACGCGGTCTGGCTGCGGCCGTAAACGATCTGCAGGAAGATCTCGCGCATAGCAACGTTGATGGCGTCGCAGACGAGGTCGGTGTTGAGGGCCTCGAGGATGGTCTTGCCGGGAAGGATCTCGGAAGCCATGGCGGCAGAGTGGGTCATGCCCGAGCAGCCGATGGTCTCAACGAGGGCCTCCTCGATGATGCCGTCCTTGACGTTCAGCGTGAGCTTGCAGGCGCCCTGCTGAGGTGCGCACCAACCCACACCGTGCGTAAGACCGGAGATGTCGGAAATCTCCTTAGCCTGGACCCACTTGCCCTCCTCGGGGATGGGTGCGGGGCCGTGGTATGCACCCTTGGCAACGGGGCACATGTTCTCCACTTCCTGTGAGTACTGCATGCCTCTCCTCTCTATCGTGTTGGCGTCCCGTCTGGGGGTCGTGGCTGGCGATTGCCGGGCGACCCTTCGAAAGGGACATGACATGCAGCCCCTATAATACCGCGAAATGCACGGAATATTCGGTGAACGGCTCAGTTTTCGTAGCGAGAAGTCCGGAAGTTTTAATTGAAACGGTTTAACGCTATGTTCTGTGGTCGTGAACTTCCGTAGAGGGGGTCCGTTTTTGGCAAGCTTTTGGTCGGCTCTTGTAAGCGTTGCAGGGGTTGGCCTGTTACAACGGTGCCGTTCGCCGCCCGTTTACTGCCTTTGGCCGCGCGAGCGTATTGTTTTGCGTGAATGTTTTGATGGCACGCTTCAATCGTGCTGTATTGGATGGCAAGCAGATCCCGGCGAAGGGAGCGCCATGCAGCGCGTTTGGAGAACGGTTACGGGCTTTTACCATGTCTGTGCTCGCGGTGCGGGCAAGCAGCTCATCTTTGAGGCCGATGAAGACCGGTGGGAGTTTTTGGAGCTGATGCGCGAGTGCTGCCGCGAGGAGGGTGTGACGGTTATCGCCTGGTGCCTTATGGGCAATCACGTGCATTTGGTGCTTGCAGATTACGAGGACGCGATGAGCGCGGCGATGCACCGGCTGCTTTTGACGTACGCGCGGCGGTTCAATAAGCGCACGGGGCGCACAGGCCATCTGTTCCAGAACCGTTTTGACCGGCGTTCGCTCGATACCGACTGGCAGGTGATGGAGGCTATTCGCTCCGTACACGCCGATCCACAGGAGGCGGGCGTTAGCCTAATCGAGCGTTATCCCTGGAGCAGCTTTGCGGAGCATTTGTGCGCTTACGACGGTGACGCGGCTGATGTCGCGAGGGGATTTTCTGATCCTTCTTGCGTGCTTGAGCTTTTTGGTTCTGCCGAGGGCTTTATTACCCATTCGCTGTCGACGCCCGACGGCGGCGAGCCAGCGCTGGGCGATATGAAAGAGACGGAGTGGGAACGCCACGCCTTTGCCGACAAGTTGGCGAAGCGCCTCGGGGTTCCGCTCAACGGGGTTAAAACTGCACCGCCGGCGCAGCGCGATACCGTTATTGTTGGATTGAACAATGCCGGTTTTACGGTGCGTCAGATTGAGCGGTATACCGGGATTGGCAAAAGTACCGTCTCTCGTATCGTGCGCGCTTATGCGCGGGTGAAGGCACAGGCTGAGCTCTCGGAATAGAAAATGGCCGAACCACTCTTAGTCAAGCGATTCGGCCAACAAATTTCTTGTGATTTGGGACAAATACTACTGATTATTTTGTCCCGTGAGCATGCCGTCGAGAGTGCGCCAGGCGAGCTCGGCGCATTTGACGCGGGCGGGCATGTGCGAGATGTCCTGGAGCTGGGCGGCTTCATCCAGGTCTTCCAGGTCCTCCTCGGAGAGCTGCTCGCCGCGGATCATGGCGAGGAAGAGCTCTGCCAGGCGGTGAGCTTCCTCGACGGTCTCGCCGGTGATGAGGTCGGCCATGATGTCGGCACTGGCCTGACTGATGGCGCAGCCGTGACCGGTAAAGGAGGCCTCCTCGATCACGCCGTTTTCGACACGCAGCTGCAAGGTGAGCTCGTCGCCGCAGCTGGGGTTGATGCCGTCGTGCTCGTGCGTGGGGGCATCCATCTCGTACTTATAGTCGGGATGCGAGTTGTGCTCCATAAACGTGGTGGAGGTGTACAGATTACCCATTGAACGTGCTCCAAACGTGATGCAGGCCGGCGATAAACTTGTCGATATCGGCCTTGTCGTTGTAGAAAGCCACGCTGGCGCGGCAGCAGGCAAGGTTCTCGACGCCTAGCCAGGTGAGCAACGGCTGCGCGCAGTGGTGACCGGCGCGGATGCAGACACCGTCCATATCCATGATGCTCGCGACATCGTGCGGGTGGATGCCCTTGACGTTAAAGCTGACGACGCCGTGGTGGTTGTCCCAATAGATGGAGCCGATGATCTGGACAAAGTCGAGCTGCATGAGCTCGCCCATCAGGTAGTGGACGAGTGCCTTCTCACGGGTCTGGATGTTTTCGTAGCCTACCGTGTTGACCAGGTAGTCAAGCGCCGCGCCCGTGGCGAAGATGCCGGCGGCGTCCTGCGTGCCGGCTTCGAACTTCTCGGGGACGGGCGCCCAGACGGCGTCCTGCTCGGTGACCGAGTCGATCATCTCGCCGCCGGTGAGCATGGGCGGCATGGCGTTGAGCAGGTCCATCTTGCCCCACAGCACGCCGATGCCCATGGGGCCCATGGCCTTGTGCGCGCTAAAGGCAAAGAAGTCGGCGCCCAGATCGGCCACATCGACCGGCATGTGCGGCAGCGACTGCGCACCGTCGACGACCAGATAGCCGCCGTACTTGTGCACGAGCTTGCCGAGATTCTTGACCGGGTTCTCGACGCCCAGCACGTTAGAGACTTGACCCACGGCCAAGATCTTGGTCTTGGGACCCACCTTGGACAGAACCTCCTCGGTCGTGAGCTGACCGGTCTTGGTGGGGTAGAGGTAGACGAGCTTGGCGCCGGTCTCGCGGCAGACCTGCTGCCACGGGATCAGGTTAGAGTGGTGCTCCATGATGGTGATGACGACCTCGTCCCCCGGCTCGAGGACCGTGGGCGCAAAGCTCTTGGCGACCAGGTTGAGCGACTCGCTCGTGTTGCGGGTGAAGACGACCTCGTTGGCCTGGGGGGCGCCGATGACGTCGGCGATCTGCTGGCGCACCTTCGCGATGGCCTCGGTGGCCTCGACGGACAGCGAGTACAGGCCACGCAGGGGGTTGGCGTTCATGCGCTGGTAGAAGTCGCGCTCGGCGTCGAGCACGCAGGCGGGACGCTGCGCGGTGGCGGCGCTATCGAGGAAGGCGATCTCGGGGTGCTGCTGGAACAGCGGGAACTGCGCCTTGTAGGGGTTGGTCTCGATGTCGACGGTAGGCCAGCCGCGCGAGGCCTCGTCGCTGGCGTCGAGCTCCATAGGCTCCGGTGCGGTACAGGTGTCGCATTTAACGTGCTCGGTGTCGATCATGCGAGCTCCTCCTCAAAGTTGTCGATCAGGTTATTGCCCAAGCGGACGACGGCAGCGCGGGTGCGCTCGTCAGTGGCGGAAAGCGCGGCGTCCTCCAGCTTGGCGCGGATGAACAGGTCCTCGGCGGCGTTTTGGTCAAGGCCGCGGCAGGCGAGATAGAACAGCTGTTCGTCACGGACGTGACCGATGGTGGCGCCGTGGTTGCCGGCGACGTCGTCCTCGTCGCAGAGGATGACGGGAACGGTCTTGTTGTCGACGCCCTTGTTGGCCAGCAGCACGGTTTCGCGCTCGGTGCCGGTTGCGCCCTTGCAGCCGTGCACGAGGTCGATGGTGCCGCGGTAGACCTTCTTGGACGTACCGGTCAGCACGCCGTTGGCGTCGATCTCGCACTCGGTCTTGCGGCCGCGGTGGCGCAGCTCGTAGTTAAAGTCGCGCACCTGCTCGCGGGCGCCAAGGTAATCGGTATCGATCGTTACCTTGGCGGTGTCGCCCAGCAGGTCGCCGGCAAGGCCGGTGGCGCTGGCACCGGCACCCAGGACGGTGTGCTGCACGTTGACGCGCGCGCCCTCGTCCAGGAACAAACCGGTGTCGTCGAGCGCGATCCAGCTGTCATCGAGCGTCTGCGTGCAGGTTACGTTGACAGTGGCGTACTCGTAAGCGCACACGCGTAGCACGGAGCCCACGACGCCTTGGCCGTTGACGGGGGAGTCTAGGGCGATCTGCAGGTCGAGCGTTGCCTGCGGGCGGGCGACGACGTCGATGGCGGCAATCGCAACCGCTGCATCGACACCGCTCACGCGCACGGTAACCGTGGCGTGCTTGTATGCGGACACATCGATGACGATGCGCTTGGTGGCGTGGTCGGCCAGGTAGGTATAGGCAGCCTCGCCCATGCCGGTCTCGAAGGCCTCGGCAGGGGAGAGCTCCTCCTCGAGCTTGATGGCGCCGGCCTGGTAGACAGAGGTGGCGGGCACGTCGAGCTCGGTCTCGGGCGTGATGCGGGCACGATCGGCGGCGTCGCCGGGGGCGGAGGCGCGGCGCTCGGGGAAGCGCTCGGCCATGGCATCAATGGCGGCGTCGAAGGCGTCGGCCGAGCCGGCAAACTGCTCGTCCAGCCCCTCGATCTCAACGGCCTCGGCGGGAGCGGCGGCAAGCTCGTCCGAAAGCTCAAGCTTGGTCTGGTTCATTTTGAGCCAACCCCAAGTGGCGGCAGGCATCGCATTAACCTGCTCGAGCGTGGTAGCAGCGGTGTTCGTGGTCTCTTTCATTATCCGATCGCTCCTTCCATCTCGAGCTTGATCAGGTTGTTCATCTCGACGGCGTACTCAAGCGGCAGCTCCTTGGAGACCGGGTTGGCAAAGCCGTTGACGATCATGGTGCGGGCCTCTTCTTCCGAGATGCCGCGGCTCATCAGGTAGAACACCTTGTCGTCGCCGATGCGGCCGATGGTGGCCTCGTGGCCGATGTCGACATTCTTGGCGCGGATGTCCATGGCGGGGATGGTATCGGAGCGGCTTTGGTCGTCGAGCATGAGCGACTGGCAGCTCACGGTTGCCTTGGAACCCTCGGCCTTAGGCGTGGCCACGATGGAGCTGCGGAAGGTCTGGATGCCGCCGCTCTTGGAGATGCCCTTGGTCTCGACGGTTGCCGAGGTATCGGGCGCGTTGAGTACGACCTTACAGCCGGTGTCGAGGTTTTGGCCGGCACCGGCAAAGGTGATGCCGGTAAAGCTCGAGCGGGCGCGACGGCCGTTGAGCACGCTCATGGGATAGAGGTAGCCCACGTGGCTGCCGAAGGAGCCGCTGATCCACTCGATGTCGCCGTCCTCGTCCACGCGCGCACGCTTGGTGTTGAGGTTGTACATGTTCTTGGACCAGTTCTCGATGGTCGAGTAGCGCAGGTGTGCACGCTTGCCCACAAAGAGCTCCACAGCACCGGCGTGAAGGTTGGCCACGTTGTACTTGGGCGCGGAGCAGCCCTCGATAAAGTGCAGGTCGGCGTCGTCCTCGACGATGATGAGCGTGTGCTCAAACTGACCGGCGCCCTTGGCGTTGAGGCGGAAGTAGCTCTGCAGCGGAAAATCGAGCTTGGTGCCCTTGGGCACGTAGACAAACGAGCCGCCCGACCACACGGCGCCGTGCAGGGCCGCAAACTTGTGGTCGGTGGGCGGGATGAGGGTCATAAACTTCTCGTGGATGAGCGGCTCCCACCGCGGGTCGTGCAGGGCCTCCTCGATGCCGGAGTAGACGATACCCATCTTGGACGCCGTGTCCTGCATGTTGTGGTAGACGAGTTCGGAGTCGTACTGCGCGCCGACGCCCGCCAGGTAGCTGCGCTCGGCCTCGGGGATACCCAGGCGCTCAAAGGTGTTCTTGATGTCGTCGGGCACCGACTCCCAGTCGTGCTTTTGGTCGGTGTTGGGCTTGACGTAGGTGACGATGTTGTCCATGTCCAGGCCCTCGATGGAGGGGCCCCACGTCGGATTGGGGAAGCGGTTAAAGATCTCGAGGGATTTGAGGCGCAGGTCGAGCATCCATTGCGGCTCGTCCTTCTTGGCGCTGATCTCGCGCACGATGTCGGGCGTGATGCCGGCGTCGAGGCGCTCGAATCCCTCCTCGCCATAGGTGAAGTCGTAGAGGCTGCGGTCGATGTCCGCGACCTCGGTGCGGTTCTTGGTCATTGCGTCGCCCCTTTACGCCTGCTGCTCGGCAGCGGCGGCTTCGGCCTTGGCGTGCTGCTCGGCGGCCTCGCGCTCGAAGGTCTCAAAACCGTTCTTGTCGATCCAGGGGATCAGCGAGGCGTCGTCCTCGCGCACGATTTGGCCCTTGACCATAACGTGGACGCGGTCGACATCCAGGTGCTCCAGGATGCGCGTGTTGTGCGTGATGATGAGCATGGAGCCGTCGCAGCTCTTGCGGTAGGCGTCCATGCCATGGCTGACGGTGGACAGGGCGTCGACGTCCAGGCCCGAGTCGGTTTCGTCCAGGATGGCGAGCTTAGGCTGCAGCAGCAGAAGCTGGAGCATCTCGACCTTCTTTTTCTCGCCGCCCGAGAAGCCCACGCCCAGCTCACGGTTCAGGTAGGCGGTTTCCATGTTGAGCTCTGCCGCGAGCTCCTTGACGCGCCGGCGGAACTCCTTGCCCTTCATCTCCAGGCCGGGGCGGCCGGCGATGCTGGCACGCAAAAAGCTCGACAGCGGCACGCCCGGGATCTCGACCGGGGCCTGGAAGCTCAGGAACAGGCCGGCGCGCGAACGCTTGTCGGTGGTGAGCTCGGTGATGTCCTGGCCGTCAAAGACGATGCGGCCGTCGTTGACGGTATAGACAGGGTCGCCCATGACCAGGTGGCCGAGGGTGGACTTGCCGGCGCCGTTGGGTCCCATCAGCACGTGGGTCTCGCCGGCGGCGACGTTGAGGTTGACGTTGTGGAGGATGGTCTTCTCGTCCACGGAGGCGGTCAGACCTTCGATGGAAAGCAGCGGATTTGCGCTCATGCTGTCCCTCTCTGTATATGGTGTACTCATAGGTGTACTAAACCCTAGGAATCTTCTCGGAATAAAGTTACTATGGGTTCGGCGTTAGTCAAGGGAAAACCCGACTAATCCACTCGACTTTTCTAGATGTGGGACAAATTTTTCGGAAGTGCTTGTCCCCAGCGTTATGGAAGGGTAGGTATGCTCATTTCTTCTAAGGGCCGCTATGCCCTCCGTCTGATGATCTATATCGCAGCGCTTGGTGATGCCGAGGGCAAGATTGCTCTGCGCGAGGTTGCCGACCGCGAGCGCATCTCGCAAAAGTATTTGGAGCAGCTGGTTCGTCCGCTTATGAAGGCGGGCCTGCTTAAGAGTGTGCGCGGCAAGGGCGGCGGCTACATGATGGCCAAGGACCCGGCCGAGGTGCGTGCCGGCGACATCCTGCGCGCCGTCGAGGGCAGTACGGCCCCTGTGGCGTGCGATGGCATCGACAACAGCTGCACCCGCAGTGATCTGTGCTCAACGGTCAAGTTCTGGCGCGGTCTGGACGACGTGATCGAAAAGTACGTCGACGGCGTGACGTTGGCCGACCTAGCCGCCGTCCCCGAGATCAACTTTGAGATTAAGCTGTAGGGCTGCAAATGGCATCTCTCGACAAGGTGTATAAGCAAATCGAAGATTTTGCTCGGGAATGTAACGCCGAGAAGGTCGTGCTGTTTGGGTCTCGCGCTCGAGGCGACAACTTGCCTAAGAGCGATATTGACATCGCCGTAACAGGTTGCCGGGATTTCGGTCGGTTGTCATATTTGATCGAGGAGCGTCTTGATACTCTATTGGATGTAGATGTCGTCAATCTCGATGAGTCCTTATCACAGCAATTGCTCGATGAAATTGCCAGGGATGGTGTGATTCTGTATGAAAAAATATGAGAACTTTGCCAGCGCCTTGGCGAATCTTGAGGATGCGCCCAATCAGGATCTCAACAATGATTTTGTTCAGAGTGGATTGATTAATAAGTTCAATCTTCAATTTGAACTGAGTTGGAAGCTCCTTAAACGTCTGCTCGAGTATGAGGGTGCCACGCTTGCCGCGTCGGGGTCTCCTCGTGCCATCTTGAAGGAGTCCTACCGATTCTACGACTTTATTGATGAGGCAGCCTGGCTAGATATGCTCAGAGACCGCAATACGAATGTCCATATCTATGACAACAAGCTCGCTCAAGATTTGATTCGGCGCATCTTGAACGTCTATATCCCTGCTTTCTGCCAGTTGAGGGACGGGTTGATGGAGCGTTACGGCGAGCTTCTGTTGGCGCCCGACGACCAGTTTGTTTAATTCCTTAAGATTTCGCGGAGGGTTGTTGCCGTTTACCGAGGGGTTGTTGTGTAACAACGGGCGAGCTGCAATACTTATTTTTATCTTTGCAAACTGAACTTTAACTACACCAATGCAGGGAGGATTTTATGCAGCCCAAGCATTCCGCGATTGTCGCGGGCCTGACGCTGGCGCTTTCGTTTGGCGCCGTTACCGCACCCGCGCCCGCCGCCGCCGAGGAGCCCACGCCGGGTGTTGCCTCGGATGCCACCGATATCGATAAGGGCCTTTACACCCAGCAGTCCTTCTCGGGCGTGCTGAGGTCGGTTCAGGGTGTTTCGTTTGTCAACGTGACCGCCGAGATGAAGTACTTCACCAAATATGAGAGCCACGGCAACTATAACCAGGGCTTTTCGTATGGCGACGGCTACAACGCGCTTGGTTATTACCAGTTCGACCGTCGTTGGTCGCTCGTTCCGTTTATGAAGCAGGTCTACAACTACGATTCTGTTAAGTACGGCATGCTTAAGGCTGCGATCGATCGCGGCAGCGAGATTTCCAACGTGAACAACCCCATGTATGCGAACGGCCAGCTCACCGAGCTGGGCCGTATTGCGCAGGAGGCCTTCCAGGGTGCTTATAACGCCGACCCTGCTGAGTTTTCGGCTCTACAGGATGCGTATGCGTATAACTCGTACTATGCGGTGACCGAGGCGTGGCTCAAGAGCGCTCTCGGCATTGATATCTCCGGCCGCGCCGACTGCGTCAAGGGCATGGTGTGGAGTATCACCAATATGTGCGGCACCGGTGGCTGCCAGGACTTTTTCCGCTGGGCAAACTTTTCCAACAGCATGACGGACCGCGAGTTTGTGACGGCGCTTTCCAACAGCGTGGTCAATAACGTGGCGACCAAGTATGCAAGCCAGCCTCAGTACCACGAGGGCTGGAAGAACCGCTACCGCAATGAGCTCAAGGATTGTCTGGTCTATATCGCCGAGGACGAGGCTGCCGCGGCAACGCCTGTGGAGCCCGTGCAGCCCGAGCCCACGCCGGCGCCTGGTCCGAGCATGGCGCCTGCTGCTCCCGCCGCACCGACGCCTGGTACCGATGACGGTGCGGGCGACGATAATGATACGGATGCGCCCTCGACCGATACTGACGGCGATGGCTCTGCTGGTGGCACTACCAACGACGGCTCTTCCTCGAGCGGCTCCGATTCGAACGGCTCTGCTGCGGGCGATTCGTCTTCAAGCTCTGCCGGCAATACGGGCAGTGCCGCCTCTGGTTCGACCGGCGCTGGTTCCTCTGACTCTTCCACTGGCTCGAGCGATTCTTCCGCCGATACTGGTTCTAGCAATGACTCTAACTCTGACGCCGCTTCTGATTCCGGTGCTTCCAAGGACGACTCGAATAAGGCGTCGGACGCGCCGGTTATTTCGACGGACAAGAAGCCCTCTTTCGTTGTGCAGCTTGGCTACACGTTTGGTTCCTCGCTGATGGCTGGCGCAAGCAGCTTGTCTCCTGACAAGAACAATTCTGATCAGACTTCCACGGAAAAGGCCGAGGCCGCAAAGGGCGACTCCAAGGACGATGATTCCGAGAAGACCGAGTCCGATAAGAGTACTAGCTCTGAGGAAAAGGGCGAGAAGTCCGCTCAGAAGAAGGACGAGGAAAAGGGCAAGACCGACAACCAGAACCAGGAGCAAAATGGCTCTAAAACGGTGACCACCACGACCACGACCAAGTCTTCGGGCGGTAACATGCCCAAGACGGGCGACCTCATCGTTATGGCGAGCCTTGCCAGTGCAAGTTTGGCTACGCTTGGTGCCACGTCCATCGTGAGTGGCAAGCATAAGCTCGATCAGCAGAATAAGACTGCTGGTGAGGACGGTTCTGAGGAGTAGCCTCTCGGCTGTCTGATAACTAAAGAGTCGGGACGGGGCCCGGTGCGAATGCATCGGGCCCTGTTTTGTTGTGCAACGATTAGTTGTGCCCCCCCCCTCACGCCCCATGTTGCTACCGTTGCCCGATGTGTTTATGTGCCTACATCAATAAGCTCGTGGCGGTCATTACAATTGACATCATGCTGTGATTTAAGGGGAACGTTGCGATGTCTGAACAGGCAAATAATGGTTGTGCTGCCGGCTTTGGCGTGCGTCTAATCGGCTGTACCGACGATGTGGTTTTGCCTATTGGCATGCACGACTATGTGGAGGCTCTTGGTCGCTGCACACTGGTCGACAAGACTATGTTTATTGCCGATGTGCTGGATTGCAACGCGTCCGTTGTGGTGTGCTGTCGACCTGAGGGTTTTGGCAAGAGCATGAACTTGTCGATGCTCAGGGCTTTTCTGGAGCATCCCGTGGACGGTCACGCTGGTCAGAGTTTGTTTGCCGATGCTCAGATTTGGGATGCGGACGGCGGGCGCTATCGGAATGAGTACGCGTGCTATCCAGTGATATCGCTGGACTTTTCTGGCGCTGCGAGGCGTGGTGCCTCTGTTGTCGGCATCGTGCGTGATGCTCTTTCGGGCGAATGCGCTCGCTTGATGCCACTCTTGGAGGCTCCGGATTTAGCACGAGACAAGGTACGTCACATCGAACGCGTTGCGCGTGGCGTGGCGAGCGCGGACGAGGTTGACTCGGTGCTCGGTGTACTCATTGAGCTGCTGGAGATGGCCTGCGATGAGCAGGTTGTATTGCTCGTTGATGGGTACGACGCGGCGTGGTCGCCCAGTGCGAGCGCGAGGGACGCTTCCGGCGCCGGTCCGGCGGAGCTGCTCGATCGCGTGCTGTTCGACGCCATTGCCACCGCGGGCCATTCGCTACGGTTGACGTGTCTGATGGGGGAGCGTCCCGGTCCTGCCGAGGAGGCGCTTTCTTCGCGCAGCTGCTCGTATCGTCTTTCGACGCCCCTTTCGACGTGGTGCGACCGTTGGTTCGGCTTTTCGGATGCCGAGGTCGAGGCTCTGTTGAGTCATGCCGGACGCGAGGAATACCTGGATGAGGCGCGTGAATGGCTCGAGGGATATCGGTTTGGCAGGACCTATTGCTCGAGTCCGGCGCGTGTGATCGGTTTTCTGGACCGAGGCTGCACGGCGCCTGTGCGTGCCGACCTGTATGGGTATGCCGATTGCCTAAGTAGGGTAGTTTGTGACTGGAATCTTGACTGCCTTTCGGCTCTGTTCAATTTGCTCGAGGCCCATGGATGCGTTGAGGTCCCGCTTTGTTTGGGCGCTGCGGGGCCAGAGGCCTCGTCTGATGATGGCCTGTGGACGGCGCTGTATCTGTCCGGTTTCCTGACGACGGATCTGATTGAGGAGCCGGAGCATGGTGGTCGTCTCCGTGCTCTGCGGTTGCCCAATAACGAGCTTCGCCAGGCCTTTCGTCTGGTGATTATTGAGTGGTTTGAGCGTGCTGCCGAGGACGTTCGAGACGTCGATACGTTTCGCGACGGGTTGTGCCGTGGGGACGAGGATGCGGTGAAGCGGGCGTTAGAACGCATCCTGGGAGATGCGGGAATCGGTGCGAACAACCCAGATGCGCAGCTGCCATATCACCTGCTCTTGCAGGGACTCTGCTTTGGATTGCCGGGCTATGCCAATCCTGCCTCGAGGCGAAAGCGTGGCGCGGATCGCTGGGACATCCAGGTATTTCCTACGGGCGCTGTGTTTGACGCGGCAGACACGATCGGCATGCTCGACGAGCGTCCGCTGATAACGGTCAACATGATGTTTGACCCCGGTGTGGACGCGCTCGGCCTAGAGCTGCTGGCCGTTCAGGCGCTGCTCGACATAGAGCGCGACGGTATCGACAAGATTCGCGTACCGCGACCCGGTGTGGGCCGCATGCGCTGGGGATTCGGGTTTGACGGGTGTCATGTGGCAGCGGTGTGCCAGCGGCTGTAGGGGCAGGCGATAACCGGGCTGCATCTGTTTCCCATTCTGTTTGCTTCTCGCTACTATAGAACGGATCGCTAACGGTCTGGTCGTGCTGGCGACTGGGATAAATACTGGTATATCCAACGTTCTATGGGGGTGTCGATTGTCTACGAGCGATATGAGCGTTAGCGTTGTGGTTCCATGCTACAACGCCGAGAAGTTTCTCGATCAGTGTCTCAGCTCTATTGAAGCCGATCCGATGAAGGGGCTCGAGATCATCGTGCTCAACGATGGCTCGACGGATGGCTCGCTTGCCATTATGGAGGCCCATGCGACAGGGGACGCTCGCGTTCGGGTGATTGATAAAGCAAACCAAGGCTATGGCGCAACCGTTAACAGGGGTTTTAACGAGGCGCGGGGCGAATACGTTGCCGTTGTCGAGCCCGATGATTACCTTAAACCCGGCATGTTTTCCGCTTTGTATCAGCTGGCTTGCAAGCAGGATTATCCCGACGTGGTTAAATCCTCATACTGGCGTGTCTATATGGCGGACACTCCAAGGGAACATCTTTACCACTGCCATTACTACCATCGGGTTAAGCCGGGGCGCCAGCCTTTTGTTCTTGCCGATGCCCCCATCTTGATTCAAAAGCATCCTTCTATTTGGAGCGCACTCTATAAGAAGAGTTTCCTTGTTGGGCATGGCATCTGCTTTAAAGAAGTCCCAGGTGCTGGCTGGGTTGACAATCCCTTTCTTATCGAGACGCTTGCCCAGGCAAAGACCATCGCTTACACCGATGAGGCTTGGTATTGTTATCGTGAGGATTTGCCCACGGCATCGTCTGCCAGCGTTAACAGCGCCCTTGCCTTAACGCGTTGGAATGACATGGCCGACGTGCTCGAACGACTTGGCGTTACGGATAGGGGAATATGGCGCGCCCTTTACACGGTGGGATTTCGTCATGCTGGTCTTGCCCTTGCGAACGGTGGCCTCGAGCAGCGAGATGTCTGCGTGCTTCTTAAGAAGACATTCCGCCGTATGGATCCGGCAATAGTGCGTGCTATGGATACTGTGAGCCCGCATCTAAAGCAGGCGTTTTCGCAGCTGACTGGTGAATCCGTAGGCGGGTCTGGCGTTCTAGCTTACCGTATATCGCAAATCAGGGAATTTGGATATACCCTAAAGACCGCCGGCTTGGGTTTTGCGCTTTCTCGCGTTGGGCTATCCTTAAAACGACGCTCTGCTGAGCGTTCGTAGATTTTACATGCAAAGGAGCTGCATGCCTTCTAAGGGACACATTGCTATCTATACGCAAGATGCTAAGCTGGGACACGAGGTCAAAGGCGCAACGCGTTACGTCTACCTTGCCACGCTACTGTGTGAGCAGGGCTACGACGTTGATTTTATTACCAGTGGCTTTCAACATTGGGATAAGCAGCAGCGAGATATTATGCACCTCGATCTGAGCATGCATCCCTTTACTGTGCATTTTATTGAAGAGCCTGTCTACCCTAAGAACATGTGTCCCCAGCGTATTTGGGCCCACCATGTGGTTTCAAAACGTGTTGTTAAGTTTTTTGATGAACACCATGCGTACGATTTGGTCTACTGCCAGATTCCGCCTAACGATGTTGCGCGTGAGATCGGCAAATGTGCCCATAAGTACGGCATTCCATTTGTTGTCGATGTTAATGACCTGTGGCCCGAGGCTTTCCGCGTTGCTCTGGATGTTCCGGTCCTTTCGGACATCTTCTTTGCTCCGTTTTACAAGCAGGCTAAGGCGACGTATCAGCTGGCCGATGCCATTGTGGGTACGTCGCAGGAGTACCGCGACCGTGGTGTGCGCGATGCACGTTCGGGTATTCCCAATGAAGTCGTGTACGTCGGCAATCAGCTTGCCGAGTTTGATGCCGGTGTGGCCAAGAACGCCGTTTTGATTGATAAACCGGCGGGAGAGATCTGGGTCTCTTATGCCGGCACCTTGAGCGCTTGCTACGACCTGGAGACTCTTGTTAAAGCAATCGGGATGGTTCAGAAGACCCATCCCGAGGTCAAGCTTCAGATTCTGGGTGATGGAGCCGAACGTGACAACCTTAAGGCCGTCGTTCAATCGACGGGCGCTGGTGTGACCTTTCATGGGTACCTGCCCTATGACAAGATGGCTGCATGGCTCAGCAGGTCTGATATCACGGTAAACTCGCTGGTCGAAAAAGCCGCCCAGAGTATCGTCACCAAGATCGGCGACTATCTGGCGGCGGGCAAACCCATGGTCAACACCAGCATGAGTGCTGAGTTCCGCGCAAAGGTCGAGTCAGACGGGTTTGGCGTTAACGTGCGACCCGGAAGCCCCGACAAGCTTGCCGCTGCGGTTACCGCCCTCGTCGAAGACGAATGGCACCGCAAGCAGATGGGGGAGGCCGCTCGTAAAATCGCAGAGGAGCAGTTTGATCGCCCGCATTCGTATATGAAGACTGTAAAACTGATTGAAAGCTTGATAAGGTAGCCCTTTTAAGAGTTCACGCTAACGGGGAATATCCTGTATTCAATTCTAATGCCATGTTAAAAAAGCGGTTGTTGGGCGATTTTCTAGAGACCGCTATCGTAGATTTTGCGATTTGGCTCGCGATGAATTATTAGGCTGAATTTTGTCCCTATGACGCTGACTTCGATTTCTGGGTCGATACATTTAGCGCCTTTAGGTTCTTCGCTGGCCAGAATGGAATGGGGACTTGGCGCAAACAGCTTTCTTGGGTTTCGCCTGTAATATAATTTATGCGCATCATTTGAACTTGTATTTAATGGGGGTTGGCATGAAACGTCACCTGCAACTGCTTGTTGTATCCGTTGCAGCGTTAGTTATTGGACTTAATCCATTGATTGGGCCGGTTGCTACTGCTTATGCAATCAATGGTGAACCTGTACAGCAGGATTCAACTGCTGAAGTCGCGGATTCTGAGAGCAATTCAAACTCGACTAACGACCCCGCCTCCTCGCCCTCCAATAAGAATCAGGACGACTCTGACAATCTTGTCGCAGAAGAAAATGACCCTTCCGTTGTAGCGGATGGGAGCGGCGACGTTTTAACCGATTCGTATCAGTATCTCTATATCGCCTATCCGCAGCTTCCAGTCGGTGTGGACCAGGTGATTGCATTTGCCACCCCTAACGATTCTGATGCACTCACAGATGCGACTCTTAAATTGGAATCCACAACTGGGCACTCCCTTTCTGTTAGTGCGACGGCCGTCAGTGGCAATGCTGCTGCATTTCAGTTCGGTAAGGATTATGCCGAGTGCGGATATGATTTGATTTCGATCTCCTATCATCTGCAGGGCGATGCCACGGAGCACAGTGTCGATTTGATGCAATGTGGATATGCGTTCGACATTGATGCGAATGCCGCTGTGGACGATGGCCTAGCCGAAGGCAGTGCTAATTCGTCTGTTTATTATTCAGATGATTCTGGCAATGCGATTCAGGCTGCCACGATTGGCGACGCACTTACCGCCTCAAATGGGGAGCAATCTCTCTCTCTTGCCGATACTGCTGTGAACGGTTCGTATGTTATTGCTCTTGATCCTGGTCATGGCGGCGTTGATCCCGGCGCCCAAGGTAATGGGAAGAGCGAGGCGGATCTTACTTGGAAGATTGCTGTTGCCTGTAAGGCCAAGCTGGAGCGATATGGTTTTAAGGTCGTGATGTCTCGAGGGCAAAGTGGTTCTTATGGCAGCAACGATTTTCTGTATCGCGTTCAGCGATGCGTAAAGCAAGGTGCACAAGCTTTTGTGAGTTTTCATATTAACTCTGGTAGTTCTGCGGCGCATGGTGCTGAGGTTTACGCGCCTACGGCCAATGGCACGAGCTATACGAAAGCCTCCGTCGAGCTTGCCCAAAAAGTGATGAATAATTTGTCTGCGCTTGGCTTGACCTATCGTGGCGTGTTTCAGATGACGGTTGGTGACGAATTTGCCGTTGTTCGCTGTGCTCGCGAGCAGGGGATTCCTGGCATCTTGATCGAGCATGGCTTTATTTCTAACTCGGGTGACGTTTGGAAATACTTTAGCGATGCTGGCTGCAAGCGTCTGGGGGAAGCTGACGCCGATGCGATTATTGCTCAGTTCCCGCGTTCTAGTTGGATGGATTACTCCGCTGTATTTGATGCTGACTATTACCTAAAGAATAATCCTGATGTCGCTAAATGGGCCAACAACGATAAGGACAAGGCCCTCCAGCATTTTATTAACTATGGCAGGGCGGAGGGCCGCCGAGGCAACGAGGCGTTCGACGTCCAGAGCTACTACAACGAGTATCCCGACCTGAGGGCCGCGTACGGGACTAATATTTCTAAATACTATATTCACTATATGAAGTGGGGTAAAAGCGAGGGAAGACATGGTACGGGAACTTCTTCGCTAAAAGAGGCTGTCGTCACTATTGCTGGTATCGATTATTCTCCTGTTTATGATTTCAAGTTCTATCTTGATCACAACAGCGATCTTAAGAAGGCCTTTATTAAAACGACTGGCGCGGGCGTAATCATGGTTGACGACAATGCGGCCTTGCGCCACTTCGTCAGGTATGGCATGGCCGAGGGCCGCCGCGGCAACGAGGCGTTCGACGTCCGCAGCTACTACAACGAGTACCCCGACCTCCGCTCCGCCTATGGCACCGACACCGCCAAGCTCTACGGGCACTACCTGCGTTACGGCAGGGCCGAGGGACGCCATGCCAACGGCTGCGACTCGCTGGAGGCCGCCCGCACGTCCCTCGACGGCGTGAACTACGCCCCGGTCTACGATTTCAGCTACTATATCGCCAGCAGCCCGGATGTGCTCTCCGCATATACGAAGAAGAGCGAGTGCGGCGCTCTTGTTGACGACGCGGCGATCCTTCGCCACTTCGTCAGGTGTGGCATGGCCGAGGGCCGCCGCGGCAACGAGGCGTTCGATGTTTATGGCTATAAAACTCGCTATATTGATCTTCGCAAGGCTTTCGGTAATGATTTGAAGGCTTACTATACTCATTTCCTAAAGTATGGATTAAAAGAAGGACGGGATGGGTCAAGCATGACGAGCTTTGAAGGCTATATCATGTCCCCCGCTTTTTCTTCATATGAAGATGCTTCGGCTCATTATGCAAGAACTGTAGGGGAGCAGGCTTACCCGGTCTCTGTTTATAAAAATAAAGGGGCTGCTACGGTTAAAGAGTTCTGCAAGATCCTCTATGAAGAAGCTGTGTCTGAAGGGGTTTGTCCCGAGGTCTTATATGCTCAGGTGATGAAAGAGACTGGGTATCTCAAATTTGGCAATTTGGTAAAAGCAGACCAATGCAATTTCGGTGGTATTGGAGCAACTGGTCACGGACATCCTGGCTATACTTTCGCAAACGTTAAGGAAGGTCTTAGAGCCCAAGTCCAGCATTTGAAGGCGTATGCTTCGACTGAACCGTTGAATAATCCGTGTGTTGACCCTCGTTTTCGTTTTGTCTCTAGGGGTTGTGCCCCGAAGACAACTGACCTTAACGGGCGATGGGCTGTTCCTGGAACTGGATACGGCGAGAGTTTAAATGCAATCGTCAAAGCCGTTATAGGTGACTAATTGATAGTGAATTGGTTTCGTCATGGATAAGATTTTTCTTCAAAACGAGTATAAAAAGATATTTTCCAGAATTGTTAATGGAGACAACATAACGGTATTGCGCTATGGGGATGGCGAACGTGCCATTATGACCGGCGAAAAGGTTGTAGCGCAGGAAGGCTGGTCTTCCGAGGGAGAGTCTCCTTTGGCTGTTGCGCTCCGAGAGAGTCTTAATTTCACTGACGACAACGTGTATTACGGGATATCATGTCCGTGCTGTGATAGACCTGCATATTACTGGTATTCAACTCGAATTGCCAGTAAGCAAATTACCTTTGCTAACTTGTTTGTGAATTCGAATTACCAGACATTCAAGTCTGATTTTCTGACATTAACTCGAGATGCAATTGTGATTGCAAATCATGCTGGAAAAAATAATCGAATTGGTAATTTGAATGTTCTGAAGTATTACGCGGTGGGGGATGACTGTATTTCCTGCTGGGAAGAGGAATGTGGATCGATAGTATCTAGAATTATTTCTGAATATGGAAGCCGAGACAATTTGCTTTATGTTGTTTCGGCGGGTCCTATGGCTGAACCGATAATTGCGGAGCTTTACAAACACAATCCTAATAACTGTTACATTGATTTTGGTTCTTCAATTGATATTTATATTCATGGATCGGACACTAGGCCATATTCAAAGCCGGGCACTGTTTATTCAAAACGAAACTGTTGGATGTTTGACCCGAATACAGCGGATTTTGATGTGTCCGTTGTTTTGACTACATATAAGAAACCAGAATCGCTGACTGAACAATTAGCGGCAATTGATAAGCAGACATTAAGGCCACGTGAGATCAGGCTTTTCAAGGACGCCATTGACGGTTTCTACTCCATTGATTTGAATGATGAGTTTTTGTCGTCATTTGATGATTGCTGCATTGCGAAATGCAATAGGGGAGTTTGGGGCCGATTTGATTATGCAAGAGAATGCAAATCAAAATATGTATGCCTCTTTGACGATGATACTATTCCAGGGGATTGTTGGCTGGAAAGCTGTCATTTTGAAATGATGCAACACGAGGGAATTTACGGCACGATTGGAATAGTGCTCGAGAATTCAAGTGGTTATCCGATTGACAAGCGTTCATACTATCGAGTCGGTTGGGCTGAACCCAACGAGCAGCTAATGGAAGTTGATTTCGTTGGTCACTCTTGGTTCCTTCCAAGAAGAGCCCTTGATTATATGTTCGAAAATACCGAGCAATTGCAACAGTATAAAGTTGCAGCGGAAGACATGACTCTTTCTGCTAAGGCCTTGCAATACGGGTTGTCAACTTTTGTCCCACCCCATCCATATGACAATAAAAGAGTTTGGGGTTCGGATAGCTCTCTTGCTATGCATTTTGGGCAGGCTAGCGGATCTCTCTCAATGAATGTCAGCAATTTAAGGAAAATGGAATCCGCTATCGTTGAGTTAACCAAGACCGGTGCATCCTTTCTCTTTCAGCGTAATCCAGGCCTCGTTAAGATGCAAAAAAGGATTCTGAATAGGTATCACAATGTGGAACTGATGAAGCATTATTTAAAGGTCATCCATCGCAAGGTTTTCAGAAGAAATAAAGGATGAGTTTATATAGATGGCAAACAAAAATTCTAGAATCAAAAATGCTCTCCTCGCCTCATTGACTGGGGTGGGTGAACAACTCGCATCTTATGTTGGTGCGTTTATATTTCGAACAGTATTTTTGTATGTACTGAATGCCAACTATTTGGGAATATCGGCGCTATTTACAAACATATTGCAGGTGTTTTCCCTGACCGAGCTTGGTATCGGCTCGGTTATTGCATTTAATATGTATAAGCCAATTAAAGAATGCGATGATGAGGAATGCGCAAAGCTGCTCAATTTCTATAAAAGTGTCTACCGAGCAATTGCTTTAATTACTCTGCTTCTTGGAGCTTGTTTTTTTCCGTTTATCGATTCTGTTATCGCTGATCCCGGTAATATTCCGGATGATGTAAATCTTAGCGTAATCTATTGGCTTTTCGTATTTCAAAGTGTAACGAGTTACCTGTGCGTCTACAGGCAATCGCTACTCAATGCCGATCAAAAGGGTTATGTAATTTCCGCCGCTAACTCTATCTATAATATATGTTTAAATGTAATTAAAATTTTATTACTGATAGCTACTGCAAATTACACTTTTGTTCTTACTGCTGGAATTTTAATTTCCCTTGTTTACAACTTTGGCCTGTCTTGCTATAGCGCTAGGCAATATCCAGACATTATTGCGTTCAGGGATGCAAGGCTTAGCAACGCTAATAAGATTCGCATTTTTAAAGAGACTGGCGCATTAATGTGTCACAAAATCGGAGGAGTTGTTCTAAACAGCACTGACAGCATTATTCTCTCTTCTTTTATTGGCGTGGGGACAGTCGGTTTATATTCAAATTATCAGCTGATTTCATCTGCATTAGATTTGTTTTTAAATAAGGTTTTCGGTAGCTTTGTTCCGACAATTGGAAATGCCTTGATAGATGCGGGGGATTCTGAAAAACTTAAGTTGTATCAACGTCTTCGATTTATTAATATCTGGGCTGCGTCATTTTGCGCTTTGTGTTTTTATCTGTTGATTAATCCTTTTATTAAGATTTGGATCGGGGATAAATACTTATTGGATCAGGCTGTCGTTACGATTCTTTCCCTGCATTTTTTCTGGAATTCTTCAAGAATTATTAACGTTGGGTTCGTAAATGCTTCTGGCTTGTTTGTTAAAGATAAAATCAGACCTTTAATTCAGGCTGTTTTGAATCTAGTTATTTCCGTCTATGCCGTCATTCATGTTGGTATTGCTGGCGTTTTCATCGGCACTTTTCTTAGCACGCTCTTTACAAGTGCTTGGCGTGAGGGCGTTGTTTTGTACAAATATTTATTCCACTGTAGTTGTGTTGATTATTTTAAATGCTATTTAGGTTGGTTTTTTGTTTCGCTTATGCCCGCAATCGGGCTTCATATCTTGTTTTCATATATTCCAGATTCGCTGTTGGGTTTTGTAATTAGATTGGTAATTGCTGTCGCGGCGATAAATTTTTATTTTTGGATTGTGTTCAGGAAAACAGAATCATATTTATATATGAAACAACTCTTAAGTTCTATGACTAAGCGTGCTTTTACTAGATAGGCATCTTGATTGTGGCGTCCACAAATCGCGAGGCTGGGTATTTGCTCGCTTGAGCACTGTTGAATATGCGATATGACACTGCCGTTATTGCGCCTGAGCACCAGCGCCGATATGGGCCGTAGTGTTTTTTGCATTCGTCTGCTCCATTAGTATCGGTCTGAACTTCGAATGAAGTTTGTCGAGTAGCTAATCGTTGACCATGGGCAGGTCGTGTGCGCTGTATTTGCGGGCGACCTGCCCAGCGATCCGAAGTTCTCAAGTGCAAACACCCATTCAGCAGTGTTAAGGACGCGGATTCTCTGCTCAATATGCTCGCCTTACTCGATTTGGAGTCCCAGTTTCGGATGTCGCTGAAATCAGGGCGCCAATCTATAAAGCCCTGTTAGCGCCGGGCGATTTTAGCCGCTAATAGTCAAACTATTTTGACCAATCCCGGTCACCGAATAATGGCCACCGTGCCTCCCCGCCGCCACTACGCTGGTGGTGCCAACACGCCGGCGTTAGGAGGACCATTGAGGTGAACGAGAGACACGATGACCTACAGGAGATTATAGACGCGGCGCTCCGGGAGATGGCCGCGGAGGAGGGCGACGGGTTCGACCCGCAGGCATGCAACCTCGCGGAGTTCTGCAGGAGGACGGGGCTCACCCGCTCCCGCGCGAGGACGGTCAGGGCACACGGGTTCAGGGCCCTGCCCCACGGGAACAGCGGGAGGAGGGCCGCGCCGGGCGTGCTCGCCGGCCACACCGGCCTGGTGGACGACCTCCTGCGGAAGGGCGTCACCAACTCGCAGGTGATATTCGAGCGGCTGCTCGGCCAGGGCTACGCCGGCGGCCTCACAACGGTGAAGACCTACATCGCCGCGCACCGGGACCTCGTGCCCGCGAAGAGGCGGCAGGCGGCCCCGCAGGGCTGCCGCGGGCAGCGCTTCAGGACGGCGCCCGGAGAGGCCTACCAGATGGACTGGGGCTTCGTCGCGGTCGAGCGCCCTGGCGGGGAGCGGGCGCGGATCGCCTGCTTCGCCATGGTCTGCCACCAATGCGGGGGCGCCCACGTCGAGTTCTTCCCGAACGCGCGCCAGGAGAACCTCCTCATCGGGATGCTGCACGCGTTCTCGGCGCTGGGCGTGCCCGCGACCGTGCTCACCGACAACATGAAGAGCGTGGTCGTCCGCCGCGATGCCGACGGCCGGCCCGTCTGGCAGGCCGACTACGCCGAGTTCATGGGCGTCGTCGGCTTCCGCACCAGGTTGTGCAGGCCGCGCCACCCCTATACGAAGGGCAAGGTGGAGAGGCTCGTCCGCTTCGTGAAGGGGAACTTCCTCGCGGGAAGGTCCTTTACCGACCTTGACGCCCTCAACCGGGAGGCCGCCCTCTGGTGCGCCGAGCAGGGAGGCCGCTGGCGGCGCGCGGCGGCATGCGTCCCGATGCGCGAGCACGAGGCGGCGTGCTCGGCGAACACCAGGCCGCTCGAGGTCACGGCCGAGGTCGAGCGGTACCTGTGCCCGCGCCGGAAGATCTCCTTCGACGGCTTCGTGAGCTTCGAGGGGCACCGCTACGGCGTGCCCTACTGGTACGTCCGCCGCGAGTGCAGGGTGAACCGGGAGGGGCGCGTGGTGCACATATACAGCGACGACCTCTCCCGCGAGCTCGTCGCCCACGCCGTCGGCACCGGCGCCGACAGCTGGTGCGAGGGGCAGTGGGAGACATCGCCGGCGCAGCCCGAGGAGCTGCCGACCCAGCCGGTGGGGACCGTGGTCGAGCAAATCGCCCCGCCCAGGACGAAACCCGGTTTCGAGAGGTTCGACTTCGGGAGGGCCGAATGATGGCGGGCGCGGGGGCGAGCCCCTACGAGCTCGCGAGCGACGCCGCGTCGAGGCTCGGGATCGCCGTCGGGGCGGAGGAGCTCGCGACCCTCGCCTCGGACCTCGACCTCGGCGACGGGGAGATGGCCGCCGTGGCAGCCACCTTCTCCTACCTTGCGGAGAAGAGGAGGCTCGCCTCCATCGAGACGCTGCTGAGGCTGAGCAGGCTGCCCAGGCGCGAGCCCAAGACCTTCGAGGGCTTCGACTTCTCCAGGATCCAGGGCCGGGACGCGGCCGCGCTGGGCAAGCTCCCGTCGCTGGCCGACCTCTACGCGCACCGCAACGTCGCCTTCGTCGGGCCCGGCGGCATAGGGAAGACGCACCTCGCGCAGGCCTACGGGCGCGAGTGCTGCATGCGGGGGCTCAAGACCTACTACATAAAGGCGACCGAGCTCAGGGACAGGTTCCAGAAGGCCGTCCAGCGGGGAAACACCTCGCGGGTCGTCTCCTCGCTCGTCAAGCCGTCGTGCCTCATCGTTGACGAGGTGGGGAGATGCGTCTACGACAGGCCGTGCACCGACCTGTTCTTCGATGTCGTCGACAGGCGCTACGAGAAGGAGGGGCCGAACGCGATGGTCCTCACGAGCAACATCGCCCCGAGCGGGTGGGATGAGTTCTTCACGGGCGACGACACGCTCCTCTGCGCCCTCGACAGGCTGTTCGACAAGGCGTCGGTGTTCGTGATGCGGGGCCCGAGCTACCGCGGCAGGGAGCTTGACACCTACTCGGTGGAGGCCGTCCCCCAGGCGGTGAAGGTGAGGGGGATCCAGCCCGAGGGGATGTAGGAATGCGATAGGAAAGTCATAGATGCGGGCGTGTTGGCTAAAATGGGTCGGCCGGGATTGGTCAATCTCGGCCGACTATATTTGGCTAAATTATTCCGGCGCTAACAGCCCTCCCGATATCATGAGAAAAACTTGAACGCCGATATTTAAAATCCATGCAGTGGGCAGTTCATAAAGCTGGCAGAGATGGGATGCCACAATAGAGCATATGCAAGCATGTGGATCGCACTAATTGACCAATCATATTTACGTCCGACCGCTATTGAAGTCCTAGAACGCCCGCGATGCGCTCGCTCGCATGCCCGTCGCCGTAGGGATTCGACGCATGACTCATGGCCTCGTACTCGGCCTGATCGGAGAGTAGGCGGCTGAACTCACGGTAGATAACATCCTCTTCGGTGCCGACGAGCTTCAGTGTGCCGGCGGCCACGCCCTCTGGGCGCTCGGTGGTGTCGCGCATGACGAGCACCGGCTTGCCCAGGCTAGGCGCCTCCTCCTGGATGCCGCCCGAGTCGGTGAGGATGAGGTGGCTCGCGGCCATGAAGTTATGGAAGTCGAGCACCTCGAGCGGGTCGATGATGTGCAGACGGTCGAAGCCGTCGAGCTCCTCGTGCGCCGCCTTGCGGACGAGCGGGTTCATGTGGATGGGGTAGATCGCCTTGGTGTCGGGGTGCTCCCCCATCACGCGGCGGATGGCGCGGAACATGCGGTGCATGGGCTCGCCCAGGTTCTCGCGGCGGTGCGCCGTGATGAGGATGAGGCGGGAGCCCTCGGCCCACTCGAGCTCGGGGTGGGAGTAGCCCTCGCGCACGGTGGTGCGCAGTGCGTCGATGCCCGTGTTGCCGGTGACCCAGATCCTGGACTCGGGCTTGCCCTCGTCGAGCAGGTTCTGCTTACTTGCCTCCGTGGGGGCGAAGTAGTACTCACTGACGATATCGACGGCCTGGCGGTTGAACTCCTCGGGCCAGGGACTGTAGATGTCGTGCGTGCGAAGGCCCGCCTCGACATGGCCCACGGGGATCTGCAGGTAGAAGCACGCCAGTGCCGCGGCGAAGCTGGTCGTGGTGTCGCCGTGGACCAGGACGACGTCGGGCCTCTCGTCCTCGAGGACAGCCTTGAGCTTGACCAGCACGTCGCACGTCACGTCGAACAGCGTCTGGCCCGGCTTCATGATCGCCAGGTCGTGGTCGGGAGTCACGTCGAAGACGCGCAGCACCTGGTCGAGCATCTCGCGGTGCTGGCCGGTCACGGTCACGACGGTCTCGAACTCATCCCTGCGCGCCTTCAGCTCGTTGACGAGCGGGCACATCTTGATTGCCTCCGGGCGGGTGCCGAAGACGAGCATTATCTTATTTCGGGTCATTTTCACTCCTTTGGGTAATTCTCTAATTGGCATGTTAAGAATTGCTCATTTCTTTCTTGGTTTTGATGGATGGGTAACCATCGAATTGCTGAATGGCGCACAAGGGTTGTGAGCGGCGCCACAATGCCCTAGTCTACGCCTAAATGCTGCATTATAAATAATGGCCGCTCAATGCAACCAATTATTGCGTCCACGTTTGAGCTAAAGCATTGACTTAAACAGATTGACGATATTTTTATTACCGGTCTGAAAGGAGCCGACTCCAAACTCTGCACCTTTTTTTGCTATATCTTTTGATTCTGCCGGATGATTTATTGCCCAGCGAATTTTGACCGAAAGGTCTTCGGAACCTTCGTAGAGAAGTCCCCTTCCGTTGGCGAGAAGCTCTGCGGTGCAGCTGTTGTTATTCCCAATTACTAAACAGCCTGACATCAGTGCCTCAACGGTGGTTCTTCCAAATGACTCTGATCGAGAACAGTTTAATGCAATATCAGATTCGAGTAGTTTATATTTGGCTTCCGAGTCAAATGAATTGTCTGTAAGTAGATTAGCTAGGGAATGTTTCTGAGTATAGTCGTGCATTTCGGCAACATAGGCTTCGTCCAGGTCTTTGCCAATTAATGTTAAATGAATTGGAAGATCTCTTAATTGAGACAAGGCCTTTATTGCGTCCATTTGTCCCTTGTCGGGCTTTTTGTTTCCGATAAGGATTATTCTTGTTATATCTGTAGAAAACAAGTCGCTTTGTCGCTCGTGCCTAGGTTCCTCCATTGAATCGTAAATAACAATTGAGTTGTTCAGATGCTCTGAATAAAAGTTATCTATTACTTTAGAGACTGCTATGCACTTGCTTGCGTTAGAAAGCAGCCAATAAGAAAAACTCTTGCAATAGAAGTCATAAGAGGTTGGTTGGCCGTTGAATTCGCGCAAGTGCCATATAAGTGGAATATTGAGAATGTGAGCAGAAATGGACCCTGCATATACGGCAGTTGTATTTATGTGGACTAAATCAACTTTATGCTTCCGGAGAAAATGATAGATATGTACTTCTTGAATTAAATTAATGACGATCTTAATCAGGAAAATAGCTGAGGATTTTAGTTTTGGTTCTGAGCGATGATGCCGCCAAGGTAAATAATGAATGATGTCGGTCTCGACTCCCATTGAATTTAGCTTTTCCTGTAATTCGCCCTTATAGGGAAGGAGAACGTAAGGGTTGATTCCGTTCTCAATTTCATACTTAATAAGGTCGACAAGGCATAGTTCAGCTCCCCCATCGAGTTTTCCAGAAGAAGAAATATGCACAACTTTCATTATCGTCTCTCTGCTTAGGTCATGCGAACTGTTTATAAATTAAATAATACTTATTTGATTCGATTCTAGTTGTGATGAGTTCTTGTAAGGTCGATTTACATAATAAGAAGAGCTAATTACAGGCAGTACCTTTAATTCTACCAGCATCATAATTGCGTCACTGATGCCTTATATAGTGTCATTGTGATTCAATTGCGTATGGATTTATTTGAGGAGTGAGGCTTCTGTCCTCTCGCGTTGCATGTTGGGGTTTATGGGTTTGAATATGGGTCGAATCACTTCTTGCAAAGAATGCGCTTCTTTTGCTTATGTGACCAATCTCCTGTCTGGAGACTAAAATTATGTAAATACGACCGCTGTCGGTCTGTGCTACTTATTTTCCCGATGATATTCGAAAGGCTATAACTAATGGCATGCAATGATTTAAAGTGCTATGCGGTAATTTTTGCTGGTGGCGTTGGGTCACGTATGCGTGGCGCTAAAGTTCCCAAGCAGTTTTTGGAGTTGGGCGGAAAGTCTATTATCGCTCATACCATCGACCATTTTGAAAAGCATCCTATGGTTGCAGGTGTCGTTGTCGTTTGTGTTGCCTCGGGTATGGACCATATGCGCGAAATTGTCGAGGACGCTCATTACTCCAAGGTCTTGTCGATTGTTCCAGGTGGCAAGACGGGTCAGGATTCCATCTTTAATGGTCTTTCTGAGCTTAAACGGCTTGGCGTAACGGATAAGGATTCTATTGTTTTGATTCACGACGGCGTTCGGCCACTTATTGATGAGCAGACTATCTCTGCGTGCATCGATTCCGTTTCCCAGTATGGTTCTACCGCAACGGTTGCCTCTTCGCCTGAAACGATTATCGAGGAGGAGAATGGCGTGGTAGAACGCGTCGTCGACCGTTCGCGTTGCAAGCTCGCGCGTGCTCCCCAGGGCTTCAAGTTTAATGATATTTATGCCGAGCACCTCCGCGCACGCAAGGAGGGCAGACATGATTTCATCGATTCAATCTCGCTTATGGCTCATTATGGCCACAAGGCTCATACGGTTGAGGGACCTGCGGACAATATTAAGGTGACCACGCAGCGCGATTTCTTTGCGTTTAAGGGGTTTGTTGACTACAAGGAAATGGAGCAGCTATGGCCGCTGTAGATGAGTATTTGTTTGATCGAGCTGCGAAGATTGCCGCCGAGGTCGATCTTCCCTGGGCTGAGCTGGACGGTAAGACCGTTTTGGTGACAGGATCAACGGGGTTAATTGGTTCGCAGGTTGTGAGGACTCTGCTCTCTAGAAACGATCACGTTGATGCCGGCATCAACGTGGTTCTGCCCGTTCGAAATAATAAAAAAGCGCAGGCTCTGTTTGGCGACCGAAGTGACGTTTCTGTTCTGGAATGGTCGCTTGGCGATGAGCTTATGGGTTCCGAGCACGTGGATTATGTAGTCCATGCTGCCTGCGGAACATCAAGCAAGAGCTTCCTCGAGACTCCCGCCACGACGATTATGCAGATTGTTCATGGTGGGGAGGCTGTACTGAGGTACGCTTGCTCTGTAGATGCGAAGAAGGTGCTGTTCCTCTCTACTATGGAGGTTTACGGCGAGGTCGAAGGTGTGGCTACTGAGGATAACCTTGGTAAACTGGACCCCATGGTCGTTCGCAACAGCTATCCCGAGGCCAAACGTCTTGTCGAGTGCCTGTGTGCTTCGTATGCCACTGAGCACGGTGTCCCTTCGGTTGTTATGCGTTTGGCTCAGACGTTTGGCGAGGGTGTCCATCACGACGACATGCGAGTGTTTGCCGATTTCGGTCGTCATGCCATTGACGGCAAGGACATCGTCTTGTTAAGTGATGGCCTTAAGCGCAACGGTTACCTTTCGGTCGATGACTCTGTGCGCGCTATTTTGATTGCATTGGTTAATGGTCAATCGGGTGAAGCGTATAACGCTGTTAACGAGGATGCGTATTGCAGCATTAGGGAAATGGCGCAGCTGGTTCTTGACCAGTTTGGCGCTGAGGGTACGCAGGTCCGCAGAGAGTTTGACCCCGAGCGCGAGGCGACGTTCAGGAAGGCCTCTGACCTCATGCTCGATTCATCTAAGCTCAAGGCGTTGGGCTGGGAGCCCAACGATTCGCTTTCTGATATGTACCGTGCCATGATTGATTGCTGGAGCGTTCATGACTAACGAGATAGCGCGAAAGCCGTCCGTCCTTGTGATGATGGCCACTTATAACGGTGAGAAGTATGTTGCTGAACAAATTGATAGCATCCTTGCTCAAGAAGGCGTGAATGTCACGCTCTTGATATCGGATGACGGCTCGAGTGATAGTACGCCGTCGATTTGCAGCCGTTATGCCCAAGATATGCCTAATGTTCAATTTGGCGTCAATGAGAAAAACAAGGGTCTCGCTCGAAACTTTATGGACATGCTTTACTGTGCTGATGCAACGTCCTTCGACTTTTTTGCGTTCTCAGATCAAGATGACTATTGGATGCCCAATAAGCTTGGAAAGGCAATTGAGGCAATTAGTTCAGCTGGCGAGGGCCCTCGCCTGTATTACAGTGACGTGTGCAATGTTGATGAGCACCTAAATGGCGGGTCTAGAGAATACGGCGCCTTTGCTTCGCATGCAAACTCTTTAGGGTTGTTACTGACTGTAAATTGGGCGTCCGGATGCACGATGGTGTTCAATTCGGCTTTTGCGTCTGTCCTTCAACGTTATGTGCCGCCGGATTGGCCTCGTATTCATGATGGCTGGGTTCACTTAGTCGCTAGAGTGCTTAATGCTCAAGTTCCCGATCTTGAGCATGCTTACATTAAGCGCCGCATCTCGGGCCAAAATCAGGTTGGCGAGCGTGGGCTAAACAGTTTGAGCGGCAAGCGTATAAAGATTATTGCTAGCTCGCTTCTGTCGCCCTCCGAGCATGGCCTTACTGAAGCAGCGTCGCTTTTGCTTGATGGCTATGCCGACAGCATGAGTTCTGAGGACAAAGAACTCGTATCTTGCTTCGTTGATGGACGTCATAGCATTGTGAAGCGTTTAGGTATGATGTTTAATCCAGCTTTTGCGCAACCGTTTCCGCTTGAAAACATTATGTTTAAAGGCAAGATGCTTCTAAACGTCTATTAATCCTGTGACAATTTGAGCTCTTTTACGTAGTGCACTCCCGCTCGACGCTTTTCTTTGGGCGGGAGCTGCATATAGTTGCCGTAATGCTTTGTTAGATAGCCATCCCAGTCGGCAAACGTTTTGTATTGCTTGCCAGCAAACTCAATGAGGGCAAGGTCATGCAGTCTTGCGAGTTCCTCGGTCTCAACTTCAATACTGTAAGCTCCGCCAAATGGCATAGCATAGTGGCACGAGTCGTCTTGATCGTAAGTACGCATTGCTTTGTCAATTTTACTGATAATCCAGTGTTGGGGAATGAGGAGACACAAGGCCTTTGCCACATAATAGGCAGCCTTTTGTATTCCGCCCTTATTTTGAGGAAACTTATATCCACATTTGACGATATATAGGTTCTTGAGGAACGAAACCTTACGATATTGTTTAATGCGTTCGGTCGAATCGTTCGAAACTCGATCATAGGGGAAAATATCAATCCATACGCCCTGTGACATGGCGATATGAGAAGAGTAGGTTTCTGAATACACCGTTCCTTTTTTGCGGATCTTGCCAAAAACAAGGCCGCAATTAGGCTCGGTGTTCATGTCTTGGAATATAAAGCCATCGCTCAGTTCGGTTTTACAGGCTTGTGCAAAGCGGTCGTAGTCTTCGCGGAGCATGCCAACATCAATGTCGTCGTCCCATGGAATAAATCCCTTATGGCGTGCGGCGCCCAAACAAGTTCCGCCCGAGAGAAAATAGTCGATTCCATTTGCATCGCAAATGCGGACAAATTCATCGAGCATCGCGAGTTCGATTCTCTTGAGCTGCTGCAACTGGTCGTTCGTGATGTCCATACGTTCCTTCTAATGTTGGGGCCAATAATTACCGTATGGCGAGAATTGGCCTTGTTAATTCATTGATACGAGAGCTAATCTCACGATCTTATTTAGATAACTTGCTGAGCAAAAGAGAAGCCTAAACGAATATGCAATCGACCGCAAAATGTTTCGTTCGCTTAGAGAGTTCAGCAAACCATTAAAAGTGTTATTGGCTTGTTCGTAACGTGTCGCTTTGCTTTCTGAATAGCTCGAATTCACGTATTGCTTAGCTTCTCGAGGGTTGGCGACTTCGTGGCGCCTATAAGCTTTGGTGATATATCGCTGGTAGAGAAACTGTCTATAAAGCGATGTGCGAGAAATACTGCCGGCAGTCATGCGGTATTTAAGGACGATGCTGTCGCAGTTCGCTATCCTTGCTCCTGATAGAGAGGCCCGCAGTAAAAAGTCATAGTCCTCGCAAAGTGGAATCGTTCGATAAGATTGTTGGAACAGCGTTTTTTTGCCAAACCAAGTTGGATGCGGGACGCAATTGTTCCAACGCAATGCGCGAGCTACTGATTCGGGATTCACGGGTGGCTGAGGAATGTCGTATAAGTCGTTGCCGTCCTCGTCGACAACGGTCATGCGCCCACCAATGAGGTCAAGATCGTGTTCTGTTAGAAAGGTAAGTTGCGTTTTGATGCGGTTTGGCATGGAAATATCGTCTGCGTCCATGCGACAAATATACTGCCCTTTTGCCATGTCGAGTGCTCGATTGAGAGAAGCAACGAGACCAAGATTTTCCTGGTTTTGAATCACCGTAATCCTCGAGTCCTCCTGTTGTTTTTTGTTTAGAAGTGCCCGTACTGCATGATTTTCCGGGCAATCAATAACAACCAGAAGTTCAAAATCGCGATAGGTTTGATTGAGTATCGAATCGAGAGAAGATTCGACCAGAGCAGGATCTTCTTTATAGGTGGACATGATGACAGAGACGTTTGGCATACGGGTTCTCTCGACCGGCGGGACATGCAATGATGAACGTTTGAGCAGACGTCCAAACGTTGGTTATTATAGGATTATTGCAAATCGAATGCTATGAGGGCCGGCTGTCGCTCCTCTTTGCTTGGGGCTGTCCGGTGAATAGATGGGGTGATGCGGGAATGGCGACGACGACCCGCCATAATTACGATTCAGTTGATGCTGCCAAATTTGTATTAAGCATTTTTGTGGTTGCGATTCACGTGCGCCCCTTTGATGCTTATGCGGTTTATTTTCGCCCAATACTCAGAGCCGCCGTTCCTCTATTCTTCTTAATGACATCTTATTTTTTTCTTTAATCATCATAAGAACTTAAGCGGTCTTGAGGAGCGCGTTCTACATATTGAAAAATATGTTTCCCGAAATCTTCGTCTCTATCTGTTTTGGATGTTGATCTTTTTGATACCGACCATTAGGTATCGTCAGTGGTTTTCGAGCGGCATTCTCAACGGATTTGTCTTGTGGGCTCGGTCTTTCTTTACGGGCAGCACCTTTATTGCTTCTTGGTTTATTATGGCTGCCGTTATTGCAACTGTTTTGGTTGCCGTGCTTTCGCGATATCTTTCTAACAGAAGCCAACTGCTTTTCTCGTTAATGTCTTTTTGCGTTTGCTGTTTGATGAGCAACTATGGAAACACTGCGTATGTGCAGGCCCATATGAGTGTTTTTGTCCAATCTGCTGGATTTAGCTACAACAGTTACTGGGTTGCCCTCTTTTGGGTTGTTGTTGGGAAGATGCTTGCGGAGCGGTCGCAAGACAAGGCATTGAGCGCAAAGACGCTGTCACTTCTGGGCCTTGTCGGCATTATTTCGCTTTATGCTGAGCAAATATTGATAGTTTCGCATGGCTGGGCGGTTGCGGACGACTTCTATTTCTCGCTTCCACTGCTCTGCGTCCCGCTGTTTCTCTTGTTGCTTCGCTTTGATGTTCGGATTGGACATGTCCGTTTCTTACGTTGTGCGAGCACTGTGACCTTTTGTTTGCACGCAAATCTTCAGTTCATTCTGAATGATTATTGCCATGTTAACGTTAGCCAAAACGCTATGTTTGCTATCGTGCTAATTGCATCGTGGGCCTTAACGTTTTCAATTCTTAAACTTGAGAAATTGCCGCATTTGCGGTGGCTTAGGTATAGTCACTAATATTTTCGTTATTATGATTTGGATATCAATCAAACGTTATGAGAGCCCGTTTTGAAGACACTGATTATTATTCCTGCTTATAACGAAGAGGAGTCTCTCGAGTCTACGGTCACTAGGCTGACCGCAACTGTTCCCGGTGTTGACTACCTTGTCGTTAACGACGGTTCCATTGATGGGACTGTCCAAATTTGCCGAGACAATGGATATCCGTTTTTGGACCTGCCCTGCAATCTTGGCCTTGCGGGTGCGTTCCAAGCGGGTATTAAATATGCTTATCGGCATGGGTACGACTGCGCTATTCAGTTTGATGCTGATGGCCAGCATTTGCCTCAGTATATCCACGACTTGGAACAGGCGTTACAGACGAGCGATATTGTAATTGGTTCGCGATTTATTGATCAGCCCAAGGATAACTCGCTGCGCATGTTTGGCAGTAATATCATTCAAGGAGCCATTAAGCTCACGACCGGTCAAGATATTCATGACCCCACGTCGGGAATGCGTGCTTTTAATAAACGCATGATCAAACTGCTCGCCCTTGGTCTCAATATGGGTCCAGAGCCCGACACCGTTTCGTACCTCATCCGTGCCGCTCATGCCAAGGTTGTCGAGGTGCCGGTTCAGATGGCCGAGCGCGAGGCGGGGGAGAGCTACTTTAACTGGAAGTCGTCCGCCAAGTATATGCTTCGCATGACTTTATCTATTCTGTTTATCCAGTTCTTCCGTAAAAGCTTGGAGGGCGATGCTGCATGACGCTGCCGCTTCGTATTACGCTGTTTGCAGCATCCTTGCTCACGTTTGGTTATATGACCGTTAAGATTCGTGATTCCAAGATGCGTCTTGAGGATTCTCTGTTCTGGTTCTGCTTTTCTGCTTTGTTGCTGCTTGTCAGCATTTTCCCCCAGGTGTTTTTCTGGCTTTCCAATCTTGTCGGCACCATGGCGCCTTCGAACTTCGTTTTCCTATTCTTCATCTTCGTCTTGCTCATTGTCTGCTTTAGGCTGAGCGTTCGTCTTTCTCAGCTCGATACAAAGCTTCGCGAGCTTACCCAGCAGTTGGCGATCGAAAAGTTTGAACGTCGTCATAATGACGAGAGCCATGCGAAAAGAGGCTAATTCATGAAAGGCATTATCCTCGCAGGCGGGTCCGGCACCCGCCTGTACCCGCTCACGCTCGTGACCTCCAAGCAGCTGCTGCCGGTCTACGACAAGCCCATGATCTACTACCCGCTGTCCACCCTCATGCTGGCGGGAATCCGGGACATCCTGGTCATCTCCACGCCGACCGACCTCCCCAACTTCGAGCGCCTGCTCGGGGACGGCTCGCGCTACGGCGTGAACCTCTCCTACGCCGAGCAGCCGAGCCCCGACGGCCTGGCCCAGGCCTTCACCATCGGCGAGGGCTTCATCGACGGCGAGCCGTGCGCCCTGGTTCTCGGCGACAACATCTTCTACGGCAACGGCCTGTCGCGCCACCTGACGCGCGCCGTCCAGAACGCCGAGTCGGGCCGTGCCACGGTCTTCGGCTACCACGTGGACGACCCCGAGCGCTTCGGCGTCGTGGAGTTCGACCGCGAGGGGAGGGCCGTCTCCATCGAGGAGAAGCCCGCCGAGCCCAAGAGCTCCTACGCCGTCACCGGCCTGTACTTCTACCCGGGCGACGTCGCCGCCAAGGCACATGAGGTCAAGCCGTCCGCCCGCGGCGAGCTGGAGATCACCGACCTCAACCGGATGTACCTGGGGGAGGGGACGCTGTCCGTGGTGACGCTCGGCCGCGGGTACGCGTGGCTGGACACCGGCACCATGGAGAGCCTGCACGAGGCCGCGGAGTTCGTCCGCGCCGTGGAGCACTCCCAGGACCTGCCCGTGTCCGTGCCCGAGGAGATCGCCTGGGAGAACGGCTGGATCACGACCGCCGAGCTCGAGGAGGCCGCGAAGGCCTACGGCAAGTCGGTCTACGGGCGGCACCTCAAGAAGGTCGCCGCCGGCGAGATCGTCAACAGCCCGCGCGAGTACTAGGAACAAGGAGATTCGAACATGGCAGAGGAGACCTTCTCCCCCAGGAACATCATCGTCACGGGCGGCTGCGGCTTCATCGGCAGCAACTTCGTGCACTACGTGGTGGACAACCACCCCGGGGTGCACGTGACCGTCCTGGACAAGCTGACCTACGCCGGCAACCCCGAGAACATCGCCGGGCTGCCCGCCGACCGCGTGGAGCTCGTCGTGGGCGACATCTGCGACGCGGAGCTGCTGGACAGGCTGGTCCCCGGCCACGACGCGATCGTCCACTACGCGGCCGAGAGCCACAACGACAACTCCATCGCCGACCCGGAGCCCTTCCTGCGCACCAACGTCGAGGGCACCTTCCGCCTGCTGGAGGCCGTCCGCAAGCACGGCGTCCGCTACCACCACGTCTCCACCGACGAGGTCTACGGCGACCTCGCACTCGACGACCCGGCGAAGTTCACCGAGGAGACGCCGTACCGCCCGTCCTCCCCGTACAGCTCGACCAAGGCGTCCTCCGACATGCTCGTGCGCGCCTGGACCCGCACCTACGGCCTGCGCGCCACGATCTCCAACTGCTCCAACAACTACGGCCCCTACCAGCACGTGGAGAAGTTCATCCCCAGGCAGATCACCAACATCGTCGACGGGGTCCGCCCCAAGCTCTACGGCCGCGGCGAGAACGTCCGCGACTGGATCCACACCGAGGACCACTCCTCGGCCGTCTGGGACATCCTGACCAAGGGCCGCACGGGGGAGACCTACCTCATCGGAGCCGACGGCGAGAGGGACAACATCACCGTCCTGCGCATGATCCTGGAGGCCATGGGCCGCGACCCCGAGGACTTCGACTGGGTCGCTGACCGCCCCGGCCACGACCGCCGCTACGCCATCGACAGCACGAAGCTCCAGCGCGAGCTGGGCTGGAGGCCTGCCCACACCGACTTCGCGGAGGGGCTCAAGCAGACGATCGACTGGTACGTGGCCAACGAGTCCTGGTGGCGCCCGGCCAAGGAGGCCACCGAGGCCCGCTACCGCGCCCAGGGCCAGTAAGGAGGGGGTAGATCTATGGCAGACATCGCATTCGGGAAGGACCTCTCCGTCACCGAGACCGGCATCGGGGGCCTGAAGGTCGTCGACCTCGCCGTCCACGGCGACTCGCGCGGCTGGTTCAAGGAGAACTGGCAGCGCGCCAAGATGACCGCCCTGGGCATCCCGGACCTCCGCGTCGTCCAGAACAACGTCTCCTACAACGACAGCCGCGGCGTCACCCGCGGCATCCACGCCGAGCCCTGGGACAAGTTCATCTCCGTGGCCCGCGGCAGCGTATTCGGCGCCTGGGTGGACCTGCGCGAGGGCAGCGAGACCTACGGGAAGGTGTTCACCTGCACGCTCGACCCGTCCAGGGCCATCTACGTCCCGCGCGGCGTGGGCAACTCCTTCCAGGCCCTGGAGGACGGCACCGCCTACACCTACCTGGTGGACGCCCACTGGTCGCTGGAGCTCAAGAGGACCTACACCTTCGTGAACCTCGCCGACCCCGAGCTCGCCATCGAGTGGCCGATCCCGCTCGACCAGGCCACCGTCTCCGAGGCGGACAAAAACCACCCGATGCTCAAGGACGTCGTCCCCATGGCGCCCAGGCGCACCCTCGTCACCGGCTGCAACGGGCAGCTGGGACATGCGGTGCGCGAGCTCGCCGAGGAGCGCGGCGTCGCCAAGGACTTCGACTTCTGCGACATCGACACCTTCGACATGTCCGACCCGGACGCCTACGCACAGTACGACTGGTCGCTCTACGGCACCGTGATCAACTGCGGCGCCTACACGGCCGTGGACAGGGCGGAGACCCCCGAGGGGCGCGTCGCCGCCTGGAAGGCCAACGCCACCGGCCCGGCGCTGCTCGCCCGCACCTGCGCCGGGCACGGGATCACCCTGGTCCACGTGTCCTCCGACTACGTCTTCGACGGCACCGCGGAGGTGCACACAGAGGACGAGCCCCTCAGCCCGCTGTCCGTCTACGGCCAGACCAAGGCCGCCGGCGACATCGCCGTGGCCGGGTGCCCTCGCCACTACATCATGCGCTCCAGCTGGGTCATCGGCGAGGGCCACAACTTCGTGAAGACCATGAAGGGCCTGTCTGACCGCGTCGCCGACCCGGATGACAAACTGGACAAGGTCACCGTAGTAGACGACCAGCTTGGCCGCCTGACCTTCACGCGCGACATGGCGGAGGCCATCTTCCACGTGCTGGGGACGCAGGCCCCCTACGGCACCTACAACTGCACCGGCTCCGGCGCGGTCAGGTCCTGGGCCGACATCGCCCGCGCCGTCTTCGAGGCCGCCAACGGCAACGGCGACAAGGTGGTCCCGGTCAGCACCGCCGACTACTACGCGACCGCCGCCGGTCCCGTTGCC
>OIWQ01000913.1_pt1 | contig 37453 bp, 35 predicted proteins | sample 1587571 | NCBI WGS metagenome assembly OIWQ01 (sample SAMEA3888910, study PRJEB22519) | human gut metagenome | biome: human gut; feature: human-associated habitat; material: faeces | place: Denmark | collected 2010
CTACGTGCCGTAAGTCGCTGGCTTGCGCGCGTGATTTTGCCTGAACTTATTTTGGACAGAAGTGCCGGCAAACAGTAAAAAGTTATGTTGAATTACCGGAGACAATAGAAAATCCCCTCAAGCCAAAGCCAGAGGGGATTCCCGTGAGAGCCTAATTTCTCAGCCGAGTTGCGGCTTAAGCGCGCTTGGGCAGCAGCGGCGTCGTATCCTCAGCCCCCACCAAAGCAGCGGCCGTGAGGAAAATCATCTGCGGTCCGAGATGAATGTCGATGCGGTCGAAGTACTCCTTAAGTGTGTGGCTGTTGACCTGTTTGCCGCCCGCGGAAAGGCAGGTGGCGGGTACTCCCTGACTCACAGGGGCATTGGCGTCCGTTGATGAGTAGCCGTAGTTTGTGAGTTCAATGCCCAAAAGCTTCTGTGCGGCGCGCGCGGTCTGCAGCACCGGGCAGTCGTCGGGCCTGACACCGGCCGGACGGTCGCCGATCTGGGTCTTCGTAACCTTAAGCATCTTTTCCGGATCGGTGATGTTCCAGATCGCGTTTTCTTCCGCGGCCCCTTCATCAAAGCACTTGAGAATTTCGGCCTCAAGCTTAAGAAGGTGATCGTTATCGAGGCTGCGCATGTCGATGTCGACTTCGCAGTGCGCGGCGATGGTGTTCACCGTCGTGCCGCCCTTGATGGTGCCGATCGTGAAGGTGGTCTTCGGGGTTTCAGGGACCTTGACGTGCGCAACCTTGGCGCCGGCGATGCACATCGCGTGAATGGCGCTCGGGACCTTGCCGAAGGCGGCGTATGAGTGGCCGGCAGGGCCGTCGATGCTCACGCGCCAGCGATGAGAGCCGATGGCCCCTTTCAGAATACGGCCCACGTCGGTGTTGTCGATCGCGATAAAGCCGTCCACCTTGTGGTGGGCATTAAACCACTTGGAGCCGCGGGTGTCGCCGTTGCCTTCTTCGCCGACGGTACCCACAAACCACAGATCGCCCTCGGTTTCAATACCGGTTTCGTTAAAGCAGCGCAGAACCTGAAGAAGAGCACGCTGCCCCGAGCAGTTGTCGCCGATGCCGGGCGCGGTGTAGCGGTTGCCTTCCTGATGAACCGTCACGTCGGTTCCTGCGGGAAACACCGTATCCATGTGGGCGCCCAACGCAAGCGACGGGCCCTTTCCCTTACCCGGGCGGCGGCCCACGACGTTGCCGATCTCATCAATTGTGACGTCGGTTAAGCCGTAGAGCTTCATGCGCCGCGCAATTTCCTGCGCGCGCACGCTTTCTTCAAAGGTGGGAGCCGGAATTTCGCAGATTTCACACTGTTCCTTCATCGCCTTGTCGCTTTCTTCAAGCGCAGTGGCAATGCCGCGGGCAATCTTGGGGTTGGCTTTGAGAGCCTCAACCGCCGCGAGAATTTTTGTGTCCAGTGCGGGAATCGCTTCAGGCATGGATGTTCCTCCGATGTGGGTTACAACTAAGCAATCCCTCCATCATAACTGTTTCCCGGCACACAGACGCAGCGGCTTTGCGCTTATCGGACTTTTACCCGGCGCTTTAACAGTCGGGCGGCATCAGAGGTCTTCGGCGCTGAAGCCCTGATAGTGAAGTTCGTAGTGCTTTGTTTCGCTGAAGAAAAAACGCGGATTTGAGCTGCAGCGCCGTGAGGTTAATCCCGGATTTCTGCGGTTTGACTTCGGCAAAGAGAATCTTCTTCCCGAAGGTGTTGACGGCCACACTATCTATGTCGTTTTCGCCGGTCTTATCCCACCAGGGACCTATCTCGGTATATGGCCCGGTTTCGGCAAGTTTCGTGCGGGACCAGGTTGTAAGAACGTGGTGTCCGGTGTGCTCGGGCAGTGTTTTGAGAATCTGTTCTTCAAGGCGCTCCGTGGCTCCCTGTTCGATGAGTGCCTGATACGGATACAAAAACCGAAACCAGAAAGCAAGATGCGTGTCAGTGAGACGCCGGCGGTAGTCTGTTGTCTTTGATGCCCCCAAGGGACGCTCGCGCTCGATAAGCCGGAAGTGCTTCTCCAGCCGGAAAAGGTGCCCGTCAATCGATTGCCCTCTGAAGTAAGACACGAGGCCGCTGCGCCGGCTTTTGCCTTCAGCAATGCGCTGCAGCAGCTCAAAGTAAACCTGACAGTCAGACTTAAAGGCCGTCTTTAGGAGCGTTTCGGCCTCCCGCTGGAAATAGGAGCGGGGTTGGGCGACGGACCGGATCATTCGGCGGGCGGAGGTGCAACCCGCCTCCGTCAGAACTTTGATGTACTGCGGGATGCCGCCTGTGACGGCAAAGAGCGTCAGAAGGTCGTCGGGCTTCCGGGTAGGGTAATGCTCGGTGAGGATCGTTTTAATGACGCCGGTCGAAAACGGGCGCAGGGTCAGTTCGCCGCAGGCACGGGCACAGAGCGGAGAAAAGCGGTCGTCCGTCATGCTGCGCCGGCATGGGCCCCAACACCGAAGCCGGCTGCAAAGCCAGAGCGGAGAAAAGCGGTCGTCCGTCATGCTGCGCCCGGCACCGTCTGATACCGTGAGAACGAGCAGAAGTTGGGTGTCTTTGCGGTATTTGTCCCAGAGGACTGAGAGGTCAGTCACGAGCGCAGGTTCAACAGTTTCGGCGTTTTGAAACTCATCGAGAACCACCGTCATCGGTGTTTTGGCACTTTGTTTGAGCAGAAATTCGATCGTCCCGGCAATGGTTGCGGCAGGGGGCGGAAAATATTCCAGACCCAATGTCGCAGCATTAAACCGCCAAAAAGCCTCAACGTTGGTTTTGGCTGTTTTTTCATCGCTGATATGGAAAAAGCGGCAGGGCAGCGGGCCGTTCGTAAAGGCAGGGTTTGCGAGTGTTGTCTTTCCTATGCGGCGTCTGCCGGAGATGATGACCATGCGGCCTGCGTCGTCCTCAACCCGCGGGAAAACGCCCGGAGATCCGCCGGTTCTTTTGTGCGGTCGTAAAACCTGAAAGTCATTTTCGTAACGTTTATAAGCTTATGGCAAAAACTTATGGCCGAAAAATTTTTGCTTTCCGGACTTTGACTGGCGGTTCGATTCATGCGGAGCGTAAGAAAAACCGTGTTGCGCATTGTCGTTTCCTTTGGCGGCGGCACCCGCGCAAATAACCGGCAGCACGTCTGAAACCGTCAGAGAAATAAGACAATACAGCAGGACGCGCCCTCGGGCATGGTTTCAGAAGAGGGCTCCCGTGTGAGGCTCCTCCTTAACAATTGCTTTCAGCTGAAAGCACCGTCTTTGCAGCCGAAACTCCTATAGTAGAGGTACTTCGAAATTCTGTGAGGAGCAAACCATGGACACCCGCAGCGTCACCGCGAGCGTGATTTTGGCCGTCGGCATTGCCGGAGGCTTTGCGCTTTTAGGCAGCAACATCTCAAGCGGCATCGAAAGCTTCGTTAACCGCGACCGCATCGTGACCGTCAAGGGCCTCTCCGAGCGCCAGGTCAAGGCCGACCGCGTTATCTGGCCCGTAGGGTTTCGTGAGCTCGGCGACGACCTGCAGGACGTTTACGGCCGCATTGAAAAGCGCAAGGACCAAGTGGTGGCGTTTTTAAAAGAGGCGGGCTTAACGGACGCGGAAATCGAGGTGGCAAGTCCCCAGGTCACCGATGCACAGGCTGAGATGTACGCCAATCAGAAAAGCCGCTACCGCTACTCGATGACGCAGACGGTGACGGTATCAAGCGACAAGGTGGACCTTGTGCGCGACCTTCTGGTGCGCCAGAGCGACCTCATCAAAGCCGGCGTGACGCTTGTGGGTGACTACAGCTGGCGCACGAGCTTTCAGTTTACGGGGCTCAACACCGTCAAGCCCGCAATGATTGAAGAGGCGACGAAAAACGCCCGCGCCTCGGCCGAAAAGTTTGCGCAGGACTCCGGCAGCAGTCTCGGAAAAATCCGCCGCGCCAACCAGGGCCAGTTTTCCATCACCGACCGCGACAGCAATACGCCCTACATTAAGAGCGTGCGCGTTGTGACGACGGTGGAGTATTTCCTCAAGGATTAACGCCATGCGCTTTTTTACCGACGGAGAACTGTCTGCCGATCCCGATACGGTGTTGGAGGGCCTTACTTCAGGCGGCGAGGCCGGCATCACGCAGGCTGATGTTGATGCCGAGATCGCGGCCGTGCGGGCCAAAAAGAAACGCACCTGATTTACCGCCGCAAAATCCACCACACAAACCGCCGCAGCCAGTACATAAGGCGGGTAAAGACCGTGCGGTGGTCTTTACGCCACTGCCAGGGTGCGGTCGGGTTCTTTTCCTGCCAAAGCCCGAGCCCTTCGGTTTTTGCGAGTAGCGCGGCCTTTTTGTAAGCCGCCCGCTCTTTGGGGTTAAGCCTGTAAAAGTACTGATAGTACGGCCAGGCATAGCCCTGCCGGATCATCGTGAGGCTCATGTCCCGCTTATCGCACACAACGCGGCAGACGATGCGGCCGTAGATGTCGCGCGTCACTGCTTCGCCTTCAATTTTCTTGCCGAGAATGAGTTTTCGTAAGGCTTCGGTGGCTTGCGGCCCGTAAGGCTGTTCGGTTTCCGGTGCGTGCCATCGGGGGTTGGGGGTAATGCACCAAAAATCGGGCTCCGCGTGAATTTTTGCCATGATGCCCCCGGAATTTTCTCGATTTTTGATCTTGCACCAGCCTGCCTTTCTGAAAAAACAAGCTGCTGCAAAATTCAGGCTAGGCAATGGTTTCTCCAGATAAAAAAGCCCCCGGGTGTGAGCCGAGGGCTGGTAATGGTTCAAATTGGGCGGTTACTTCTTCTCGAGAAGTTCAAGCCGTTTCTTTTCTTCACGTTCAAGCTGCTTAATGCTCTTCTCCGGAGTCGGGAGATCTTCAGGCATCGTGCCGCCTAACCGCTTAATGGTTTCCCGCACCTCCTTCCCTACGGAATAGTGCGCTTGGTTCGCCTCCCTTTTCCCGACGATGTGTTCGCGTCGGAGTTTGGCTTCGGCCTGGGTTGCTCGGAAGAGGTTCGCGGCCAGTTCTTCGTGACCCATGTGGTCAAGAATTTCCTGGCTCTGTTTCAATCCCTTTCTAGCGTGGATCTCTTTTCTGCCAAGCCCGCCGTAGAGACCCTTGTATCCGTGGTTTTGGAAGATGGCATAGTCTTTGGGTTCGACGATGCCGGCGTCATGCGCGGCATCGCTTAACCGTTTGTTATGCTCCTTCATCTCCCTGCGCAAGAACAGACGCTTTTGATCCTCATCCAGTCGGGCGAAGGCTTCCTCGTCGGCGAGTTCCTGGCGGCGGGTTTGAACCGCGAAGTAGGTTTGGCCGGCGGCAATGACAGGCTTGCTCGGGTCGCCGTTCTGAACGATCAGGTAGCAGGCATAACGGGAGAGGGCGACGTCATCGACTTCGCGTTGAGCTCCTTTGCCCGCTTCGATCAATTTGACAACATTGTCAAAATGATCCGATGACTCTATCTTCATTGCGACGCAGGCGGTTTTTGCCCTATCCACGACCTCCGTGAATCTGCGCCAAGTCGTATATCCCAAGAGCGGGTAAAGCTCGCGCGCAAACCAGTACTCCCTGCCGTCATCGTCCAGATGGCGGATCGCGTCGAAGTTCGGGAGGGTTGCTTGTTCGTCGTTGTTTTGGGTATTATCCATACATACCTCGTCATAAAGGTTCGACCAAGCCCTCAGCGCATTGCTCTGCGTTGGGGGCTTTCCTATTTTACGATGTCGCCTTCATCGTACCGCCTCCCAGGCGCGCAGCGCGTTTGTGAGCATGTACGCGGAGAGCTTCACGCGGCCTCCGATCGTGCGCTTGACCCACACCGAATCCCCGTCGCAGACATAGGTGACGGTTGCCTTAAAGCGCCAGGGCCACTTCCGGCGCGTGAGTCTCTCAAGGACAATGAGGCAGAGGATGAGTACCGCGCCTGCAATAAACGGGTGCAGTACGATCCATGTAAAAGCGTCGGAGAGCATGATGATAGATGCGCCCCATCCGTTCTTTACAAGATTTTGGAGAACGGATGGGAATATGGACATTGCAGTGGCAGAGAGAGGCTTTGGAAGAATGTTGCCTTTTTATATGCAAGGACTTTCTCAGTCTGCTGCAGTCCTGGCAGTTTCTGCAGCAGGTAAATGCAATCGTACGAGGCGTGATGCATCGACAGAACGTTCGGCATGCCGTGCATCGTAAAGGCCTACATTCTCAACCACATGGCGACAGAAGGGCCTAGCAGGACTGCTGTAATACGCGCAGCAACTTCAGGTGTAACAGGACCTTGTTCGTTGAGAATTCTGGTAACAATTTGTCCTTCACAGGATGCCGGTGGGTGCTTGCGTAACAGCAGGGGCGCAGGTGGCGATATCCTATAGGTGAAGAAAAACCCCGGCACGGCGGCCGGGGATGTGTGCTGAGGCCTCGCTATAGAGGATCGTCTAGAGCGCCGCCATGGACGTAATGAGAAGCGCGTTAATCAAGTCAATCAAAAAGGCCCCCACAACGCCCACAATCAGCCAGGCCTGAGGGCAGGTGCCGTATTTTTCAGCAAGCGCCTGCATGTTCGCAAGGGCATTTGCGGTCGCCCCCATCGAAAAGCCGACGCCGCCAGCGGCAAGCATCACGGCCGTGTAGTTGCGGCCGATCAGAAGAAAGATCACAAGCCACCCGAAAAGAAGCGCCAGTGCCGTCTGCAGCGCCAGAATCACCACAAGGGGCCCGGCGAGGTTTATGAGTTCATGCAGTTTCAGACTGTTGATCGCCATCGTCACAAAAAGAATGAGGCAGATGTCCGCGACAGCGTCGAGCCCCTTGCCCGTTACCTTATAGGCGCCCGTGTAGTCTCCGACGTTACGCACAATTGCTGCCACAATCATGGAGCCGATGTAGGCCGGCAGCGTAATGTAGGCACCGAGCCACTTGGAGACAATCATGCCGGCAGCAAGCGTCAGTGTCACAACGCTTACGGCCTTCATGAGTTCCCGGGTAAAGGCCGGTTTATTTCCCGAGTGATCGTCCTGCACACCCGTTTCGACTTCGGTCGGAATGTGAAGGGGTTCAGCCAAATTGCCGTGCTCGTTCGGAATCTGTACCTTATAGCGCCGGATGAGCCATTCGCCCAAGGGACCGCCCACCAGAAGCGCCGCCACCATCCCGAAGGTGGCCGCGGTGATTGCCATCGCCGTGCCCCCGCTGATGCCGTAGGTTTGCTCAAAATAAGGCCCGAAGGCAGCTGCGGTACCCAAGCCGCCCATCATCGAGACGCTGCCTGCCAAAATGCCGTAGTGGGTGTCAATGCCCATGAGCCACGCCGCGCCCATGCCCACGACGTTTTGCAGAAACGCAAGGACCGTCACGGCCATAAGAAAGGTCACGAGGATCTTTCCGCCGTTGGTGACAAGTTTGAGACTTGCGGTGAGCCCGATCGTTGTAAAGAACCCGAGCATGAGAACGGTCTGCAGCGTACTGTCAAAGGTAACGCGCATGATGCCCTGATCCTCCAGGCCCGAAAGGATCGCCGCACAGAGCATGCCGCCGATCACGGGGCTCGGGATACTGAAGCGCGCCAGAACCGGGACGCGCCGCTTGATCCAGACGCCTAAAAAGTAGGTGATAACCGCAAGCGCAACGGCCTGCACCATGTTGACTTTGAGCAAAAGCATGCCGCTCTCGGCAAAGGAGTATTCCATTGTTTTTCTTCTTTGGTTTCGGTGGGAGGACCCGCGATCGGGACAATGTGTTTTGGCTTATTATGCGGGAAAAACGCCCGCCGATCCGAAGTTTTTCGGGCTGACGCCAGTTTATCGGGGAGGGGATGGGGAACTTCTCTTAGGAGAAATAGGTAAGCCGCCTGCAAACCGAAGCTTTTTCTGGGTAAAAATACCTAACACCGCGTCCGGGCTTTCCGAACGCGGTGCCGGGCCGTGTTAAGCGTGTGCTTCTTTACGCAGAAACTCTTTGGTACGGGTGTGGGTGACAAACCAGGCCATGGCAAAAAGGGCAATGCCGGCTAAGGTAAGCCCGAAGGCCGTTGCCCCCCAGAAGCCTTCAGCGCCGAAAGGCCCGCCCACAATCTGACCGTCAAAGCCGAGCCAGTAGCCGCCACCGAGCCCCACGGCCCAAAGAAGGATGCCGTAGACCATCATCGGCCAGAAGGTGACGCGGTACCCGCGTAAGGCAAAGCCGCAGATCGTCTGACAGGCGTCCATGGCGTGGTAGACCACGCCGTAAATGAGAAGCGTCACGGCCAGCGTGTGCACCGCCGCGTCCGTGGTGTAAAGGCCGACGAGAGCGTCGCGCCCGAGGTAAAGCGCAAGCGCGCCCAATACTGCAAGCGTGAGGCCGATTCTGAGCGCTCTGAACGTCACCTGCTGCGCCACGGGCGGGTGCCCGGACCCAAGCGACTGGGCCACAAGGACGCTTACCGCAATCCCGAGACTCATCGGAACCTGATAAAGCGTTGCCGTGATGTTGCCCACAATCTGGTGCGCCGCGACGTCAATCGTGCCGATACGGGCGATAAAAATCGCCATGAGCGTAAAGGAACTCACTTCAAAGAAGGTGGAGAGCCCAATGGGGACCCCGAGCTTTAAGTGCTGCAAAAGGGCTTTGACGTCAGGCAGATAAAACTTCGCGGGCCGCATGGGGCTGTAAAACCTGTCGCACTTCCAGATGAGCCAGTAAGCAGCCAGCGACAACCAGGAGTTCACGGCCGTTGCGGCACCGGCGCCCGCACCGCCGAGCTCGGGTAAGCCAAAGAGACCGTACATGAAAAGTGCGTTTAAGGGCACTTTCATCGCGAGCATCCCAAGGGCCACATACATCGTGACCTTGGGGCGGTTAACGGCCGCATTGAGCGCCACAAAAGGACGCGAGAGGACCGCTGCCGGCAGTCCGGCGGCACTGAAAAGGAGGTATTCTCCCGCCATCAGCGCGACGTTGCCGTGCACCTGCCCGAACGCGACCCAAAAGTCGGTCTGAAGAATCAGTGCCATCCCGATCACGGTGAGAATGACGCCGAGCCAGGCTGACTGCGTGAGTTCAAAGCCGATCCTCTCAAACTTCCGCGCGCCGTAGTGGTGGCCCGCAATGGGGCTTAAGCCCTGCAAAATCCCCACAAGCGAAATAAAGATCATGACGGCCGTTGCGGACGCGAGAGCCACGGCTGCGAGGTGTTCGGCGCCGAGCCGCCCTGCCATGATGGTGTCAACGGTCGCAGAGCCCATGATGGAGAGGTTTGCGACAAAGATGGGACTCGCTAGTTTAAAAAGGGCGCCAACGCTGATGTCGGGGGGCGTGAGCCGCGTCGGACGGGTATTTTCGGGCGCGTCGGAAGTCTTTGTTTCGGCGCTAGAGGACATGGTCAACCTCAGAAACAGCACCGGGCTGTTTCTAAAAGAAATTACTTAGTTCGGATGCGGGACGCAGTTTAACCGATTGCGCGCAGCCTTTGGCGGCGGTTGGTATTGGACGAAAGGCTTACCTCGTGAGCAGTTTTGGGTCGCAAAGAAAATCAGTGATGCCGACGCTGAAAATCCCGTCATTGTCGTAATACGGGTAGATGCAGTCCGGCGTGATAAGGATCTCCGATTAAAACTTCCAGGACGTATTGAGCATAAACGCGTGGTTTTCGCTCTTATCCGACCCGTTAAAGCTCTAGGAGAGGGTGGAGGAGAAGATCTCACCGGCGATAAACCGTATAAGCCCGCGGACACACCGTAGGAGAGATCCCCGATCGTTTCAGGCTGCACATGGTCGGTGCTCGTCAAACCCGCACCGGGGCGTTTCCGCAAAGACCGGTTTGACGCCAAGCTTTTCGGCAAGTTTCCGGCCGAATTCAACGGCGGCCCCGGTAAGTTTCCCGGCGGCATCGTGGTAGGTAAACGGCGGATAGACGCCTTCGGTGCCGATTCTCAGTTCCCCGGTGCGGGCAATTTTGTCGGCGAGGTCTTCAGCGGCAAGGGCGTTGGCGGCCCCAAGTGCGGCAAGGGTAAATAGCGAAAGAGCGGCGGCGGTGAGTTTGCGGCGGGTGATGGTGAATGGCATTTTGTCTTGTCCTTAAAAGTCTGTTTTAAAAGTTTGTTCGAATTGGTTTTGTTCGGAATCAGCGGCGATTGGTACAGGCGGACTTCACCGAAGGAACTCGCACCGCGGCGCGGCGGGGCGAGCGCAGGCGCTCTGGGCTGCGGCTCCAGGCGGGCACGGGCGTTGCAGAAAGAAACGTAACGGCGTAGGGGGCGGAGAGGATTTTCGTGGTCATGGGTTTTCTCGATTCAGTTAAAAAGTCAGTTCATAAAAAAACGCCGGCTTTTCTGGTGAGAGCCGGCGTTTGCAGGTGGTGTTGGTTGTTTGCGCTTTAAGTCTTGGGTTTCCTCACTTTTTGCGCGCACGACACCGGGCTCACGTGGATGGTCTGACACATACACATGGGCATACACATGAGGCGGGCGGTGATCGTGCTGGTGAAGTTCATGATGTTTGTTTTGTTTGCTTGGGTTAACAAAAAAGGCGCTTCGGAAGTTTTTCCGTAAGCGCCTTGCGGTTTGCTTTTCTTCGCGTTATGCGGTTTTTCGCAGACAACAGACGCTTACCGGTGTGCAGCAGCACATCGGGCACATACGCATCATGGTGTTCTTGGCGGAGAGCATTTGGTTAACAAAACCTTTTGAGTCAAATTCGGTGAAAGGCCGTTGCCTTTCGGTGACGGGCATTATGCACGGAGTTTTCGCCGGCTGTAAAGCGAATTCGAACTGCAAGGGCAGGGTGGAAGGTGACCGGGTCGTCCGCTGATTTCAGATATTTGCGGAGAAAAGTCTTTTAAGTTCAGCTGCCTTTCGTTCGACGGAAGCGCTTCGTGTAGTCACAACGGCCATCGCGCAATCACGGTATGCGGCATGGTAATACGTCGTATGCGCAAAGCCGAATTCTTCGCAAAGGGCATTGTCCTGTGCGATAAGGACGGCACGCGGCTAAGAGACAGGTCCGGACATCACCGCGCTCAATGACCGGCTTCCTCTTTATCGAAACAGCGCATCATGTCGGCGCCGGCAGTTTCCGTCTGCGCGGTTTCAAGCGATTCAGGCTGAGTTGGTTGCGTCAGCCTGCGCATGACCGACAAGAAAAAAGGCCGCCCGGCATGAACGCCCGACAGCCTTTCTTTCGAAACCAATCCCGTTATTTTGTCCCGGTCGACCCAAAGCCCCCGGCCGCACGGCTTGACGCTTCAAAATCTTCGACGACATGAAACTGCGCCTGCACCACGGGCACGATCACAAGCTGCGCAATGCGCTCAAAGGGATTTAACACAAAGGGCTCGGCGGAGCGGTTCCAGAGGCTCACCATGAGTTCGCCCTGGTAGTCGGAGTCAATGAGCCCCACGAGGTTTCCGAGCACAATGCCCTTTTTGTGCCCGAGGCCGCTTCGCGGAAGGATCACCGCGGCGTAGCCGGGGTCGGCCAAGTGAATCGCAAGACCCGTGTGCACAAGGTACGTTTCCCCCGGGGCTAAGGTGCGGGGTTCATCAACCAAGGCTCTTAAATCAAGCCCTGCGGACCCCGGTGTTGCGTACTGAGGGAGCTGCGTGCGGATGCGGTCATCCAAAATTTTGAGATCGACTTTCATATCTATCTTTTCTTGTTTCTGGCCTGGGCGGTGGTCACCACGCCGATAAAGACGAGGATCATACCTAAGGGGATGTTGTCGGAACGGTCAAAGGCAACGCCTGTGGCCATGAGAATGACGCCAGCGAGGGCAATCAAGGGCCCCGCAAGGCGGATGAGGGCAAAGGCCATGCGCACAACGGGTTCATTTTTAAGGTAGGGGTCATTGTCCGTGTCGGCGGGCACCGCGTCCCCCTGAAGAGGAGCGGGTTCAGCCGTGCTTCTCACGGTCACCATGCCGTTGTCTGCGGTGACGGACAAGGGGCTCAGACTCCCGATTTTGCCTTTCATGAGCTTATCGAGGTAGGCCACATAGTCGCCGCCGGGCGGCTCAAGACTGAAGGGATCACGCATGTTTTCCGTCCTTAAGGCTTGCCGCAATAAAGTCCGTGATGCGCTGCGCGGTTTCGTCTTTAGTCATGGTCGGAAGTTCTGTGACGCCGGTTTTTGTCACGAAGATCACGGTATTCTCGTTCTTGCCGAACACTGCCGGGGCGAGGTTGCCGACAATAAGGTCAGCGCCCTTCGTTACACATTTGGTCTGGGCATTGGCTTCTAAGTTTTCGGTTTCCGCGGCAAAGCCCACGGCAAAAAGCGTGGGCCGCGCTTTTTTAACGTCCGCGAGAATGTCAGGGTTTTTCACGAAGGTGAGGGTAAGCGACTCTTTCCCCGGCGTCTTTTTCATTTTCTGCGGGGCAACCTCTGCTGTCTTCCAGTCGCAGACCGCGGCAACGCCCGCAAAGATATCGGCGTCTTGGGTTTCTTTCAGCGCTGCCGTATGCATTTCGTCTGCCGTTTTGACGGAGATAACGCGCACACCCGCGGGCGCGGTTAATGCCGTGGGGCCTGAAATCAGTACTGTGTCGCATCCGGCCTGCATGAGGCTTCGCGCAAGCGCATAGCCCTGAAGGCCGGAACTACGGTTTGTGATCACCCGAACGGGATCAAGAGGCTCTTCGGTGGGGCCGGCCGTCACAACGGCTTTTTTGCCCGTAAGGGTTTTAGGGGCAAGCGCCGCGGCAGCCAGTTCCACAATATCTTCCGGCTCCATCATGCGCCCTGCGCCGGTTTCGCCGCAGGCAAGGTTTCCCGCCTGCGGTCCCCAGATCATGACGCCGTCATCAGCTAATACTTTGACGGAGCGCTGCACCGCGGGGTTTTCCCACATCCGTGTATTCATTGCCGGACAGACCGCGAGGGGCGCCGCACGCGCAATGATTGCGGTGCTCACAAGATTGTCGGCAATCCCGTGGGCGGCTTTACCGAGGATGTCGGCGGTCGCGGGCGCCACAATCATGAGGTCGCACGCCCCGTGCGTGGCCGCAAGGTGCGGCATATCGCGCGTGAGGTTTTCAATGCCGACGGCGTGGCCGGAGAGCGCTTCAAAGGTTAAGGGTGTCACAAAGTGCGCCGCCGCCTCAGTCATGATGACCCTCACATCGGCTCGGGCTTTTTTTAGGAGCCTGACGAGTTCGCAGGACTTGTAGGCGGCAATACCGCCCGTGACGGCAAGCGTAACGGAGCGGTTTTTGAGTGTGGGATAAGCGGGCACGGCAGGCAAACGATCGAAAAGTTAGCTGATGACGGCATTGTAGCGGGACAAGGCGGGCGCTTTTCGGGTCGGTGACGGATAATTCAGTGCGGCTGGCAGCGGCGCTGCTGTTCCGGAACGCGGCTGCGTTTCTGTGATTAATTCCTGAAGGAGAAGCAATGAGTACGCCGTACATCATGGTTTTGGGCATCGGGGTCGGCTCGCTGATCCTTGCCTGGCTGTGCGGGTACTGGAAGAAAAATAGCCGGAAAGCCAGTCAGCGGCGGACTTTTTGCCTGCGCTCCGGACAAATCGCATCATCCTCAGTGATCGTGCCGACATGCCTCGTCGCAGCCCGCGCCCTTTCCACGACGCCCTCAAAGAATTCCGGGTGCTGCATGTAGTACTGGAGCTGCTCCCAGTCGCGTTGGGAGAAATCAAGCACCACATTTCCGGACGGTGTCTGCAGGGATGCGTAGGTGCCGGGCCGTTTGTTTTCTTTTTTGATGTATTGCTGATTCCTTGTTTTCCTGCGGGTTCCGGCTTACTGCGCCTGCCGCAGAGCTTCCCGTTAGAACGGTACGTGGGTGGCTTGATGCCGCCCTGGACGCGGGCCTTCTTCGGCTTATGCCGGCCTTTGTGGAGACGCTGAGCCGGCGGCCGATGCTGCTTTCCTGCGACACGGGGCTCATGTGTCATCTCTTGGGTTTTACAAGCCCGGTGCATAACGGCCCCAAGGCCGGTGTGAGCTTTTACCGGGATCGCCAGGGGCACAGTGTGGATCTTGTGCTTGAGACGGACGGGAAGGTCTTTGCCGTGCAGATGAGTCCGTATAGCCCGGGAGCGGCCGGGCTTAAAAGCCTCGCGTACTTCCGGGAGAAAACAGCCGGCTGCAGTGAGGGTACGGTGATTTCCATCTATCCCGAGACAGCCGTTTCAGACGAAGACACCCGCTCTATCAGCCTCTGGTCAATCTGAGAGAGGCTCATTTATTCGCGGACTTAAATTCCGCAACGACAATGAGAAAGGCCCCGAGGCAGATTGCGATATCGGCCACATTAAACGCGGGCCAGTGCCAGCCGGCAAGATGAAAGTCGAGAAAATCGACGACGCTTCCCAAAACCACGCGGTCAATGGCGTTACCCACGGCGCCCGAGAGAATGAGAACGGAGGCCCACTGAAAGAAGCGGTTGGCGGTGCGCTTCATGGTAATAAGCGCAATCACCGCAACGACAGAGGCCATCGTCACGAAAAACGCGGTCTGCCAGCCGCCCGCGTCGCTTAAAAAAGAGAAGGCTGCGCCGGTGTTTCGGACGTGGCAGAGGTTAAAAAAGGGGAGAACGCGGATAAATTCTCCCTCAAAAAAGGCCGCCTGAATCCAGGCTTTTGTCGCCTGATCAAGAATGAGAAAAACGACGGCCGCAGCCGCAAGAAGGCCAAACCGCCCCCACGAAACGGCGGGGGGATTTGACGGATTCTGACGGTCTGCGGCCTGCATGGCGCGTTAAGCGTAAAGACGCTTTTCGCCGGCACCGAAGAGGTTGACGCGGCACCTCGGGCAAAGGCCCGGATGTTCGGCGTCTTCGGTGGTGCCGTCAACGTAGTGCCAGCAGCGGATGCACTTGGTGCGCGGGCTCGGGGTCACGGTGACCGTGAGTTCCGCGTCGTCCTTTTCGGCCTTCCGGAGCTCACACTTTGAGGTCATCATCACAAAGCGGAGTTCTTCGCCCAAAGAGGCAAGGTACTGCCAGTCGCTTCCGGAGGCCGTAATGACGGCGTCCGCGGCAAGGCTCGACCCGATCTTGCCTTCGGCGCGCAGGGTCTCGATTTCTTTCAAAACCTTGGCGCGTGCCGAACGCACCGCCTCCCACTTTGCGAGAAGCTCGGGGGCGTTGGCGACTTCGGGCACCATGTGATTGGTTTCCGTGAAGATCGTGCCGCTTTCGTTGGGCGAAAACACGGCAAAGGCTTCTTCGGCGGTAAAGGACAGAATCGGCGCCATGAGACGCAGAAGCGTTGCCGTGATGTGCCAGAGCGCGGTCTGCGCGGAACGCCTCGGAAGGCCATCGGCCTTTGTCGTGTAGAGGCGGTCCTTCAAAACATCGAGATAGAACCCGCCCAGGTCTTCCGTGGCAAAGCTCATCAAGAGGGAGGTCACCAGATGGAACTGGTACGTCTGCTCAAGTTCGAGGATTCTGTCCTGCAGGGCGTCGACGCGTGCCTGGGCCCAGCGGTCAAGCTCAAGCATCTCACTGACCGGAACGGCGTCTTTTTTGGGATCAAAGTCGCTCGTGTTGGCAAGGAGGAACCTGAGCGTATTGCGGATACGGCGGTAGCTGTCTACAACGCGCGCGATGATGGAGGGCCCGATTCTGAGTTCGCTCGTGTAGTCGGTGCTTGCCACCCACAGACGGCAGATTTCAGCACCGTACTTGTTGCAGATTTCCTGCGGGCTCACGGTATTGCCGCGGCTCTTGCTCATCTTTTCGCCGTTTTCGTCCACAAGGAACCCGTGGGTGAGAAGGGCGTCGTAGGGCGGACGGCCGTCCAGCATCGTGCCGATGAGAAGCGACGAGTGGAACCAGCCGCGGTGTTGGTCGCTGCCTTCAAGGTAGAGGTCTGCCGGGAACTTGTTCAAATCATCCTTGTGGCTGCCGCGCATCACGGTAAAGTGCGTGGAGCCGGAATCAAACCAAACGTCGAGAATGTCACTCGTCTTTACGTACTGGCTGACTTCGTCGGCCGCGAGGAACTCTTCGGGCTTGGCCTTAACCCAGGCTTCAATGCCTTCTTTTTCGACGCGCTTGGCGACTTCTTCCATGATTTCAAGAGTCCTGGGGTGCAGTTCACCCGTGGCCTTATTCATGAAGAAGGGAAGCGGCACACCCCAGTTGCGCTGACGGGAAATACACCAGTCGGGGCGGTTTTCGATCATGGCGTGCAGGCGGTTGTAGCCCCAGCTCGGGAAAAACTTCGTGCTGTCAACGCCCTTAAGTGCGGCTTCACGCAGAGTCTGCGCGGAGGCCGGTTCCCCGAGAACGCCCTTGGTGTCCGCATCGGGCTTATCCATTCTCACAAACCACTGGGCCGTGGCGCGGTAGATCAACGGGGTCTTATGACGCCAGCAGTGCATGTAGCTGTGGGTCATCTTGCCCACGGCGTAAAGAGCGCCCGCGACACGCAGGGTGTCAACGATCTTAGGCTGCGCCTTCCAGATGAAAAGTCCTCCGAAAAGCGGGAGCCAGTCGGCGTAGACGCCGTTACCCTGCACGGGATTAAGGATCTCATCGTTGGTCATTCCGTGCTTTTTGCAGCTCACAAAGTCATCCACACCGTAGGCCGGTGCCGAGTGCACGATACCCGTGCCGGATGCGGCTTCAACGTAGTCTGCGAGATACACGGGCGAAAAACGCTTATAGCCCGGGTCGATATCGTACAGGGGATGGCAGAACCTGACACCCTCAAACTTTTCGCCCTTGGCGGTCGCAACAATCGTCCCGGTCTTTCCGTAGCGCTTTAAGGCGGCTTCGGTGAGGCCTTTGCCAAGGATAAGGTAACGGTCGCCGCAGTCAACGAGCGCATACTCCAGTTCGGGGTGCATGTTAAGCGCCTGGTTCGCGGGAATCGTCCACGGGGTCGTGGTCCAGATCACCGTATAGCAGGGCTTCTCAATCTTGTGCGCAAAGGCTTCTTCAACGCGCGGCTTATCTTCCTCGGAAAGCTTAAAGCCGATATCGATTTCGTAGCTTTCGGCGTCCTTATATTCGACTTCAGCTTCAGCCAAAGCCGACTGGCAGTCAAAGCACCAGTTCACGGGTTTGAGACCGCGGTAGACGTAGCCCTTTTCCATGATCTTGGCCAAAGCACGGATTTCAGCCGCTTCCGTTGCGGGCCGCATCGTGAGATACGGATTTTCCCAGTCAGCCAAAACGCCCAGACGCTTAAAGCCCGCTTTCTGGTGCTCAACCTGTTCGGCCGCGTAGGCGCGGGCCTTGGCGATCACTTCTTCCTTAGGCAGGCCCTTACCGTACTTTTTCTCAATCTGGATTTCAATCGGCATGCCGTGGCAGTCCCAGCCCGGGACGTAGGGCACATCGTAGCCGGCAAAGAGCTTCGTCTTATTGATGATGTCCTTCAAAATCTTATTTAAGGCGTGGCCCATGTGAATGTCGCCGTTGGCGTACGGGGGGCCGTCGTGCAGAATGAACTTGCGCGCGCCTTTGCGGGCCTTGCGGATGGTCTGATACACGCCGCGTTTTTCCCAGTCGGCGACCCAGCCGGGTTCGCGCTTTGCGAGGTCTCCCCGCATCGGAAAGGGTGTGTCAGGCAGATTCAGAGGATATTTTTTCGATGCTGCGTCAGCACCTTTGTCGGCTTTTGCCATGTGTTTCTCCAGGCCCCCTCGGGCTCTTCCGGATTGACAGTAAAACTTCAGGCGTAAAAGCATTACGCGCCGAAGCGGTGAATTTGAGAGTGTATTTCATTGGGGCGGTACTTTGCCATAGGCAAAAGCGCCCAGTTTGACGTTCAGGCTTGGACTTTGACGCCCAGAATTGCTTTGGCGCGCTCGCAGTCGGCAGAAATGGCGGCCGTGAGTTCCGGAAGGCCCGAAAACTTCTTTTCGTCTCTGAGTTTCTCAACGAACTCCACCTCGATGAGCTTGCCGTAGGCGTTGCCCGTCCAGTTAAAGACGTGGGTTTCAAGAAGCCACCGGCCGTCGCTTACCACGGTCGGTTTGTTGCCGATACTCGCCACCCCCGGCCAGACGGAGCCGATCGCGTCAAGGCCCTTTACCCGCACCGCGTAAATGCCGTGCAGCGCCGGATGCGTTTTACTGCCCGGGGGGACGGCAAACATGTTGAGAGTGGGGAACCCCAGCTGCCTGCCGAGCGCCGCACCGTGCACCACGCGCCCGGTCATCGCGACGGCTCGCCCGAGCATCTCGGCTGCTTCATGGAGGTCTCCCAAGGCAAGCGCCGCGCGGATTCTGGAACTTGAAATCCTCTCCTGCCCGTGAAAAAGAAGGGGCGTCTTGAAGGTTTCAAAGTGATAGTGTTGCCCCAACTCTTCAAGCGTAGCGAAGTTGCCGCTGCGTCCGGCGCCGAACGTGAAGTTTTCCCCGACGCTCACCCAGCGGCACGCAAGGCCCTCGGCGAGAATGTCGCGGGCAAATTCTGCGGGCGCCATTTTGGCCATCGCCTCGTTAAAGGGCATCACAAAGACGCGCTGAATGCCGCAGGCAACGATGTTCGCGAGCTTATCCCGCAGGGTTGAGATGCGGGGGAGGTCGGTCTCGCCGAAAAACTCACGGGGGTGGGGCTCAAAGGTAAGCACCGCGGGCATAAGGCCTCGCGCGGCCGCAGCCTGTCTGACTTCAGCCAGAAGCGCCTGATGCCCTCTGTGAACGCCGTCAAAGTTGCCGATGGCCACCGCGCAGTCCATGCGCGTAAACGGGCTCGGAAGTCCCCGGATGATGTGCAGCATATGGTTTGTGTGTTGCAAAGCCCGCGGGCTTTGTGCGAATAGAATCGGATGGGCAATTATATGGGGAGGGCGCTAAACGCAGAAACCGCCCGCGGGAGGAAGGGCCGGCGGGCGGTTTGTGATTTTGGGAAAAGTCCCGGGTCTTAGTCTTCGATGCCGATCATGACGTTGGAGGCCTTAATGATCGCGTAGGCCTTGCCGCCCACCTTAAGGCCAAGGTTTTTCGCGGAAGTCGTCGTGATGGAGGAGACGATCTTTTCGCCGGCGGCAGTTTCGATCATGACTTCGGTGGAAACGGGGCCTTCCTTGACTTCAAGGCCCCGCAACCGCCCGCTTGCCGCCCTTTTTCCGCCGGATCGGGCTGATGAAGTCTTTGGGCAATGCGCTGCCTTTGATTGCCGGTGTCTGCAGGGACTGGCACCTGGGAGAACCGGTGTTGCGGGAGATGTCTGACCGCACCGTCATTGCGGTACCGCGCAGGCCGTTTGCAACCGATGCCTACGGAGCCCTGCCGCATACATTGACCGCTTCTGATCCTGAGGTTCCCGATCCGCTCAGGGAAAAGTTCATGGCCTGTCTCAGAGACACGCCGCAGGCGACGCAGTCTGAGGCAGCCAAAGCCCTGGGGGCTTGCGTCATTACCGTTAAGCGCCTTTTTGCCGGCCTGCAGAAAGAGAAAAGCGCCTGCGCCGCATCGGCACCAACCGCCGCGGCCTCTGGCAGGTACTTTAAAGCCCCGTCCGCCTTGGGCAGGGCCTGACGCGGGTTGTTAGAATGCCCGCAGTGCGGCCCCAAAATCAGGCAAAGTGCCGCACGGGCTCAGGGTTTCGCTCTGAGTCAGCCCATGCTTTGCCGGCCATTAGACCGAGAACCCGATGCATAAGATCCTAGCTTCCCTTTGTGCCGCCGCCCTTGCGGCCTTTACCGGTGTTGCCGCTCAGGCTGAAATCCCCGCGCAAACAATACGCCTGGCGCACACCGCGGCGGTTTCCCACGCGCACCATGAAGCCGCGCAGCTTTTTGCCAAAAATGTCTCTGACAGAACAAAGGGGAAGGTGAAGGTTGAGGTGTATCCCGCAGGCGAACTCGGAGACCAGCCGGCTTTGGCTGAGCAGGTGACCTTAGGCGCCATGGACATGGCTGTGGTGAGTCTAGGCAACATGGCGATGTACGATAAGAAACTTAACGCCATGACGGCGCCCTTTCTTTTTACCGATTACGACCACGCCCACCGCACGATTGACGCGTTTGTGATGGAGTGGATGAATGCGGGCCTCTCGCAGCATGACGCCGTGGGCCTTTCCATGTTTGACTACGGCTTCCGGCAGACGACAACCAAGGGCGTGCCGATTAACTCCGCAGACGACTTAAAGGGCCTCAAGATCCGCGTGCCGCCTTCAACGGGCCTTCTTGCGGCCTTTGACGCCCTGGGCGCCAACACCCAGCGCATTGCGTACTCAGAGCTCTACACCTCCTTAAAGCAGGGCGTGGTGACGGGCGAAGAAAACCCGGTTTTCACGATCCTTGCGGATTCCCTCTATGAAACGCAGGATGAGTTGGCGCTCACAAACCACTACTTTGATTGCCAGGTGCTTTTGATCAACAAGATGCTCTTTGACGGCATGCCCGAGGAACTGCAGACGATTCTGAAGGAAGAGGCCGTCAACGCCCAAAACCTCACCCGCGAAAAAATCAGTCACGGGGAAGCCGCTGTCATTGAAGAGCTTAAAAAGAAGGGGATGCATGTGACGAACCCCGACCGAGCGTCTTTCGTAAAGAAAATGCAGCCCGCCTACGAAAAGGTGGGAGCCTTGGCGGGCACGAAAGAAATGAAGAATCTTCTTGATGCGGTTGCAAAAGCAAAGACCGCAAAATAAGAGGGTGGCTGCGTCATGGTGATGTTTGTCATCTTCGCCTCGGTGCTCGTTGTGATGCTTTTGGGCGTCACAACGGCCGTGACGATGGGCTTTGCCTCCGCCGCAACGTTTTTACTTGCGGGCGGGGACATGGCGCGGCTTTTTCTTGTGCCGCAGCGGATGTTTGCGCAGGTCTCAGGCATCACCCTCATGTCAATTCCTTTTTTTCTTCTCATGGGTAACCTCATGACCGAAGGCGGGGTGAGTAAAAGCCTTTTTGCCTTCGGACGCGTCAGCCTCGGGCACCGCTGGGGAGGGCTCTCCAACGCCGCGATTGCCGCCTGCATCGTGATGGCCGCGATGTCAGGCTCCGCCGCCGCGTGCGCCGCAGGGATCGGCATGATTGCCGTTGCGGAAATGAAAAAGTCCGGCTACGGGGAAGCCTTTTCCTGTGCAACGATTGCGGCAGGCGGCGCCTTGGGGCCCATCATTCCCCCGAGCATCACATTGATTCTTTACGCCGGGCTCACGCAGACGAGCGTCAACGCCCTTTTTGCCGCGGGCGCCGTGCCCGGGCTCATCATCGGGTTTGCCTTCATGCTGTGGTCCTCGTGCGTCTGCCGCATGAAGGGATACGCCAAAACGCAAGCTGCCCCCTGGCGCGAGCGCTGGTACGCCTTTAAGGAGGCGTTTTTTGCGTTGCTTACACCAGTCATCGTGATCGGCGGTATGTTTGCGGGGCTTTTTACCGCGACCGAAGCTGCGGCCGTTGCCTCCTTTTACGTGATGATTCTGGGGTTCTTTGTCTTTAAGACCCTCAAGGTCAAAGACCTTCCCAAAATCTTTTGGGCGACGGCCGAGCAGACCGCGAAAGTCATGTTTGTGATCGCGACGGCGGGCTTCTTCCAGTACGTTCTTCTTTACACCCGGATCCCCCAGGAAGCGATTGCCTTTATTTCGACGAGCTTCACGTCCATTGTTCCGGTGCTTCTCATCATCATTGCGCTTCTTGTGATCATGGGCTGCTTTATGGAAGGCACCGCGATCCTTTTGATTACCGTGCCGATTTTTGTGCCCCTGGCAAAGGCCTTTGGGTTTGACGTGGTGCAGCTCGGAATCGTGATGTGTATTTCGCTTGCGGTGGGCGTTCTGACGCCGCCCGTGGGGCTGAATCTTTATGTGATGGCCTCGATCTCAGGCGTGAAGGTCATGGCGATTGCCAGAGAGGCCCTGGGTTATGTGCTCATCATGATTCTCGGGGCGGCAGCGGTCGCCTTTATCCCCGAATTGTCGCTGGGCCTTGCGCGCCTCGTGCCGTAGGAGTAGGGAAGATGCAGATTTTGCTCGTATGGCTTAAGAAACTCGATCACGCGGTAAGCGTCACAACGCGCACGATCTGTATCGTGGCTTTGGCCGCGATCTTTGTGATGTTTCTTTTAAACGTCTTCGTGCGGTTTGTGCCGGTTTATAACTTCATGCAGACCGATGACTGGATTCAGTTGTGCCTCGTGTGGATGATTTTCCTGGGCGCCCAGGAACTCGTGCGCACCCGCAGTCACTTTGTGGTGGACGTTTTAACGGAACGGATGGCGGGCACGCAGACCGGGCGTTTTGTGAGGATTCTCGTCTGTCTCATTGAGTGCGTTACATACGCCGCGGTGTGCTGGTACGGGATTGTCTGGGTGATGCGCGCGCAGGCTTACATGCAGTCCATCCCGTGGCTTCAGATGCGCTGGGCCTATGCCGCGGTTCCGGTGAGCGCCTTTTTTATGACGGTCTACGGGATCCGCGACCTGATTCTTTCGGTGCGAAACTTCGTGCGCGGGCGCGAGGACATCGAAGTACTGGAAAAAGGATTCTGACAAAGATGACGCGCAGTTTCTGGATTTTTGAAGCGTTCCTGGCGGTGGCGGGCGTTTTGGCCGGCCTCATTTTTCACTGCATCTTTAAGTTTTATGTGAACCCCCAGATGCAGGATATCAACTGGACCTGGATGGGGTTTATCACTGTCATGATGCTGATTGCGGGTTTCCCCGCCTGGCTTGCTGCGAAGAAAACCTCGTGGCTGCGGCTTACGGTTTTAACCAACGTCTTTAATTTTGTGCTGCTTGCGCTCGTGCCCCTGTGGTACATCGCTTTCGGCAGCGACGGGATGGAGAAGACGCTCGCCTGGTACTTTTCCGCGGCCTGGGCTTTGTCGGGGGTTCTTCCGGCGATTTTTGCCTGTGCGGCGTTCGGGACCACGGTGGGCCGGGGCGTCTTTACGGGCGGCCGAAACTAGGCTGTTATTTTTCCAAACGGGCTTGAAAGTCATCAGCTGCTTTCGTGCGGCGAGGACCTTCGGGGCAGATTCCGGTGTTTCGAGGACTTTAAGAAAGGCTGCAAAGGCTTCGTGATCAAGGTATGTGACGCCGCTGTCTTCCCGCGTCTCAAGGTACGCGCGGCGGATTGACGCTGAAACGATATCTGCCGTGGTAAGACCGGTTTCTGACGTGAGCGTCTTGAGAAGGTTCGCGTCAGCTAGGGATATTTCGAGAGTCAGAACGGGCATCCGTTACCGCCGTTTATTCGTTGCTGCCGTCACTTTATCGGGCGGCTTCGGGCTTTGTGTGGTTTGCCGCTCTCTCTCTGACTACCTCCCGCGGGAGGTAAATTTTTGAGCTCGGTTAAAGGACGTACGTCAAAGCTTAAGGGGACCTCCATAAAAAACTTCAGTGATCGCAAGACATGCGATCCTTTTTTTTCGAGGCAGCCAGTCGTTGAGCAGACAAGCGCCACTACCCTCGACGGCACAAAGGCAGCGAGGCATCCGGTTAAACAGTTGATGGGAGGGTTGGGTGAACGATCTCGGACGTTCGGCCGATCAGGCTATGTTTGAAGCTGAATTTGTCTACAGAGGTTGTAAACGAATATGGTCAGCCACTGATAGGCGGTAGTGCGTTTGATTCCGACACACCTGACAAACGATCCATCCATCGAATTTTCGATGAAGCCTGAAGAGACGGCCCATAAATGGGCCAATACCCGAAAAGGCGCCTGGCGGGTTGCACACAGCCAAATTCTCTCGACCAAGCTGACCAATGGTATTCTGAAGAAGAATGGGTGGTGTTGGCTCGGTATGCACCGAGTTAACGGTATGGGAAGGTAAAACTATGAAAACCGCCGTAAAACACTGCGTGAGCAGTGCCTACCAGATCGGTACGGGCGGTGGTGTGGAAGGACGGCGGGGCCTAGCTCCGCCTCCTATCCGATCGGCCGGAGCATAAAACGATCAAAACGGGCGGCGTAACTTTGCTACAATCCCCGCCCCGACGCGCAATGTTTGCGTCACGGGTTGTGCCACCGTAGTTCAACTGGATAGAACAAGCCCCTCCTAAGGGTTAGATCCGGATTCGACTTCCGGCGGAGGCACCAATTCTGAGAGCCCGCGGGCTCTTTTTTTGTCCGGTTACAGCCGGTTCTCTGCGGTTTGGAGGCAGTTTGCCGTGTCAAGCGTTATTGCCGTCAAAGATCTCTCGTTTTCCTACACGGGGACCGCACCGTGGCTTCTTGAGAATATTTCGTTTACGGTGCAAGAGGGTGACTACGTGTGCCTGATGGGCGCCAACGGCTGCGGCAAAACCACGCTCATGAAGATGATCCTGGGCTTTATCGAGCCCGGCCGCGGCACGGTGACCGTGAATGCTCCCTTGTCGGGCTACGTACCTCAGGCCGATCCCGCGGCGATGAGCGCCTTTCCGATTACGGTCTCTGAGGTCTTAAAGGGCTATGCGGCACTTTGCAGGGCCGGCAAAGACGCAGCCGAGCACGTGCTCGCCACTGTCGGAATGGCCGCTTACCGCAATGCGCTTATCGGCACGCTCTCAGGGGGGCAGCGGCAGCGCGTTCTCATTGCCCGGGCGCTTTTGGCGCAGCGTAAGCTCCTGCTTCTTGACGAACCTTCCACGGGCTTAGACAAAAAGTCCGCCACCGACATCTATTCGCTTTTAAAGCACTTAAACGTGAGCCACGGCGTGACGGTTGTCAGCGTTGAGCATAACTTTGAGGCCGTGCGGGAAAACGCCACGAAAATCGTCGCGTTTGCCGAGGGGCATGCCCGGACGATGACGCCCGACGCCTATTTTGATGAGAAACCCTGGCTGGAGTAGTGCGCCATGACGGAACTCTTTTCCTATGACTTCATGCAGAGAGCGCTCACAGCCACCGTCTGCATGGCTGTGCTTTGCCCGGTGATCGGGATCTTTCTCGTTTTAAGGCGCACTTCGATGACAGGCGACGCCCTCGCGCACGCGTCCCTTGCGGGCGTTGCCGTGGGCCTTGCGGGCGGCGTCAATCCCGTCGGGGCTTCTTTTATCTTTACGTCGGCAGCGGCACTTCTGATTGAAGCGCTCAGGGGCCTGTTTAAAAACTTTTCCGACCTCATTCTCACGATTGTTCTGGCGCTTTCGGTCGGCATAGCCGTAACGCTCATCACCTCGGGTGCGGTGCACGCGAACGCCGAGAGTTTTCTATTCGGCAGCATCCTCACGGTCACGGACGAAGACCTCGTGATCGTGGGGCTTCTCACCGCGGCGGCCCTTCTTCTCGGGGCACTGAACTACAACGCCCTGGTCTGCATCGCCTTTGACGAAGAGGCGGCGCGTGCCGCGGGCGTTAAGGTGCGGCTTACCGCTGCGGTCTTTGCCCTCATCTCTGCTGCGGCTGTTGCGTCATCGATTCGGGTGGCGGGCGTACTTGTGATGAGTTCGCTGCTCACGGTTCCCGTTGCCACGGCACTGCAGTTCCGGCAGGGCTTTGCAAGGACCCTTGCGGCAGCCATGATTGTGAGCCTCATTGACAGCGTGGGGGGGCTCATGCTTGCTGCAATCGTGGACGCGGCGCCCGGAGGCCTCATTGCGCTCACGTCCGTGGCGGTCCTTGCGTTCGTAATGACGGGGCGCTTCGTTCTTTACCGGCTGCGCCGCGGCAGCTCCTCATCCTGACGGTCGGTGTCGTATGGGTTATTGGGTAATAACCCTAGGTTATTTATCGTAGTCAGTGCGCCTAGAATCCTTCCTCGAGGTGCCTGTCATTTCCCCGAGAGGCGCCAGAAACAATGGGTCCGGCAATCCCAATCGGGCCCGCAACAACCAGAAGGAAGGAAAGAATGTCATTACGGATCAAAGCTCTCTCAGCCGCCTTGGGCGTAGCTATTGCGTCGCTCGCGTTTAACGCAATCGGCTGCTCCACGGTCATCGTCGGCAAGGACGTCAGTAAAACCGGCACGATCATCGTGGGTCACAATGAAGATAACGGCGGGCGCATTCTCTCGGCGCAGTACTGGGTGCCTGCAGCGACGCACGCCAAAGGCGAGATGATTACGTTTGAACCGACGGCCGCGAAGATCCCCCAGGTCGAAAAGACGTTCGGTTTTTACTGGTCTCAGACCTTCGATCCCAACGGTGCGAGCTTTTCCGACGGCTTTGTAAATGAAAACGGTGTAGTTATTGTCTCAAACGCCTGCACCGGGATCTACAAGGACGACATCATGCCGGTCAAAGACGGCGGTATCGGTTACGGTATCCGCCGCCTGATGGCTGAGCGCGCCACAAGCGCCCGTCACGCCATTGACATCGCCATTGACCTTCTCACGACCTACGGCTATTTCTCCGAAGGCCGCACCTATACGGTCGCGGACGCCAACGAAGCCTGGCAGATCGCCATCCACCAAGGCAACACCTGGGCCGCCCGCCGCGTGCAGGACAATGAAGTTGTCTATATCCCGAACAACTTCATGATGGATAAGCTCGATGCCACGGATACGAAAAACGTGATTCTTGCGCCCGGCATGATTGAGCGCGCCATTAAAAACGGGCGCTATAAGCCCGCTGAGCCCGGCGTCTACAAGGACTTTAACTTCCGCGCGGCCCTGGCTCCGGCCGAACGCCGTGCCGCCGACTACAACCTCTCGCGCAACAACCTCGCGTGGAAGAAGATTCTCGGACAAAACATCACCGATCCCGAGAAGTTCCCGTACGCCGCCGTTAACCCCAAGAAGATGGGCGTAGAGGAAGTGAAGGACCTTCTGAGAACGCATGAAAAGGGTATCGGCGCTGACGCCGGGTGGTACCACTACAAGGGACTGGGCCTGTGCCGTCCCACCACGCACGAGTCGGGCGTCTGGGTGATGAACGAAAATGCGCTTCTCACGACGGGGTACCGCTCAATCGCGCGTCCCTGCGAAACGCCTTATGTGCCCTTCTTCCCGCTTGCCAAGCAAGCGGAAAAAGCAGGGTTCCTCACGGCCGAAAAGGCGACTGCCGAACACTTTAAGGGAACGCCCGAACTCTTCAGCTTCAACCCCGACTGGCCCGTCTTTGCTTCCGTGGAGCTTGCCAACGCCCTCGAATATAAGCGCGGCGCCGACATGAAGGCAAACACCAAGTTGATCAAGGGCTTTGAAAAGGTCTGGGGCAAGAAGGCAGCCGAAACCGCCGCCGTTGCGCAGCAGATCTGCCGCTTCTCGCCGGAAAAAGCCGCGCGCTATCTGCACGCCTTTAATGCCGAAAGCTTTGACGCCGCAACTGCGCTTGCTCAGAAGGAAGTTGCCAAACTGATGCCGCACAAGGTTGTAGTTCTCGCAGACGTCATTGACCCCAAGAGCGATCAGAGGGTTGACGTGGTGCTTCTTTCGGACAAGACCCTTGACGCCACCAAGGTTGACGTCAAAAAGACCGTCGCGGGCGCGGGGCGGTCGTCGGTCACCACCAAGGTGACGCTTGATCAGCTCGCCAAGCCCGTTTCCTCCCGCACCATGGACTTCAACAAGGACGGCAAGGCCGATATGGTCTTTAACTTTGCCGCGAAGGACCTGGCGAAATTCATGATCCCGGGGACGGTCTACGACTTCTGGCTTTACACCGTCAACGGCAAGACCCGCATCACGGGCTTTGATACGGCGCTTGTGGCGCCCGACGGCTATAAGCCTCAGAAGGCAAAGTCTGAAACGCACGACCGTTAATCGGCGTTTTCCCCGTTAACGCGTGAGCCCCGTTTTGCATGTACTGCGGAGCGGGGCGTTTTTTCCCGGTGAGTTTTTGCCGTGTTCGCGAACCGTGCCATCTCAACACGCTTTCGGTAATCTCGGAAGTCATTGAGGAGAGAATACTGTTCGCGAAGATTGAAAAACACGAATCAGACGTATGGCTTTTCCTGCCGGACGAGTGCATCGAAGACCTGAACTCAGCGAAGGAACGCGTCTCAAGGTCGTAAAGAGCCCAGCCGGTTGGTGTCTGCGTCCGCTGCGGCTACCAGTGAGAGTCTTGAGAAACGAGTGAGCAGGATTACGCCGGACAACCTTCCGGACCGGAATGCTGATCCGCCGAGAGGCAAAGAAATCTGGTGACAGTACTGGACTGCTCGAGTCAGACGGGGCTGCGCTCAGGCGACACTTTCCGATACGAAAATGCCGACAGCGCAAGCACTGTCGGCTAAACGTCCCTCTTTGGCTGCATGCCCATGTTACGGGCAGAGGCTTTCGGGCACTGTTGTCGGGTATTTTAGGGGCAGATCACGCTGACTGCAGCCCGCCCGTCAGTCATTCGCTTCTCACCGGCCGCATGGCGGTGAGCGTTTCAAACGCGGTCTTCATATCCTGTTGCACCAAACGTGTTTTCAGCTTAAAAAGACGGCGGTAAAGAGCGGACTTTTCAGCGTCGGGCGTGTACTGCGCGTCTTTGACGATCGTTTTGGTAAGAGCCGCTTTGGCGTCTGTGACGTCGCCCGCGGCAATTGCCGCAAAGACGCAGTTGGTGACGACGGCGCCCCCGGCGTTGCGAAAGCGTACAACGTCGGCAGCGAGCATATCGGCCTTGATCTGATTCCAGAGCGAATCGCGGCTGCCGCCTTCGGTCACCGTGATGCGGGTGAGCGGCACGCCCGCGGCGCGGTACGTGTCCGTGATTTCCATGTAGTCGTAGCCGATCGCTTCAAGCACGGCGCGCCACTGCACGAAGCGGTCATCGTCCAGTGTCATGTTCATAAAGCACCCACTTGCGTGCTTTAACTCTCCGGCGCCTCCGGTGAGGTAGGGCAGAAACAGCACCCCGTTGCAGCCCGAGGGCACGGCTAAAGCTTTTTCCGAGAGCTCCGTGTAGTAGCGCGGATCATCGGCCTTGCCGCAGATATTGTCCTTAAACCACCTGAGCGCCAAACCACCTGTGCGGATAAAGCCCCAGTAAAAGTAGGTGTCCGGCAGCGACCCGGAATTAAAAATGAGGCCGCTGCCTTTTTTAGAAAGTTCCGGGACAATGCCTTTGGTAGAAACGCAGAACATGGCGCAGGTGCCCGCAACATCCACGCCCTGATTGGCTTCAAAAACGCCGGCGCCGAGCATCGACTGCATGGTGTCACCGGCCCCCGCGCACACGGGAGTCTCCGCCGCAAGGCCCGTCACCCTGGCAATGTCCTGGGTGACCGTGCCCACAACATCCCAGGGCTTTTTGACAGCGGGCATAAAGCGCTTGTCAATCCCGAGGATTGCGAGCTGCTCGTCGCTCCAGCATTTTTCCTCGACTTTGTAGCCTAAGCCCCAGCCCGACATTGCGCCCCAGTCGATAAAGGCGTCTTTGCCCTTGAGGCCCGCCAGATGCATGAGGATATACGGGGCGTTGTGCACAAACTTCACGCCCTTTTCCCGGAACTTGCGGGAGTTTTTGATAAACCACCGGGCAAAAAGCGCGGGGAACATGCAGTTGGCTTCCGGGTTGCCGGTCTCTTTGCCCCAAATGTCGAGGTTTTTGGCGTTGATGGCATCGGCGTCAGCCTGCGTGCGGCTGTCAAGGTAATTGATGTAGGGGGTCACGGCGTCGCCTTCAGCGTTTACGCCGCAGATACCGCAGATGATGCCGTCGCCCATCACGGCGCGGATGTCGGCGGGGTCGTAGCCTTTGCCGCGGATTTCATCCGTGCAGCGCTTCATGCAGGTAAGGGTGATGCTGAGAAACTCATCGGGATCCATCTGTACCCAGCCCGGATGCGGGTAGTGCAGGGTTGTCGCGGCCGTTGCCTGCGCCAGGGGCGTCAACGTCTCATCGTAAACGGCGACCTTCACGCTCTGGGTGCCGGCATCAAAGCCCATGTAAAGTTTGGCCATGACTGATCCTCATAAGTTTTCGCAGTCTGACTGCGGTAATTAAAAATCTACGGCATTGTACGTAGAAAGCCGCCGGGAAACTGTAACCGGTTACGGCCGGTTTCAGACCGAGGTATCGGTTTTTGCGGCGTGTGACGCGCTGTACCGGGTCGCAGGACCCGCACCGCACTGAATCAGAAGCCCTTTTTTGACGAGCTCGGCGACGTGATAGCGCACCGTTGCCATCACGGCGCGGCTTTCGTGCTGCAGGCCCCTGACGGTCACCGATCCCTTCATCTGCGCCTGCGTGAGGATAAAGTCCGCCAGGGGCGAGAGGCGCGTTCCTGCCGACCCGAGAAGCGTGAGCCGGTCCTTCACTTCAAGCATCTGCCGTGTAAGGCTGTCGGTGAAAAAGTCAAACCAGGGCTCCCACGCGGGGGCGGGGTGGGTGAGTGTGAGCTGCGTTGCGCGAAGCGCCGTGATAAAGCGTCCCTTGTCGTTATCCATGAGGCGGGTGAGCGACGCCGCAGAGGCCCAGCCGTACCCCTGCTGCAGCATGATTAAGACGGTCATGAGCTGACAGAGGCGGCCGTTGCCGCGGGCAAAGGGGCTCACTGCCGGAAAGACCGCGTTAAAGTAGGCAAGCGTCAGAAGCGGGTGCAGTTCCTGCGCGGTCAAGAGGGTATTGACGGTCGCGATGAGTTCGCGGGTTAATGCCGGAGTCTGACTTGCCGGTGCCGTTTCAAAAAAGAGGCTCCCCGGTGCCGCCCGCTCATCAAGCCCCGTTTTGTAGTCGCCTCCGCGCACCGTGCCGTCCGTCGTGTGCCAGAAAAGAATGCGGTGCAGCTCCCGCAGAAGCTCTTCCGTTAACGGCATTACCGCGTAGCTTTTGACAATGAGGTCAAGCGCATCGGCACAGCCCGCGGCCGCTTCCGCGGCCTGCGTTTTGAGTTTCGTTTTTTTCACCATGAGCCGTGAGGCTTCCGGGGCCGTAAAGTCCGTCCCTTCGATTCTCAGACAGGCCGCCACGGTTTCGGCGGAGGCCGCCCGCGTCATGGCGGTGACGGCCTCGGGCTTCATCGCAAGTGCATCGCGCCAGAGCGTGAAGCGGAATTCGTCGATCGCGGCCAAAGGCCTTCTGTAGCGCCTGTCGGCCGTAAACGTCTCGGGACTTGCAATACGCATGGCTTAAAAATCCTCGCAGATACTCGCAGACAGAAAAATAACTCTTGGTCAGTGTTTAGCGGATATTAGCAGAATTGACTGCTCGTAACACGCATTAACACTTTGATTTCACGGTATAACACGTGAAAACGCGGAGTTTTGCGCACCGCCGATATAATGCGCCCTGTTTGATTAACAGAGTGCGCCGCAAGGCGTGCTCTACCTGTTGCCGGCCGCACCCTTGTGTTCCGGCATAAAAACGGAATAGACAAAAAAATGACTGAAAACGCAAAAGACGTGAAGACCGAAGAAGCCGCAAGGCCTGAGGTTAATCCCCTGCAACGCTCGCTCACCCTCAAGGTGAACAACGCCGAACTCGAAGCCGGTGTGGCCGCTGAACTGAAGCGCCTCGGCAAAAAGGCGAAGCTCCCCGGTTTCCGTCCCGGTCACGTGCCCGCCGCCAAGGTTGCGGAAATGTACGGCTACGAAGCCCGTATGCGCGTGATGAACAACCTTCTTGACGCCGCCTACCGCAAGGCCGCGGAAGAAAGCGGTCTGCGTATCGCCGGCTTCCCGGAAATTGCGCCGGCTGAAGGCAGCAAACCCGGTGACGCCGAACTCGTCTTTACCGCCAAGGTCGAGGTTTATCCCGAATTTGATCTCCCGGACCTTTCCGGCCTCGAACTGAAGCGCTACAGCTGCGACGTCACGGACGCCGAAGTTGCCAAAACCCTCGACATCATGGCCAAGCAGCGTGCCACCTACACGACCGAAGAGGGCCGCGCCGCTCAGAAGGATGACCGCGTGACGGTGAACTTCAAGGGCATGAAGGACGGTGTGGCTTTTGAAGGGGGCTCCGCCGACAACTACAAGTTCATCGTGGGCGCAGGCATGATGCTGCCTGAATTTGATCAGGCCGTCGAAGGCATGAAGGCGGGCGACAAGAAGAGCTTCAACCTTACGTTCCCGGCGAACTATCAGGCCAAGGACCTCGCGGGCAAAGAAGTCACCTTTGACGTTGAATGCGTTGCCGTTGAAAAGGCCAACATCCCCGCCATTGACGATGAATTCGCAAAGAAACTCGGCATGGACGGCGTTGACGCCATGAAGGCCGAAGTCCGCAAGAACCTTGAACGCGAAGTTAAGGTCCGTGTGAGCAACCGCACCCGTGGCGAAGTGATGAACAAGCTGCAGGAACTCTGCACGTTCCGTGTTCCCTCTGCGATGATTCAGGAAGAAAGCGAACGCATGGCTCAGGCCATGATGAACGACTTCATGGCCCGCGGCATGCTCAGCAAGAAAGACCGCAACCGTCAGCTGCCGGCGTCGCTTTTCACCGAACAGGCCGCCAAGCGCGTTGCGCTGTCGATGTTTGTCGGTAAGCTCATCGACGAAAACAAGATCACGGCTTCCGAAGATGATGTGAAGCGCATCGTCAAGAACGTGGCCGAAGCCTACGAAGAACCGGCTGAGATGGAGAAGTACATCCTCTCCAACCCGCAGACCGCGCAGAACTACCACAACCTTGCTCTCGAAGAACGCGTTGTGGACTTCGTTCTCGGTAAGGCCAAGACCACCGACGAAAAGCTGGGCTTTGACGATCTGATGAAGAACCCGGGCAGCCTTTAAGGCTCAGCCCCTGCCGCAGAAAGCCTCTTTCGGGGGCTGCTGCGGCACAAGTCAGAGGTGACGGTGTGCGGCATAAACTGTCGCATACCGCCGCCAAAAAGGCGGACAATGAATGCTCTCGGTGACTGCTTCGTTATCCGCTTTTTCGCTTTTTTCCGGCAAACGCGGACGTAACGGACGGTCTGGTTCGTAATCCTTTGAAATAGACACAAAAAATGATCAATGCTCAGAACATGCTGATTCCGATGGTGATCGAGCAGAGCGGCCGCGGCGAGCGCAGCTTTGATATTTATTCGCGCCTTTTGCGCGACCGCATCGTGTTTCTGTCGGGGGAGGTTAACGACGAGAGCGCAAACCTCGTCATTGCCCAGCTTCTCTTTCTGGAGAGCGAAAACCCCGATAAGGACATTTCCCTTTACATCAACAGCCCCGGCGGCAGCGTCTACGCGGGGCTCGGTATTTTTGACACGATGCAGTTTATTAAACCCGACGTGCAGACGATCTGCGTGGGTATGGCTGCCTCGATGGGGGCGTTTCTTTTGGCCGCAGGCGCCAAGGGCAAGCGCTATTCGCTGCCCAACTCGCGCATCATGATTCACCAGCCGAGCGGCGGCAGCCGCGGCATGGCAAGCGACATTCAGATTCAGGCGCAGGAAATACAGTCGTTAAAGGGCCTTTTAAACGGCGTACTTTCCGAGCGCACGGGCCGCACGATTGAAGAAGTGACGCGTGACACGGACCGCGACAACTACATGAGCCCCGAAGAGGCGCTCAAATACGGTCTGATTGATAAGATTCTCACGCACCGTACTGAATAATTTCCGGGACAGACTGTTCAATGTTTGACAAGAAGAAAACCGACGATCTGCGCTGCTCGATCTGCGGGCGGCATAAAAACGACACCGAGGTGCTCGTTGACACCGGCCAAGGGATTTTGATCTGCGACCGCTGTGTGAAGGGCCTCATGAAGGCGATGGGCATCGAAGCCCCCGCGAAGAGTCCGGCTGCCGCATCGGCGGCAACGGGTTCAGAAGCCGCTGCGGCGGGCGAGATGAAGAGCGCGCAGGAACCGGCGGCACCCGAACTTGAGGGGAAGCTGCCGACGCCGCAGGAACTCTACGCGCACCTCAATAACTACGTGATCGGTCAGGAAAAGGCCAAGCGCGTGTTGTCGGTCGCTGTTTACAACCACTACAAGCGCCTGAGGCACGCCAACGACGACGGCGTCGAGCTTTCCAAGTCAAACGTGCTGCTCGTGGGCCCGACGGGGTCGGGGAAGACACTTCTGGCGCAGACGCTTGCCCGAGGGCTTAACGTGCCTTTCGCGATTGCGGACGCGACGACCCTTACCGAAGCCGGCTACGTCGGCGAAGACGTCGAAAACATCATCCATAAGCTTTTGCAGGCCGCCGACGGCAACGTCGAGCGTGCCCAGCGCGGCATCGTTTACCTCGATGAAATCGACAAGATTGCCCGCAAGAGCGAAAACCCCTCGATTACGCGTGACGTTTCGGGCGAGGGCGTGCAGCAGGCGCTGTTAAAGCTTGTGGAAGGCACGCTCTGCAACGTCCCCGCCGCGGGCGGCCGCAAGAACCCCCGCGGTCAGATGATTGCGGTGGATACAAGCAACATTCTCTTTATCTGCGGCGGCGCCTTTGACGGCTTGGAAAAGATCGTGCGGCGCCGGTCGGTGAAATCCGGCATCGGCTTTTCCGCGCAGGTAAAAAGCGAGAAAGAGGAGTCGCTCTCGGAACTTTTGCAGGACGTCGAGCCCTCCGACCTTGTGAAGTACGGCCTGATTCCGGAACTCGTGGGGCGACTGCCCGTGATTGCCGTGCTGCAGGAACTTACCGAAGAAGGCTTTGTCTCGATTCTCACCGAGCCCAGGAACGCCTTAATCAAGCAGTTTAAGGAGCTCTTTGCGATGGAAGGGGTGGAGCTTGAGGTCACCGCCGGCGCTCTCAAAGCCATTGCGCATAAGGCGATGGAACGCAAGACCGGTGCCCGCGGCTTAAGAAGCATCGTGGAAGCGGCACTGCTGGACGCGATGTTTGAAGTGCCCGCCAAGCCCGAAATCGGCCGCGTGGTGCTTGATAAAGCCACGATTGAGACGGGCGCGCCCGTTGACATGATTGCCTGTCCCCGCAAGGACCCGGTAAAGCCTGAAGCATCTCAGGCGTCCTGATCCGTTTTTTAGCTTGTGTCGGGACGGCCTCCGTCCCGGCACAATGTGCCTCATTTTTGCCGTATTCGGGCAAGGTTTAAGCCCGTTTCCCTTTTATAGTCCATAGGTATCGGCGGGGAAGTTTTTTCCCCCTTGAAATCGGGGCTTTGAGCCCCAACATAGCCCATTACTGAAACTTTAGACGCTCAGTTTTTTGAGATTAATTACATGACAGAAAAAGAGAACAATGCGGGTGAAGTCCCGGGCGTGGTTGTCGCGCCGGTCCTTCCGATCCGTGACCTTGTGATTTTTCCGCGCATGATGCTGCCCCTGTTTATTGCGCGCCCCAAGACGGTGCGTGCGGTGCAGAATGCGATGAAAGGTGACAAGCGCATTGTGCTTGTCACGCAGCGCGATCCCAAGATGGATGATCCGAAGGCTTCGGACGTCTATGACGTGGGGACCCTTGCCACACTCATGCAGATGCTGCGCCTTCCCGACGGCACCTTAAAGGTGCTTGTGGAAGCGCACGGGCGCGTGAAACTCAGCGACATCGACGATAAGTCGCCTGAGATGACCTGTAAGGCGACGCGCCTTGACTCCACCGACATTGAAGGGACGGAAACCGAAGCCCTGCGGCGTGCGGTGGAAACGCAGTTTGTGAGTTACGCCAAGGAAAGCAAAAAGATCACCGACGAGGTGATCGCGGGCGTGAAGGCCCTCAAAGACGCCGAGAGCCTCGCCGACGCCGTTGCGGCTCAATTGCCGGTTTCCCTTGAAAACAAGCAAAAGCAGCTTGAAGAGCTTTCCGTGCGAAAGCGCCTCAACAATCTTTTGGGACTCATTGCCGGGGAAGTGGACATCCTTGCCGTTGAAAAGCGCATTCACGGTCGCGTGAAGCAGCAGATGGACAAGAGTCAGCGCAACTACTACCTCAACGAGCAGATGAAGGCGATTCAAAAGGAGCTCGGAGGCGAGGAAGCGGCTGACGGCGACGATATCGCCAATTACAAAAAGAAGATTGCCGAATGCGGCATGCCCAAGGAGGCTCAGGAAAAGGCGCAGGCTGAACTGCGTAAGCTCCGGATGATGCAGCCCATGAGCGCGGAAGCGACCGTCATCCGCGGCTACCTCGATACGCTCGTGGAGCTTCCCTGGAAGAAAAAGAGCCGCGTGAGCACGGACCTTAAGAAGGCCGCAAAGATCCTGGACGCCGATCACTGGGGGCTTGAGAAGGTGAAGGAACGCATTCTCGAGTACCTTGCCGTGCAAAAGCGCGTCGATAAGGTGAAAAGCCCGATTCTGTGCCTGGTGGGCGGCCCCGGCGTCGGTAAGACCAGCCTCGGGGAATCCATTGCCCGCGCCACGGGTCGCAAGTTTGTTCGCATGGCCTTAGGCGGCGTGCACGATGAAAGCGAAATCCGCGGTCACCGCCGCACCTACATCGGGTCCATGCCGGGTAAAGTGATTCAGTCGATCACCAAGGCGGGGGTGAGGAATCCCTTGTTCCTGCTGGACGAAATCGACAAGCTCGGGCGCGACTACCGCGGTGACCCTGCGGCGGCGTTGCTTGAAGTGCTCGATCCGGAACAAAACCGCACCTTCCAGGATCACTACCTCGATCTGGACTTTGATTTGTCGGACGTCATGTTTGTGGCCACCAGCAACAGCTACGACATTCCGCCGGCGCTTCTTGACCGTATGGAAGTGATCAATCTCTCCGGTTACACCGAAGACGAGAAGATGCACATCGCCGAAGAACATCTCGTTCCTAAGCAGATGAAGATGAACGGCGTCAAGCCCCACGAAGTGACGGTGAAGGCCGACGCGATCCGCGACATCATCCGCTACTACACCCGTGAGGCGGGCGTGCGCGGGCTCGAGCGCAGCATCGGCAAGATCTTCCGTAAGGTCGTGCACATGAATGCCGAAAAGGGCGACAAGAACACCAGTGAAATCACGGTGGATGCGAAGAACCTGAGCGACTTTTTGGGTGTCAGGAAGTACACCTACGGCGTAGCGCAGAAAGAACCCCAGGTGGGGCAGGTCAATGGGCTGGCCTGGACCGAAGTGGGCGGCGACATCCTTACCGTGGAAGCCGTGGTCTTCCCGGGTAAGGGCGTTGTGCAGCGCACGGGCTCTTTGGGCGACGTGATGAAGGAAAGCGTGGAAGCCGCGCGCAGCGTTGTTCGTGCGCGTGCCGCCAAGCTCGGTATTGAAAATTCCGCTTTTGCCAACACCGACTGGCATATTCACTTCCCTGAGGGCGCTACGCCCAAGGACGGGCCCAGCGCGGGTGCCGCAATCTGCACGGCAATCGTTTCCGCGATGACCAACATTCCGGTGCGTCCGGACGTTGCAATGACCGGGGAAATCACCCTCAGGGGTGAAATCCTTGAGATCGGCGGCTTAAAGGAAAAACTCCTCGCGGCTTTACGCGGCGGTATCAAGAAGGTGCTGATTCCTGAAACCAATGTCAAGGACCTTGCCGAGATTCCGGATAACGTCAAGACCGGCATGGAAATCGTGCCTGTGCGCTGGATTGATCAGGTTCTCGAAGAGGCGCTTGTGCGTAAGCCCGAGCCCTTAAAGACCGATTCGGCTGAAAAAGCGGCGACTGCGGCGCCGATTCCTGCCGCGGGCAGCAATGCCGTGTCGGGCACTCAGGCAACGGCACATTAAGCCTTTTATGCTCTGAGACGAACGGGCTGAAGCTTTTTATCGGGCTTCAGCCCTTTTCTTTACTCTGGCGTCAGAACTGAGCGGCGTCATCGCCGTTGGGGGCTTCAGCCTTTATCACCAGATCCAGAACCTCGAGCGTCCACGTCTTAGCCTTCCAACGCAACCCTGTTTTGTTTGATTTTCCCTCAACGCTGTGCAAGCCCC
>OIWQ01000918.1_pt1 | contig 37343 bp, 53 predicted proteins | sample 1587571 | NCBI WGS metagenome assembly OIWQ01 (sample SAMEA3888910, study PRJEB22519) | human gut metagenome | biome: human gut; feature: human-associated habitat; material: faeces | place: Denmark | collected 2010
ACTGCTTTAAACGCTCATTGCAATATTTGCCGATTGAAAGCGTCAAGTCCTTTTCTTTGAAGCCGTTGCCGACAGCTCCGGAGTCATATCCGCCGTGACCGATTCCGACATATACTCTCTTAGCCATTGTCGTCACCTCCGTGCAGAACGTCATCAGCCGTCTGTGCGTTCTTAGTGAAGCTGTTATTCTTCCACCATGCGACGATTGATGCGCCGACGGTGAATATGTAGGTTACATATTCCTGCCATTGATCGACGTCGATCGCTTCGCTTCTCTTGCCGAGGATAACGGCAAGCTGGCTAATGAGGGCGAGAACAAGAACGAGAGTTCTCGCCCAGGTCTGAGCTGTAACGCCCTTGAGATTGATTTTTTTCATTTGAGATTCCTCCTTAATTTTGATTGTTGATATTGATATGCTCCAAGTCGCTGATTCGGTGATCGGCGACCTTTGCTTTTTCTTCAAGCACGGGCACACGTTTTGCGAAATTGTTATGCTCTCTAACCTCACGGGTGAGCTCTTCAATCTTCGTATCGGTGACGGCCTGTGCTTTTTCAAGATCTTTTGACATTTTGGCATTTGCCGCAAGGTTGCTTATCACAACGCCGATAAGCGACAAAACACCCGTGATGATTGCTGCGATTATTCCTTCCATGCCGCACCTCACATCAGCCCAAGGGCTTTAAGAATTACGGCACAGATCGGCAAAATCACGTTGAATGCGATCGCCGAGCCCGTGACATATATGATTGTGTCAATAAGTCTGTTTCCTGTTGGTGTCATAGTCTTGACCTCCTTAAAATTTCACAAAATATTCTTCTGTAATCGTTTCGGGCGAACCCTCGGCAATTGCAACATATCGCCTGCCGCCATAAGTGTAATAGCCGTTCGGTATCAGCTTCATTCCGGGCGTCCACTCAAACGGGTTGTTCTGCGTGCCAATGGGGTTATCCTGTTCGACATACTCGGACTTGACAAGCTTGTCGCCGACGTAATAATTGTGCCAGTCGTAGCCTATCTTGTCCGATTGCTCTATCTTTTCAGTTATGCCGCCGAGCTTTTCAACCGTTTCACCCTGTACGACCTTTCGCCGTATTGCTTTAGCTTCCGCTCTCGTCATTGTCATACACCCCCTTAATTATAGCGAGCGACAGGCTGTCGGGAATTTCTTCGTCCTCTGTCGGCAAAATCGGAGGTTTTTCGACCGCCTCATCTGGTTCGTCGAGCGGTACGGCAATGTACTTTTCAACCTCAGCCTTGTTGCCGAGCGGCATATCAATTTCTGTGAAGCTCTGCGTATTATCTCCGTTCAAGCGGATTTTGTATCCGTCGGGCGGAAGCACCTGAATAAATCCCTGTTCTGTCTTAACAATTAACTCCATGCCAAAGTCACCCCTTTTCCTTTGTACCAAACCTCAATCTGAGTCGTTGAGTCACATACCGTACCTTGGTGAGTAAACGCCGCTATATAATCAACTTCTGCGCCGTAATTTTTCTGATCTTCTTCCGAAGATTGCAGATAGGTGTTGTGGCTGATATACTCGCCTGTTTCCTTGTTGCAATGGCATTTCTGATTCTTCAGATCGTCTTTACATGAGCTGTTCAACGTTAGTGTGCAAGACGCCGTTCTGGCATTCACCCAATCACGGCAGCCGTTTAAAAGACTGATAATCGCCTCCATGTTTGACTTTGTGAGCTGAGAACAAGCGCCCATATTAAATGTTCCCGTGATTGTTTTTGGCTTGAACCCGACATAGCGCAAGCTTGTACATTTTGCAAACATATTAAATCCGCTTGAACCGTTGCTTCGGGTTATGTCAAGGGGTGTTCCCAAAATATATTTGAGGTTTGAACAGCCGTTGAATGTCCATTCCCAGCCGTTCCTGTACGTGATGTCCTCTCTTTTCTCCCCTGTTTCAAGGAGTGTAAGTTCTTCCACGGGAGAATTACTGAATAGGAACGCCATGTTCGCTATATTTTGAGAGCCCATGAGCACCATCTTTTTGACATTCGTACCACTAAGCCAAAAGACTGAGCTTGTATTGCCGCTTGATTTATTAAATCCCGAATTGTCAACACCCGATACATTTATTTCAACGTTGCTGATTTTTTCACTGAATTTGGTACCTGCGGAATATAACGCATTAGGCGTATCCAAATAAGGCGTGATAATAAGACCGTCGGAGTCAATATAGTCCGAAGCTTCATCATCAGCGATCATATAATCGCCGTAAAGAATTGAGGGCGGTTGCGTAGAACGTCCAAACAGAAAGCTGATGCGTTTGTTATTTTCAATAGCGCTCTTGTTTTCATCAGTTAAGACAACAAGTGCTCCGACATTTTCAATCAATTTTTCCCAGTTGTCAGTTTCATAGTCCTCTCCAGTCGCTTCTTTCAGTGCCTTTCCAAGCTCTGTTCGGTCTGCTTCTTTTTGCTCTGATTTTGCCTTTTTAACGACGTTTTCGCCGCTGTCGTCAGCACCTTTTATGAAGTAAACTTTCGCCGGAAACGATGACCATTTGATTTCATCATTTTTCAAAAACTGAACACATAGGATAGATTTTTGAAAAGCAGTTATTTCAGGGCCAAGCGCAAGCTCGTCGGAGTCAACCTCGACTGGGAAACTTCCGGCTTCATTGTTGAAAACAGCACGCATTTTAAAATTTTCGACGGGCTCATCATTGATTTTGAGCGGCTTTACAAACTTGAGAATAGTTGCATTTTTTTCGCCTGTAACACCAAGAGTGCAGTTAGAGACGTGCTTTCCGTCCGAAAAACATATTTCCCTATTCTCTTTAACCGTCAGCGTTTCTTTCATCTGTCTTTTCCTCCAATGCGTCAGCTCCGGCGCTTTCTCTTGCGTTTGCTTCGGTACTTTCTTTCAAAAGCTCTTCGTATGCTTCAAGCTTGCCAACAAGCTTATTCTGCTGAGAGATCAGTTGATCTTGCATTTGAGCAAGCTGCTGAATTTTTGAAACTGTTTCGTCAATTTCCGCTCTCACTGATGATATCTTTTCTTCAAGGGTCATGATTCTACGTTCCTTTCCATGCTTAAAATCTTACTTTCAAGTGTCTTATTCTTTTCAAGAAGCTCTTGTACCGCCTTCCACGTTATAGCGGCCATAGAGTATAAACTTATGTGTTTTCCGTCAGAGCTCAACACTTCGGGCGGTGTATTGTAACCGTCGCCGATGACGAAGCCGAATGTCTTATTGTTTTCCTCCGAAGCGATATTGCTTTCTGATACGCTTGCTGTATTTAATGAGGCTTCGCTTGAACAAGGCTCGGCTAAGAAGTCGTATGAATAGATCTGTGACTTGGATGATTCGAATAGAGGTAGTACGGTTGAACTTCCTTGAATGTTTGTTTTGTTTTCAGCTAAAGAAGAAACCGTCACTGTTGAACCGCCCCACGTTAATTCTGAAGTGCCAAAAATCAATTTCTTTGACTCAATCGCCGAGCCGCCATAATTGTTATTTAGCCAAATAGAGCCCGCAGCAGTACCTGCCAATCCGGAAACGTTCAGTCTGACGAGCACTGTGCCGTTAGAATTTTTCAACTCAGTCGCAATTGCCGGCTTGCCGGCCGGGCTTCCTAAACAGTATGTCACGTTGTAATCGTTGCCTGAAACCTTTCTGTAGACAGTAAAGCCTCTCCACGCTTCTGTTGGACTTTCTGCGCCGATAGTTATCGGAACAGAGATATTAACTCTCGTTCGTTCGAAACTTGCTATTTCTCCACCAGAATTATCATTGTATGCAAATATCTTAAAGCCGGGTTCGAGGCTGCCGATTGTGCTTACATTAAGAGACGCTCCGAATCCTTTTAAAGTTTCGGTTCCATCGTCCTCTAATCTAATATTGCGATATGACGCGATACGGCAGTTATTTCCAAGATACTCGAGATTGTAGCTTGCTTCATTGACGATTGCTTTAAAATCTCCTTTTTTGGTTGTTATCTTGCCATTATCTAAGTCGATCAACATAGACGCATCTTCGGAGGTTATTACGCCCGCTTTTATCAGGCTCGCCGAAATGCTTCTTGCTGTCACATTGTTAATGATCAGCTTTCCGTCATCTCCGAGAAAAGCCGCGGTATACGGACCTTTGTATCCGTTTGGAGAGTATGAAAGACCGGCGGAGTTCCAACGGTACAGCTTTTGCACCGTTTCAAGCTTGTCTGAGTCGCACAATAAAAGAAGCTCTTGCGGATTTTTTGACGGATTGAGCACAACATGACCGCCTGAGGCTCCGGTGATCTTCTTTGTCATATCGTCAAGCTCGTCCTGAAACTTCTGTTCAAGTGCTGAAGTATCCGGCGCTGCAGAAGCTTTCCGAAGCGCTTCGTTTGCGGTTCGTTGCGTTTGCTTAATTACGTCGGCGAAGTCTGCCCTTGGTGTTCCAAGCTCGAGTGAAACATACTTTTCGCCAAGTGAGTCATACACCGTTTTAATCACTTTCATTGACACTGTGACATTCATCAACGAGTTAATCACTCTTACTGTGTCACACAACGATACGGTCTCGAGACTCGGAACGAGCCTTGCGTGAGCTGTTTTTGATAAGTCAATCATTGAGACAGTCATGGAACCGTCAACAGCATTTATGTCATTGTTGCTCAGATACTCCGTTACATGCTTTCGGAGGTTCGCTTCGTTCTTTTCTTCTTCATTTTCAAAATAGCTTGAAAAATCCATAAAAAGAATTCTTTCTTCAATACCTGTCTTGTTCTCAACGTGCTGAACAATTTCAGATAAATAAACATACTGATCATCATTGATTACATACGGAAAGATGCCTGTGTATGAGCTTTCTACGGACATTGTAAGCTTCATTTCTGTCATGTTCTTACCATATCGAATTGTGATGCCATTGTCTTTTCCGCGAGCTTTATGCAGTTTTATTTTGAGGTTGTCGAACTCATACTCTCCGCCGAAGCAGTCGAGGACAGATCCGTCAATCCCGCCGAGAGCAGCTCTCGCAGAACAACAGTCGGCGCCGAAATTCGAAACAGTGTCAATGTCGCAGTATTCAGCAGAAAAGTTGTATGCATTTTCGGTGTGCTCGTTTGCAGCGGATAAGATTCTGTTCATTGCGACAAGTGCGGTTGTTTTTTCTTTTGAAATTGATTTGATGGGATATCGCGAAAGTGCATATGAGACATGCTCACAATTCACGGTAACGGTTCCCATGATCGGCTTCGACACCGAATAGATCTTAAATAACTGCGGATCAGCTGTTGGGTTGGGGTTTACTTTTATATATCTCCCGGCGGAGATCTCCGCAAAGTCTCTACCGGCGACCGGATATTCAAGAACGCATTCATAAATACCATTGCGCTCCTCGGTCACTTCACAACGAAGAGCATCTTTTAAAAATGCAATTTTCGTATTTAAGTTTGACAATAAAATTGGAGTCATTATATCGTCCTCCAATTTGGAAATACTTTCGCAGACTTGGCGCCGATAACGCAAACCGTGTTGTCACCGGGTGCAAGCTCGGGCCATGTGTCAGAACCATACCCCGAATTAAAGTTAATTCCACTTGCATAGCAAGCCTCGGAAAGGCTGTCAATGTTTACCGAGTTATATCCTTTCGGAAACGTGTAAATAAAGCTCTTATCATTAACTTTTATCGTCACGGCACCACCAAGACGATCGGCAGCGGTGATATAAATCCTTGGCAACGAAGAGTGCTCATAAGGATTGGTTATGGTTGTTACTTCACTTGAATTAGTCGACACTGTCACGCCGAGCTGTCCCATAATGTTATACTTGTATGGTTCGCAGTCAAATTGAACGCTTGCGTGACCTACGTTCAAAAGATCTTCTTCAAACGATATGGCGTTTAGAATAGCTCCGTAACGAAAGAAATCAGGATCATATGAATCTGCCAAAATCTGATATCCTTTCTGAGACAACATTTTTTTGACTTTCGCAATATTAGCGTCTATATCGGCGCAACCGACTTTATAAGTTTTTGTAATGTTTAAAAAACAGCCGTTGTCTTGGATCACGTCACCGGAGCGCCCCGGAACGTGTGTTTTCGTGACGTCGCGAAGCGGAACTGTCGGAGACGGTCGCTTTTCAATGTAAAGTCCGCAGTCATTGTATGAAAACATTTCGCCGAATTGGAATTGATTTATTTTCATGCAAACGCCTCCATTTTTCTCTTAACATTGTTATAAATCTGTCTGCTAAGCTCTTCGGCCGCACTCTCAACGTTAAAGTCTTTTCCGGGCGTACCGCCGAGAGAAATGTTAAAGTTAAAATTAAATATTCTTCCTGCTGTGTTGTTGTTGTGAACAGTCGGTTCTACTGATGCGACCTGGCTTTGCACTGCGGTTTTGAGCCGAACGCCTACATCGCTGTTAATGCTGTTTGGCAAGATATCTTTTATCTTTTCTTTTACCTTCTTCATCGACCGGGTAAAGCCTACGCCGAATCCTTGTCCGGAATAGTCGCCGAGCGTCGCAAAAACAGTTGACGGCGAATGAATGCCAAGCTTGTTTTTCAGTGTGTTTACAACTGTGTTTCCGAGGTTTTTCACTTTGTCGACAACAAGATGAAGCGAATTCTGCAAGCCTCGAATAAGTCCGAGAATGAGATTTTTACCGATATCGGCAAGAATTGTTGACGGAGAATGAATTCCGAACACCGCTTTTATGTTGCTTATTATAGTTTTGCCGAGCTGCTTGATTGTTGATAAGATAAGTCCTCTGTTGTTCCACAAGCCTTTAATGAGGCCTTTGATCAATTGTAGGCCCGCATCGATGATCTGCGGCATCATCTGCAACAAACCCGAGGCGATTTCGAGCGTGATCTTTATTGCGGCATCGATGAGCTTTTGAAGCTGTTCCGGATTGCGAAGCATTCCGACAATCGAATCAACGAGATAAAGGGTTGCGTCTATGATTGCTGTAATAGTGTCGTCCTCAGTGAGCGCTTTAGCAAGGGTGGAAACAATAGTTATTGCCGCTTGAATGATAGGCTTGAGGTTCTGCATTATTCCGTTCACAAGCTGATTGATGAGCTCAGACACCACCGGAATGAGCTGTGGAAGCAGCGTTGTGACTGTTTCGGAGATTGCAGGACCTATGTTTTTGACGATTGTAACTATTCTCGGGATTATGTTTTTCCCTGCGGTTATGACACTGTCAGTAAAGTTGCCGACAAGCTGCTTGATGTTAGCATTTTCATCCGCGAGACCTGTAATGAGGTTTTGGAAAGTTGATTTGACTGCTTTGATCGAGCCTTGAATTGTTGTTGACGCTTCCTTTGCTGTTGTTCCGGTGATACCAATATTCGTTTGAATGACGTGTATAGCTTGATATACGTCGTTCAGATTCGAAATGTCATACTTCTGACCCGATATTTTTTCAGCATCAGCAAGCAAGCGCTCCATCTCTTTCTGTGTGCCGCCGTAACCAAGTTTGAGGTTGTCAAGCATGGTGTAATTTTGCTTTGCAAAGCCTTGATAGGCGTTCTGAATTGACGACATGTCAGTTCCCATTTTATTGGCATTGTCTGACATATCTGTGATAGCCATATCGGCAACCTGCGCAGCTTTTGCCGTGTCACCGTTGAGGCTCTGGAGCAAGCTCGCCGAAAAGCTTGTTGCTGTTTCCATGTACTCATTCGCCGTCAAGCCGGCTGTCTTGTATGCGTTATTCGCATATTTAACAACCTCATTCGATGAGCTTTTAAAGAGCGTCTCGACGCCACCAACAAGCTGCTCGTAATCACCGAAGCCTTCGATTGACGCCTTAACGGCTTTTGCGACGCCTTTGCCAACAGCGACAGCAGTGGTACCGAGTGCTGCCATGCTGGCAACTGTAGCTTTAAACGTGATTTTCGCAAGCTTACCGGCAGCAGAAGCGATACTTCCAAGTCCTTTAACGGCAGGCGGCATATTATCTTTCATTTCTGAAATTTTTGATTTAATGTCTTTGAATACGGTTTCGACTTTCCTTAGTCCTTTGGTCTGCTTTTCGACGTCACCAAGACGGTCATTCATTTTAGCAAGTTCCGCTTCCGCTTCATTAAGTGAAGCCTTCCACTTGTTGACTTCTTTTGAATTTTCGCCGTATTTTTTTGTCGCGCTCTCAACAGCTCCGCGGAGCGTGTTGATTTTAGCTATTTGCTGTTCAATCTGACTTTTAAGATTTTTCTTTTCAGCAGTAAGAGCTTTTAAGCTTTTGGAGTTGCTGCCAAACTCGGCCGTGCTTTTCTTCATTTCGGAGCGGAGAACTTTCATCGAAGAATTGATATCGGAAATTGCTTTTCGATATTCTTTTTCTCCTCCAAGCTTGATCGTTGCACCTATTGTTTTACTTTTTGCCACCGCTTTCACCTCCTAAGCCGTAAAAGTCAATGTATTCATTGTATAGAGCGATTATTTCGCTCGGCGTCATGTGCCATGTTTCGGCCGTAGAAAAACCGAGTACGCATTTTCCAATAAAAAACAATCGTTTAACGCTTACTCGGTTTTCGAGTTTTTTGCTTCCGGCAATTCTCCGAATTCTTCAACCATCTCGTCCGTGACAACTATTTCATTGCCCTCATCGTCAAGCTCCGGTGAGCTACTCTCCGCAGAAACTCCTAAAACTTCTTTCATTGCTTCTGAATAATATTCGAGATTGCTCTTTCCAATCAGCAATCCGAAATACTCAAGCGGGATCGCCTTTTCATGGGTACCGTTTTTTAGGTTATTTCGTGCGATTGCATCGTTTACAAGCCACGAAATGATTTTCTTAGCGTTAGTCACGTCGTTAGCCTCTTCATCTGAAAGTCTTTCAACCTTGTCGAGAACATCTAATGAGGCGGCTACGTTATATATTTTGCCGTCAAATTCAAGCTCGACGGTTTTTAATTCTGAGTTAGTTATGTGTGCTTTCATATAAAATCAGGGCGCATTAAAGCGCCCTTACCCACCTTTCTTATTCTGTCTGTGCATTCGTGTTGCTCTCACCGGGGATCGTGCCACTGTCTCCGGTTGACGCCGTAGTAAAAGCGGCGCTTGTCCGTGCGACAAGTTCAGCGAGAACCTTTTTAGCGTCCGCAAGAGTTTTGAGCCCGAATACTCTTGTTCTCCATTTTCCATCCTTATCCACATAAGCTTTTCCGGATATGGTCGGTGTCGAAAAAGTGATATTTTCGCCCTTCGTCTGAATCTTATCTTCAGGCAGTTCAAATTTAACTCTATGCAGCATACAGACATTATACGACGTTGTACCATCTTTGATTGACGCGTAGATAAATCCGTACGAGCCATAGTTGGAGTCTGTGCTTCCATCCTCGGTAATGAATACTGCAGTATATTCTTTTAACTCAGATTTTTTGAGACCAAATATCTCGACAGCCGCATCAAGCGCTATCTCATCAATATTAAGTGTGAGTTCGGCACTATCAAACTCTTTGATCTGCTCGGCGATACCGTCATCGGCATAAACAGACGCTTCTTTATAGTTCGGCTTGATAGTAATCTCTATCATCTTGCCTATTGTTACGGGCTTGCCGACAGTGTTTGAGTCGTCAAGCTTATTTGACGTACATTTTGCAAACGTCGAGCCGCAAGCTTTGAATTTTGCCATATCTTATTCCTCCGTTTCGTAATCTTCACTGAGAGCTGAGACCTCAGCGATATAATGAGTGTAATTTGTTTCAGCTTCGTATTGCTCATAAACGTCGCCGACTGTGAAATCGGCGCTTTTGAGCAACTTTAAAAGTTTTCTTTTCTTCTGAGATTGTTTACTTTTTACAAACAAATGAACGTTGCATTCGCATATAGTGATCTGAGCTTCGTTGTCGGCCGACATTTCAGGACTTTCAACAATGCCCTCATAAATTCCGTAATCCTCACCGTTACCTTGGTAATAGCCCGGGTAGAACGTTATATTCAATTCTGAAAGCGTTCTGTCTAACTTTTGAATAAGTGTCATAGTTCTTCTGTCTCCCTGTTGTAAACCTCGTTCATCTTTTCAAATACGGCTTTTTCGGTGCCTTTGATGACTTTTTCGATAATTGGTGTTGGCTTTTGGCCGTGCGAATTGCCGAATTCAAGAGAAGCGAGCTTCTCCATGTTGCGAACCGCCTTTTTGCGGGTATAGGCTTTACCGTTTTGGGCAATTGTTGTCGTGCTTTTGCCTGTCGGACGAACTACAACGACATTGTCACCGCTTTTGTTTTTCTTAGGCTTAGTCGGTCTTACGGAGTTAACAAGCTCGGCGGTTTGCCTGTGTATATTTAGCTCACTTTTCATTGAGTTTACAACGATTGGACTTGCTTCTTTCAGCATTTTTTCAGAAACTGCCTCTGTGTCTGAGAGCTTCTCTAAGTCCTTGAAAATGCTATCGTCAAAATCAAGCTGAAAATCCGCCATATAAGCACCTCATGTCCGAGCACGTAAGTTCAATTGCATCTTCATTCAAGCTGTACGATTCTTTGATCTCAAAGCATTTGCTTTCAAATCTTAAGAATTGTTCGCCACGGTACTCGGCTTTCTGAACTTTCACCGTGAGCGTTGCGTCGTAACCGCGGCGATACGCCGAGTCTTTCTGCTGACGCTTGACTGATGACACTTCAGCAAAAGTCTCTGTTTCAGAAACAATGCTGAGGGTTGGGTAGCCCTCAGCATCTTTTACAAGCTTTCCATCAATCAGTGTCACGACATCATTCATCTGTATCATCGTCAGCCCTCCTGTAGCTCTGTGCTGTCATCAGCGTTGATTTGACTGCATTATAACGCTGATCGTAAAGCTTAGCTTCTTCGACGTCGCGCGTATATCGAGCGCGACACCAAAGCTTAACGGCATTGATGATGTTTCTGTCAAGTGCATTGTCGTCATCAGCCGATATGCCGCACAAGCCCATGTCGGCAAGGCAAGAGTCGATGCTGTCCGAAATGTCCTCATCAAGCTCGGCATGTCTGATTCTCAAATCCGTTTTGACCTTTTCGACTACAATCGGACTCGCCATAATAAGCCTCCGATCAAGCTGAAGCCGGAATTGTCAGTGCAACAAAACCATTCTTCGCAACGACATCTGCGCCGAGGCTGACAGATCCGAGAATTGTATCCATGAGCGAAGTGAATGCGAACTCCTCGGAGACCTTGACCTTATAATCAGTGAAGAGATCAAGCTCAAGGCACTTCGGATTGCCGTAGAACATTGTCGGTATTGCTGCTGAACCCTGAGCTGTATCTGTGCAGGCTGCAAGCTCGGAGCAAATGCAATACTTGATCGCAAGTCCGCCGTCCTTAATGATTCCAACGTTCGGGTTTGAGCCGTCAGGAGCGATCTCATAAACCTTCTTCTTGTCCTGCGTTCCTCGAATTTTGCCAATAGCGCGGAGATCTTTCTTGTTGAGGAACAAAACAGCGTCGCCTACGATGCTTTCGTCTCCGCCGTATTCGAGGATAAGATCTGTGAGGGTATTCTCATCAAAAATGCCTTTCTTCGCTGACGAAACAGATGCATTGATTGTCTTATTGAGAGTTGACGCCTTGAGCTTGGAAATAACAAGCTTGACAGCCGCCTTGCGAAGCGAAATAAGGGCCTGCTCCTGAACCTTTGCTTCGTACTGGAGAGGTGTCTGATTCTTCGCCTGCTCTGAAATCTGAGCATATGTGGCGAGCGTCTTCGGTGTGATCTCGACGTATCCGAATGTTGTTTCCTTCGCTGTTGCCGCTGAGCCTTCGGTCTGCTCAGCAGCCGCATCAGCATCAGTGTCAATGTAGGCGACCTTGTTTGAGCCCATGCCGCCGCAATCAACAATCTTCACGAGATCGATGATTGAGCTGTGCTTCGCGCCGACTGAATCGTTAATTCCGCTAACTGCTGTGGGTGTAGCAAGCTTCCCTGAGCTTATAAGCGCCGCTCTGAGCTGAGTTGTAGCGATGCTTGTGCGTTTAGAAGCCATAAAGGCTTTTGCTCGTTCCTCGGGCTTCTTTTCGTCGATTTGATTGTCAATACCTACAATCGTTCCGATTGCACCGGATGCAACCTTATTTCTGATTTGCTGACGTGACTGAATTCTTTCTGTAATTGTGTTTCTTTCGTTGATGAGCTCATCTGCCTCGGAATTGAGCGCATTCAAAGCGTCTTCACTTTCGGCTGCGTCGATTTCTGTGTTGATTGCCGCAAGTCTCTCGGCAATCTGTCTGAGTCTTTCTTTTTCGTTCATAATTAACCTCCGATTTTGATTTTTGTTTTGATTTTGGATTTTAATAAATCAAGCTCTGCATCTCTCCGTGCTCTCAAGCTGATCACTCCGTCAGCCCAAGACCGAGCGTTAATTTCAGTGTCGTTATTCGCGGGAATGCTCACGGCAGATACGTCGTAAACTTTCTTGACGGTATGATGCGTGAACGTTCTTGTTTTTGGATTAAAGTCATAATCTCCGATCACAAACCGCCATGACATTTTTGTCACCATGCCTGCGCATATTTCGTCATAGAGCGTTCGGGCGGCTTCTGTCTTTCCGAGGTCAGCGGCGAAGAACAAACCTTCGTTTCTCGGTTCAACAATGAGTGTGTCGTTGCTGAGTCTTGCGAGGACTTTGCCGGCATGATCGTATAGAAATATGACATCCGTCATGTCGCAATTTGCGAAGCAGCTTTTATCGAATTGCTCGTAATAATCGTACTCTCCGTCATTAAAGAGGACGTAAGGTTCATAACGGGCCGCATATCCTTCGATATAGTAATTCGTGTCAATAAGCTTGTTCTCTGAATTTACGCCAAAAATCGGCATATATCTCATCTGACTGTTATTCTTGAATTTGGTTTTGCTGTTTGGGGTCACCGTTTATCTCTCCTTTATCATTATTTTCCGCTGCGACCGTTCCGCTCGGCAAATTGCCGATTTCCACATAATCACGGCGAATATAGAACTTATCTCCGTTTTCAACGTGCGGCAGGTTCAAAATATCCATACCCATGTTGGTGCTTAGTAATCCGCGATCAAACAACGTTTGAATCATTGCTGACTTTTCTGCATTCGTCATGTATTGAAGCCTGTTTGAACTCCACATGATAGAGTTATTTCGTGATATTTGCAAGTCACTGTAAGCCATTGATGTCATGGCTTGACTGAGTTGTATCGCGAAGGGTTCGATCTTGCCTTCGTAATAAGCTGACCATTGATCACCAACTGCTTTATTCTGTAGGATTTCCTCATTACAGCCGAAATAAGTGTAGACCCTGTCTTGAATCGCCTTCATCTGCTGAGTGTCAACAACTCTCGGCTGACTGTCAATTTGCTTAACATTTGTGTAATTGCTTGGAAAGAGCAGCATGCCGCCCGAGTCTCCCGAGAAGCTCTCCTTTGAAAACCTCTTACGTTCGGCAGCCAGATCTTTTGTGTTCGCAAAATTGTTTAGTTGTGCCATAAATCGGAAACTTGAATTGTTCTTGATGCCTTCTCTGATACCTTGGTTCTGCATATCGAGAAGCTTCATTGTGGGGTCAAGCACCGAGTTGTCCTCGCCTCGAATGTCCGATTTATACAAAAACTTATTGATAACACCGCATCTTGAAAATTCAATGGCGGCATTCTGGCCGTTTCCAAAGGTGAATTTAATCCAGAGCTCGGGACTTCCCGACACTTCAACAAATTCAACCAGTCTCGGATTAACCGGATAAAATCCGATTATTTCATCAAATGAGCCAAGAAGAGGAACGATAAAGCAGGTGTTCTGTGCTTCGTAAATTGTTGCTGTCTTATACAAGAACTGTGCCGACGTCATCCAAGGATTCGGCTTATTGTCAAGCATTGACTTTATTCTTGCAAGATCCGCTCCTGACACGTCCGGTGAGAGCTTCGATGCATGATTTGCGAAAGTGTGAATGCAAGCTCGGGTGAGCTCCATTTCGTATACTCCGCCGTCGTATGTCGTGTATACCGGAGTATACCCGTCGAGCATTTTAAAAAAGCCTTTTATCAGTGCTTTTTGCTCTCTGTTTTTAAAAATCTTTTCAAATATTCCCATAAAAACTCCTTTATGCCGCATTTTTGAGCTGTTCTCCAATGACTTCAAACCACTTTTGCCGGACAGTTAATGTGTCAAGTAAAGCCGCGCAGCCGTCAATGTGACAGCGCTGTTCAATTTTAATAATGCGAACTCTGCGGCTTTCCGAATTTACTTTTAAAGCTGTGTTTAACAGATGCGCTTTCAGCAGGTTATTATCACCGATTCGCAGCTTTCCGTCACGCATCAAGCCCTCAGCTTCATAGATAACCGGTGTAAGATTTTCGCCTTGATAGACGTCGTCCATGTGGAAGCCGTAGGCTTTCATCTGCTGAATGAGGTACTGCGCAGAATAGCGGTCGTAACCAATTTGCAGCGGGTAAACGTGGTATTCTTCGACAAGTCTTACAAACCACTCAAAACAGTCGTTATAATCGACGTAATTATCGCCTGAGAGCTTGATTAAACCCTGCTTTTCATAGATTCTATACGGAACACCTTCGCGCTCTTGAAGCTCATCAATCTTGTTTCTCGGCATAAAAAATTGTGCAAAAACATACAGTCTACCCTTTTTTTCAATGATGATGCAGCAAGCTGTTAAGTCTGTTGTTTGAGAAAGGTCGATTCCGCCGACGCAATAACATTCTCTGAAGTCGTTCAGATCAAGCTTTTCACCCGTCAAAGCGTCGATAACTTCATATGGAAGCCACGCAACGGAGCTGTTCTGCTTTATGTTGCAATATTTCGTTAAGAATTCAGTCTTTTTACTAAGCGATTGCTCTGCAACGGCTATTTCTTCGAGATAGAAATCCTCCGAGACGCTGACGCCAAGGTTCGGATTGCTTTTCTTTAACTCTTCAAGATCGCTCCATTTTTCAACGTCGTCGATCATGTAAAGCAACGGCAGAAGCCTCTTTTCGTTGCTATTCCCGAGAAGAAATGCGGTAGAACGCTTCATCAGCTCGTCGTAAATGCTGTCGTTGATGTAACCGGCCGTCGAGATCGATAGGATCATCGGCTGCTTTCTGCTTCCAAGGGCGGATTTCATTACTTCGTATTGCTTCAATCCAGCGTCTCCCTGCCAAGCGGCAAGCTCGTCGCAGACAACAAGCTGCGGATTAAATCCGTCGCTTTTCTTCGCGTTGAAAGCGATTGGCTTGATCACGGTATTGCTTTCAGAAATGTAAATGTCGCTCCGTCGCTTCTTTGCAAGCTCGGCGAGCTCCGGTTCAAGCTGGATCATCTGATAGAACCCGTCATAAACGAGATTCGCCTGTTCGAGCTTCGGAGCAAGGCAGTAGATTTCCTGTCCGTATTCGTCCTCGATGTAAGCCATGTAGCTGATTATTGCCGAAGCGAAAAGCGATTTACCGTTTTTTCTCGCAATAACGATAAACACTTCTCGAAAGATGCGTACACCGTTTTCATCGACGATGCCGAACATTGCACTGACCGCCGCTTTTTGCCACAGTTCGAGTGTAATGAGGTCGTTTCTGCCCTTGCTGTGATGGCAGAAGTTTTCAATATACTCAATGGCTTTTTCCGCCTTTTCAGCATCAAAAAAGTATTCATTTGACTCGATTTTTTCACAAATTAACGAGTATATTTTCTTTATCCACTTACCGACTCGCACTTTTTTAGTCCGAATGGCTTCGTTATATTCGGTGATATAACCGCTTGTCATTTTTTCTTTTTCAGCTCCTCAAGCTTTGAGTTCTTGCGTTTCGCTGCTGGAACGAGATCGGTGAGCTGCTTAATAATTGCGGCGTAATTCTTCGACATGTTGAGATAGATTTCAACCTCGGGACTTTTCTTTGTGCCGAATTGGTTTTCACCGTTTTTATACTCGGAAACACAGCCTTCGTCGTTGATTGTCTCTTGAAGCTCGTCAAGTGTTACTGACATAAACGCGGCTTTTTCTACGAGCGGATCTACAAGCTTTTTCTTGTTTTCGTCGAGGTCCTTAAAAATTCTCTTGATTTTTTTTGCTACTTTTTGAATTTTCTCTGACTTCGTTTCTTCTGTTTCCTTTTTGCTCAATTTCTCACCTCATATCTACACCACCACACCCCCTCTACACCACGCATGCGCGACCTGCAGGGTAAAATTAAAGAGGGGCGCTCGGTCAAATTGCCTTACTGTAATTTTGCTTTTAGGGGGGGTACTTAATAATTTCCTCGCTTAACGACTGTTCCATCAGATAAGTAACAAGCTCGGCCGTTGCTGTATATGTTCCGTGCTGGATCAACTTCTTTGTTGTGGCAGAGATGACATTCATACCGAAAGAGCTTAGGGTTGAGGGCTATGTCGGGGTCGTTGCAGTTAACGTCGTTAAGCCATATCGTGTGGTGGACAATCTTTCCGGGGCGTTCGCCGCAGACTTGGCACATTCCTCCGTCAATCAGTGTGCGCTCTTCAATGAATGCCTTCCGTGCACGCAGCCACGGCAGTGATCTGTAAAATTCTTTCTGTGTCATTTGATATAATAGTTCTTTAGCTTGTAATAATTCTCCATAGCCTCACTCCACATATTCCAGAAAACTGCACGCTTATGCTTGAGCTTATAATCATCTGTGTGTTCCGGGATAGCTTCGATCTGAGACTTAATGTGATCCGCTTGTGATTTATAATCTTCAGCGAGCTCGTCAAGTGTTTTCATGTTCTCACCCGCGAAAAAGCCGCATCGAGCAAGTGCAATTCAGCTCAACACGGCTTTTGTTTATTTTCGTTATATTTATCTTAGCAGTTTTCTTGTTCCGCATTTCCACAAGTTAGACTTTTTTATCAAGAATGTAATAAAATTTGTGGCGATATTTCGTAAATTTATTTTTATCACACGGAATAGAGAGCGCGATATACGGCACACCATAGCAGATATTCTTTCTGAGCTCAGGGATAACGTTCATATCTCCACCGGCGGCATCGTGTAAGCAACGTTCCACAAGTTCAACAAGATCGGCGGACTTCATGGCTCTATCCGCCTTCCGTTCAACAACTGACGATGCGTTTGAACTGCCTCTCGGCATTCCGTCAAAGCTGCCTGCCGAGAGCTCATAGCTATCGTTGCGTTCTCGTATCCATTCTGGGTATTGATAGCACTTGTGCTTCAGCTCAAGATAACGCTCTCTGGAGATAGCATAGTCGGCAAGCGCTTGCGAATATTCTCTCGGCATTGTTATTCACCTCTCAAATAGCTCTCAATTTCTTTCGCTGCTTCTTCCCATCCCTGGCACCAGACAGCACGGTTGCCGAGAAGATTAAGATTGTCGAGCCAATTGAGCTGTTGCAAGCTCGGCTTTTCGCCTTTTCGCTTCAGCTCTATGTACAAAGCGTGATATTTTCCTGAGGGCACGGGCAAGCAGAGATCTGGTACGCCCTTTTTCAGGCCTTGACGGCGCAGGGCGGCACCGTTATAAACGCTGCGTTTTCCTTCGTTCGGGATATGATATAAGAACTTGATTTCGGGATATTTACCCACGGCGAAATCTGCCCATCGGAACAACGCTTCCTGCTCCTGAGCCTCCGTCGGGATCGGTATTTGATTTTGAAAATTATTGCTCATTGACTCACTCCTCATGCGTATTCTTGATCTCGGATGATATATTTAGTGTCTTTTCTGTAAAGCCGAATTGCTATGTACGGAAAATCTATTTTCTCGGCTTCGCCGTATTCGTTGATATTGACTAAATCTATACGAGGATCAGCGTCTACAAACACATAGCCTGGATATAATTCTTCAAAAATTCGGGCGTTGTGCTTGTCGTTTCTCAGTTCTTGGAGCTTTCGTCCGCTGATACGTCCGTCACGTTGACTTTCTCTTGGTTGTTTAAGATTTTTTGAGCAGCAGTACGAGCGATAGCAAAGAATCGGATCTTTCGTCAGATAGAAAGCTGTTCCGGCAAGACCCGTTTTTGTGAAGCGAAGGGGCGATATATGAATAAGATTTGTTTTTTCACCAACGTTAAATCTTCTATTCCATTTTTCTTCTATGGTTTTTTTGTCAATCCCTCCGGAAATCACAAGATGATAATGCGGCCGTCCGTTTTCTTTTCCAAGCTCGGTGTTGTGGATATATTTAACTTCCTTGTTCTCTTTTTTGTAAGCATTTTTGATATTTCGGAGAAAACATGTAAATTCTCTGCCCTCAAGTGCTTTATCATATGGGAAATCCGCCGGATAGGAAAGTTCGCATAGATAATCATTTGAGCCAAAGTTTTCCTGAAGCAGCCAGGTGAGTCTACGAGCTGCATTCCGTTCATTGAGCTTTTGCTGAACCGGTCTTGTAGGCTTTGCTTTTGCCGAACGTCGACTTGTCGGTTTTCGAACCGGGAAAATGTCGACTTCCATATAATCACCTGACTTATGTATGCTCTCGCGGTTGAGCTTTTTCACGTTTTCTCCTCCTTTCACATTGTCAATAACTTAGTACACAATACTTTCTCGTTACGGACTTTTTCAGTCCGTCATTTTTTTAGCGTCGAGGGGCTCGGCAGAGCCGAACCCCGTGTATTAAGTTTTTGGAGTTAAAATGAAGTTTTATTTAACTTCAACGCTCGGAATAACGTTTGTGTCAAAAAATACTTTATAATGGTATGGGTCAGTGTGTGTGCCTCCGATATCTTCGACTACATATAAGGTGTAATCATTAAGATAGACATAGTTCTTTTTATATGTATTTTTTGAGGTTTTGGCGGTAACAACAAGCTCGTTAGTTGTATTGTTTGAGATATCAATATATCCTTCGATATAAAGGATGATCTTATCGGTTCGGGCGTTGTAAACAGTTACCCTGCGTTCACAGTCGAAATAGTTTGCCTGCCTATTCAAGTTGTGATTTACGCGCTCTGCTTCGGTGCAGCCCTGAAACAAGCCGCTGACAAGTATGATCGCTAAAATTACAGCGATACATTTTTTAAAATACTTTTTCATAAATAATGCACTCCTTAATATTTTTCGTTTGCTTTTAATTCTTCCGTACGACCGACAGTGCGCTTGACAGAAATCGATCCCTTGCCCGATTTGCCGATTTTAACCTTGCCGTGGCCGACGGTTGTAACGGTCAGGTCAAAGACTTTTGCGTCGGCAATCAAGCGAGCAGTTTTCTTGAGAATGTCGATTATTTCATCGTTCTCAATCTCTGTCATTCCGTGTTTACGTGCATTCGCAACGCAAAGCAACTCGATGTTAAAACAAGCTTCGTCAATCTGTTTTTCCTTACTTCGCCAAGCGCGGGCGGCTGGGCAGTTGCAGGTTTGTAACGCAAGCTCGGCGGATTCGGCATCGGTCAAAGCTCGATTATCCTCGTTCATCAGAGCTTGTCCGCATTTTGGACATGTCACTATCATTTAGTTCACCTTCCGTTCTTAAAGATTTTAAAATTATTTCGATTTGCCGCAGCTATGTCAGATCTGAGATCATCAATATGTTCTTTGACGATCTTTGCGGATGATGGGAGCTGTGATATTTGCAAAGCATGGTTTTGTATATATTCTTCAAAGCTCCAAGCTTTCTTTCCTACGTATTTACAATATTGCATCTCGAGTAATGCTCCTGAGCTTTCTTTATAGTCCGGAGCAAAAACGGCTATATCCGATGAGTCAATCATGGCAAAACAAATCCTTGCGTAATCAGCCGGTTCCAATCCCGTCGGAAGAGTTGCAGGGTTAATCACGGTTGTTCCCGGTATTTTCAGAAGCTCTGATTCCATTTTTGCAATTTTTTCTTTATAATTCGGATCACCGGTAATCTTTCCGGCGATATAAATCTTGGTTTCCACTTGTTACGCTCCCTCGCCTATAAAATCAAACAAAGTCGGTGTATCGTACTGTTCTTCAACGCTTTTGAGATATCCTACTCCGTCTCGGAAATAGTCAGCATTGAGCTCTATTCCGTATCCTCGGCGTTTCATCTTTATAGCCGTATACGGTACGGTCATAAGTCCGCCGAAAGGATCAAGAACAAGATCACCTTCGTTGGAGTATCTGTTAATCAGTCTTTCAACGATATCCAGCTGAAGCGGGCAAACATGCAGATTTTTACGCCGCTGGCTTTGAGTCGTATTAAGAGTACGCATACGATTGATATCATCCCATATCATATCCGACCACGACGCAGGCGGCATCATCATAAACGTTGCCGGCAGCTTGCCATTTTCGTCGAGTGCTTCCGTCATTGCAACGTGCTGATTAAAGTCATAGACATTTGACATAGACTGTTTTCTGTATGCCTTTTGGATATCTTTAACGGACATCTTTTTTATTTCGTCTTTTGTCAACAGGCGGTCTCCGCTTGAACGATAAAAAGCGTGAGCGTCAAGCTGCCATCTCGCTCTTGTATAGTCGTTCTTCTCTTTTGTGACAGGGATATCGGCATATGCTTTTGTAGTATCTGTCGGGAGTTTACGAAAAAGAAGTATGTATTCTGGGCAACCGACACCCATCTTTGTACCGTCCTTGCATTGCTCCGTCCAACCGAGGCGGTAGGTTTGATTGTTTTCACGGACAACATCCGTCAGCACAACAATCCTGCCCATTGATTTAAACCCATGTTTTAAAAAATGCATAACCGTAAGATCACTAAAAGGATCAACCGTCGGCATTCCGTCACCGGTTGCATTGCCGAAAAGGATACGGTCTTTGACGTGTATAGCGGCAACTCTGCCGGGCTTTAAAACTCTGAGCAGCTCCGGAGTGAGGTAGTCCATCTGCTCAAAAAACTTATCATTATCGGAATTGTGCCCGAAATCGTTATAGCTGGGTGTATATTCGTAATGATTTGAAAAAGGGATAGAGCTGACTATTAAATCAACCGAATTATCGGGCATTGACCTTGTTTCCTCAACACAGTCGTTATTTACTGCCGTGAAATTCTCTCCTTTTACTTCCACTCTTTTCACTCCTTTTGACCTTCTCATTTTCTCCATAATAACTTTATGACTTATTCCGTTTTTACGGACAAGCTCAGACATTTGTTGAGCTTGATAATTAAATCTGTCCCACTTCGCAAGCAGCTCGTCAAGTATGCTTTGCTCGTTTGCAGTGTAGATAATGTCGATAATGACCTTCTCAGTCTGCAAGAAACGATAAATTCTATGTATTGCCTGTATAAAGTCATTAAACTTGTAATCAATGCCGACAAATATTGCCCTGTGGCAATGTTTTTGAAAATTGCAGCCAGAACCGCTGATAATCTTTTTTGTCGCAAGAAGTCTGATTTTGCCCTCAGAAAAATCAATTGTGTTTTTCTCTCTGATGTCGAGATCTTGCGAACCGTAAACCTCAACCGCCTCCGGCAGAGCTTTTTTAATCGCTTTCCGCTCACTTTCGAGGTCGTGCCATAAAATAAAATGGTCGTTCGGTGCGCTGTCAACAATTTCTTTCATACAAGCTATACGAGCTTCAAGGCTGTCCTGCTTTTCTCTCGCCGCTTGTGTAAGCCCCTGTGAAGCATCAAGTTCAAATTCCACTTGACCGTTTCTGCGATCTGTCTGATATCTGATCTCTGATGTCAGTTTGTGATACCGTATATCCATCTGCGGCAAATCATATCCTGTTGAATCAAATCCGAGATCAGCCGGTGAATTAAGGAACAGCGCCCACGATGACACCCACAACCAAAACTCCTGTTCCTTGTGCGGATAGAGCGTAAGGTTATTGGCTTTCGTGCTGTCACGCTTGAAAAATCTTGTTAGAGCCTGTCCCGTGTCCATAACCTCAAGATAACCTGCATAATGTATAATCTCTTTATATTTGTTTGGATCGGGCGTTGCTGTTGCGACAAGCTTATACTTAATACCCTTGAATTTCGGTAAAAACATCTGATATGTTTTAGAACCGAACGAGCGCAAAACCGACGCCTCATCAATGCATACGCATGAGAAATATTTCGGATCAATGTCACCGTCACGGACTCGCTCATAATTAGTCATGCATATTTCATCTGTGCAGTATTCAATCTCGTCCATTGTTCGGACGTACTTCGGAGGATCGATGTCAAGTAAATTCACGGCGTCATGTGTGAACTCTTGCCTAACGCCGAGCGGCAAAACAAGCAGCGCACGACCGCCTTCATGTTTCAATACCAAGCGGCAGAATTCAAGTTCCTGTACCGTCTTTCCGAGACCGAAAGACTCGAACAATGCACGTCTGCCGCCCTTGCACGCCCACTTGACAGCTTCACGCTGATGCGGCTTTAAATTCGGATTGATTTCATCGTCTGTAACATCAAATCCGCTGTCCTCCGCAATGCAGACTTTGTTGTTTAAAAAATCATCGTATGTCATTTTTGACTTTCACCTGTTTTTCGTTGTGTCTTATATATAAATTGTACGGAACCTACATCAAAAGCCCCGATTATTTCACTGCCGTGGTGGACGATGTAGCATTCGAGTTCTTTGTTTAACTCAATTCGGTCACCCTCAATAGTGCAAGAGACATCTTTTGTTGTTTGAACGTAAACCATATTTTCACCTCCAAAATCCATAGAATTTACTTTTATAATTCGTATATCCGAGCAATTCTTCTTGAAGATTTGATTCAATGCTCGCCGCCGAATCGGAAAACTCTATCCGTCTAGCAAGCTCGGCGAAATAAGCTTTCAGCTCCGGACGCTCGCGGAGAATTTTATTAACTGCCGTATCCTGCGCACCGAGATAAGCGTTCCAAGCCTCAAGTTCAGCAGTCGGTGAGCCGACTGGGATGATCAGCTCACTTTCATACGTTTTTGTGCCTTTGTTGTAGTCGGACTGTATGACATACGATTGATCTCCGTCGTCCTCACGCAACATCATTCGAGCGAGATGCGTCGTGTCGCACGGAAAGAGCTGTTTTTCTTTCATTCTGCCGTCTCTTTTCTATGTAATGGTCAATTAGATTTGATTTCTTATTCATGGCCGCAATCGTAAGAGAAGCGACATTAAGTCCGCCGAGTGCCTTAAGATATTCGATGAATTCTTTTCGATATTTGACAGACATTTCGATTTCAAAATCTCGGTGCTGATCGTCTGAAATGGGAAAAAACTTTGGTTCGCCAATTCTTTTACAGTATTCTTCGCGCTCAAGCTGCATCGTGTGATCGCTCATGTCGAGCGTCCGGCCGTACTCATCCGGAGGAAACTTAAAGAACGTTTGCATCATCCTTCGTCCTTTCGTAAAGCAAGCGAGCTTTGAGATCTTTGTTTTCCTCGGCAAGCTTTCGGTAATTCTCAATCAGCTCATTGTGGTCATCAGTAACCTTTTGATACTCTTCAAGAATGACAGTGTTAAGCTCTTCAGCTTTTTTGCAGCTGTCGTTCATAACGAAGAGTATGATCGTCAAAACGATCGAAATTGCAATGAAAAAGATATAAAGTAGGGTAAGCGTGTTCATGTTATTTTTCTCCTTTATTCGGCATGGGCATTGTGATGATATGTTCGGCACCTGTGTTTCCAAGACATCTAAGCGTTTCATAAAATACTTTCATTTCTTCGGCGTCAAAATCTTTTTTGATAAAATCAACATATCTCATCATTACCGCTGCAATAAACGGCCTGTTCGCCGGCGTTAAAGGACTTATGGCGATGCCGATTTGTACTGAAATTTTGTTTATCGCTTCAACAAAAAACTTGTGATCAGCCGTAAGAGCGGATTTTTTAAATAATTTTTCGGCTTCTAAAATAAGATTGTTCATTGCTTATTCTCCTTTCACTGTTTCAAGCGCCTGTGCGAGAAACGTCTGCATTGCAGTTTTAAGCTTTAAGGCGGTTTCAGAATCCTCGATTTTGCCGATAATGTTAAAACATTTTCCGTTCCATGTCTGCACCTGTTCAAAGGCGGTTTTAAACTCCGTGACTTCCGCACTTGACATGCTGAGCTTTTTTGCAAGCTCGGCGGCTTTGGCTTCCGCTGTTGCCTTTTCAGCTTCGGCAGTTCGGATTTTTGCTTCAACTTTCGCAATGCGTTCATCGAGCTCTCTGGATTGCTCCTCATATTCTGTCTTTGCTGCTTGCTCGGCTTCCGATTTGAGCTTTTCTTTGAGTTCATCCGGAATTTTGGGATTATCTTTTAGCTTTTTAGCGCGATCTTTTTCTTTTTTGAGCTTTTCTTCAAGCTGCGTTTTTTCTTGGAGTGCCTCAGTCAGCTTTTTACTTGCGATTGCCGCTTCAGATTCCTTTTTCTTCGCAGCGGCATTGGCAATTTCAAGCTGATTCTGTATATTTTCAACCTCCTCAGCTCTTTTTAAAGCCTCGTCGCGTTCACGGATAAGATCGTCAAGCTGGCGGGTGCTGAGCTCGTCAACGTTGTTTTCTTCAACAAAATCCTCACGCTCCGATGCCGGAATTGCCAAAAGCTGAAGTGCTTTCGTATAGCCCAAATTGGCAATCGCCTGCGAATTTCCGCCAAAGATCGACATCTGATCCGATCCGTATTCCTCATAGATTTTCATATAGTTTGTCGCTGTGCGCTGGCTGAAATTGACCTCATTTTCGAGCCATTCAGCCCACTCGCCGTGCTGAAGTATAGCTTTCGCCTCAGTCAGCTTTTTACCGATTTTACAAACATAATGTACAATGAGGCACTGCGCCTCGGTTTTAAGCTCTTGTATTTCTTCGGTGATACTATCAATATCTCTTTTTGCAAGTTCTTCACTCATGCAACTTTCTCCTTTCTTCGTTTAACAGGTGTTGACTGTTCTTTTCTCATCTTTGCAACCGTCGGAATAAGAATCTCTTTTTCCCACCGGTCGCAGAAATCACGTACTTTCTGCGGGATCGCACTCCGTCTAAAATGCTTTGACGGATAAAGCTCGTTTCTGTAACCGTGAAGCTGTACTTCGCAAGGAACGGAACCTGTCATGTTGATATCAAGCGTATAATAGCTTCGTTCCGGGCGGCGGTAATGGCGCACAAAGAAAATGACGTCACTTTCCGATGCGTGTTTATGGCCGTAGCCTCCGACGCAATGATGCAGCACTTTGCCTTCGTCAATGAGTTCCTGTTCATTCTGTGCTATTCTGATGCAGAGATCACCGTCGCTCCATTCAAGAGCGGAATATTTCTCTGCAAGCTCGGTGAATTTAGCTTCATATTTGCTTTGCTTTTCAGCTTCCGTGCGTTCGACGAGGTCATCGTGGGCTTGCCGAAGATTTTTCGGAAAAATCTCACGGTATGTATGTTCGCCGCCGTCGAGCATCTCACGGTAATCAACCCAAGTTTGAGCAGCAACATTCGCATCGTCAAAAATCTCTTGATCTATAAGGTAATTGATTACTTTCTTATAGTTATATCCGTCGTCATAGTCTGAAAGAGTGATTGCTAAGCTATGGAGAGTTGGACCCTCAAAGAAGCCTAACCAATCGTCAAAATCTTCTTCAGTAACGTTTTCAAAAGTAACCTTCCAAAAGTTATATTCTCTGAGATCTTCGCAAGTCCAGCAAAAGTCATGTTTTAAAGACTGTCTGCTGATACCGAGCATCTTGTGCGGAGCTTTCTCATTGAAATTAAACAGATCCGTGTCAACGCTATATTTTGCAGAATATGCGTAATTTTCGTTTCTTGCGAGACGGCGGAGCTCGCTTTCAAGAACTGTTCGCCACTTGCTTTTTACAACATTTTCTATATTTGGATGTTTTCGATACATTTTGAGGTAAGCAAATATAAGCGGCTCGAGTCTCTCTATGTGTCCGTCGACATATTCGGCGAGCCCTGTTTTTTCGCCTGTTGTTCCTGTTAAATCAGGAACGTTTCGATACACCACCGCATCTATTTTGTAAGTTCCTCCGGCGTTGTAGTCGTAATAGCGGTGATAAGCAAGATCGTCGTTGTAATAGTTAGTCGGCTCCCATTCACCAAGTTGGACCTCGGCGTTAAAAATGCCCGGAAGCATCGAGTGCTTAAATCTATACGCCTTGCGACCGTCAATTGCAAGCGCCTCGCGAGGGAGTATTTCAAAAAAATCATCTAAGTTATATGGATTCCATTGTCCTACATAACGTCTGGCTCGCCAGGTCATAAGGACAGTATAATTGTCGACAGCCTCGATGCTTGTTGCGAGCATTTGATATGTCCTGCCGTGCTTTAACCGGCTTCGGTGTATAAGGGAGATTCTCTCTCCGCACCTCGGACAAGTGATTTTTTCATCCTCGTTGTAGGGCATAAAATCAACGTCCGGAAGCGCATTTTCGGGAATGTATCCATCGTAGTTTTCTCCATCGTCGCCGGCATACATTCTTATGCCATATCTCTTGTTCGGGTGATTTTTGTTCCAACCGGTGAAAAATCTCATCCCGCAGGCGGTACAGTGACATTCTGCTGCCCAGTGGTAGTGTACTTTTGATTCATAACGTTCCCAGTCATCAGCTGACATCGTTCTGCCGATTTGCCCATCCTCAACACAGATTGATTTTCGTGAGAACACGCAGAAGTCACCACCAAGCTCGGAGTCGTAGAATTCTTTTCTGATCCAATCCCTCATGCCCGGACGCGGCACTTCTGGGAGAAGCTCTGCAAATTTTTGTCGGCCCTCCACTGTCGAAAGAGATTCGATGCAGCTATGTTTAATTTCCATATGCCTCGCACCTCACATGAAATCCGACAGATCGAGAATTCCGGCAGGCGCCTGCGATTTCGGCTTTTCTGCAAGCTCGGCTAAGCCAAAGAAATTACGGATAATCTTATCAGCAGCCTTCGGCGGTGTGCATCCGCCGTGAGCGTTAGCATACTTGGCTATTTTCTTTTCGATCTCCTTGAGCGACATTTTGTCATCGTCAAGATCATTAAAAATGTGTTGTGCGTTGTCGTCACCCTCGGCGGCGATATCCTTAACCTGCTCGGCAATCCAGTAGTGCTTATCATTTTCGGTGTATTGGGATTGCTTTTCTGTAATTTTTGTGAGGGCTTTTTCTATTGTTTCAGACATAAATTAAGCTCCTTTCACGAGTTTGAGAACAAATTCGCTGTTCTCGGGTATCATTGCTGATGATGTGGTGGGTGTCGGTTCTGATGGTTCAATGCCGCAAGAAAAAAATCTCGCGACCGCTTCAAGGTTTACAAAGGTTTTTCTACCGATCTTTACGCTCGGAATTTGCCCCGTGCGAACGAATCTGCGAAAAGCCGTTTTTGTGATTGAAGTTCGGGGATCACTTTTGAGGATTTCGCCGTAGGCTTCGTCAATGGTTCGCATTCTCGGTGTCATGGTTATCATCCTTTCTTATTTTATGTTGTTTCTGCGTTTTGGGGTTTGCTCTCCGCCACCGTAGCGGATGCAGGGAACAGGTTGGAAAAAAACAATGATATTGGGTGGAGATTATTAAATTGTAGTGTGTTACCTGCACCCGGTACGATGGCGGAAATGATTTCAAAGAACTTAAAGTGTCGATATCGACACCATTTAAGTTATAAAAAGTTTATCCATGGAAACATTAAAAAGCTGACACAATAAAGTAGCTTCACCGGGTTTGAAATCGCTATACCCTTTTCTTTTATCCTTATATGTTCTTACGGATATTCCTAAAGCCTCAGCAATTTCCTTATCGGTTTTTCGTGCCAAAATTTGATACGCATGCACAGCATAATATTCGGGGTGTACCAACTGTCTATTCATATTTTCACCTCCGTTCGTGTCGTTATCGACACATACATAATAGCACTCTTAAGTGTCGTTGTCAACACTTTTTTGAGATTTTTTCAAAAAAATGTTGCTTTTTCGACTAACCTGTGATATATTGTTCTCGAGGTGAGTATTGTGCTTGGCGAAAAAATAAAAGATTTAAGAAAACAAAATAAAATGACTCAACAGGATCTATCCAACGAACTCAATAACCGCTTTGGTCTCAAGGTTGATAGAGTAATGATAAGCAAATGGGAAACAGGCTTCCAAACTCCTGTTGTTTACACTATTTCTTGTTTAGCTAAAATATTTGGTGTTTCAATGGACTATTTGAACAGTTCAAGCAACCCAACGCCCAAACACAGCTTTGATTTATCTGAACATGAGTCAGAACTTATTCTCGCCTACCGTAATCACCCCGAAATGCAATTGTCAGTTGACAAATTACTTGGTCTTGAACCAGACATTTTTACAGCAGAAAGATTAACCGCCGCCCGAAAAGAAAAAGGCGGCGGAGCTGAAAAACGTGTGATGAATGATAGCGAAAAAGAAGCCGTTATAAATAAAACATTCGGAGAGGGCTTCTAAAGTCTATTATTTTCAATAAAAGACTGGAATTGTGAATATACATCACGTTCAAGCGGCGATGTTAAGAATTTATTACGTTTGTAAAGTTCTTCCATTCTCTGCATTCGGTATTCGGCGGCCGTTTTGCTTATCTTACAAAGTTGCTGTATTTCTTCGGAAGAATGTATATTGCAGCCCCATAAGACACACGCCGGAGCTAACAAGCGGCTTGCAAATACGTTTGCTGCTTGTTCGATTGGGTTGTCTTGCGGTGTAGGCTCTCTGTTTACAAGCTCGTATCTTCCAACATGACCCAAAATAATGTGAGCGAGTTCATGAGCGGCAGTAAAGCGTTGCCGTTCGGCTGTCATATCGCTTTTCACAAAGATTGTCGGTACACCGTCTATAAACATAGACGATCCAAGGTTGTCATCTTTAGGGTTGTAGGTATATACCACAATACCAAGCCTTTTGCACAGTTCGGTCACGCTTATCGGTAATTCCGTTATATGCTCGTTTATTAACAGTTTCCACACGGCATCTCGTGCGTTTTGATACTCTTTATAATTCATAAAAAATCACCTCACTTTATTTTAAGTAAGGTGTTGTATAAAAATCCATATGTAAATCTTGTTTAAACTAAGGACGGTTAAATGTTATGATTGCTGTTTCTGTAGGATTTGAAAACAATAGTGTATGTTCAATTGAACGAAAAGAAAAGGGCAAATCATTGCTTGCCTTTCCACAAAAATATGTGTGCTTAGATTTGGAAACAACGGGTTTGAGTCCACAATATGACGAGATCATCGAAATATGCGCTATTAAAATTGATAGCGGCAAAGAAATTGAGCGTTTTCAAACATTGGTTAAACCTGAAAACGAAATAGATGAGTACATCTCTGAATTAACAGGAATCACAAACGAGCTTGTAGCAGACGCTCCGCACATAAAAGATGTTTTGCCGTCTCTTATAGATTTCTTATCCGATTGGGTTATAGTAGGGCACAATGTTAATTTCGATATAAATTTCGTTTACGACAACTGTTTAGAATATATGAACAGTTATTTTAAAAATGATTTTGTCGATACAATGAGATTGTCAAGAAAGGTTGTTCCTGCGCTTAAACATCATAGATTAGAAGATCTGGTGAAATATTTTAATATTGAAATTGAAGGAGCTCATCGAGCTGCTTACGATTGCACTGCAACGATCTGCTGTCTTGAAAAATTGAAAGCTGTAGCTGTTGATACTTATGGCGATGTTGAAAGTGCACTTTATGAGTTTACAAAAGGTTTGAAAAAGTCATATGCCGACTTTAAAGACCTGCACGCAACCACAAATTATATTGATGTTGACAATCCATTTTTTGAAAGAAATGTTGTTTTTACCGGTACACTTGAAAAGATGGTCAGAAAAGATGCAGCACAACTGGTTGTTAACTTAGGCGGTTTTGCCCAAAATTCAATTACAAAGAAAACAGACTATCTTGTTCTTGGCAACAATGATTATTGTCAAGCCATAAAAGACGGAAAAAGTAACAAGCAAAAGAAAGCCGAAGCTTTAATCCTTAGTGGAAGTGATTTGAAAATTATCCCCGAAAGCGTATTTTATGACATTATTTCAGAATGGATCAGGGATTCTGAATAAGCATAAGACAGTATAAAGTTCATAACTGCTTTTGCAGTGTGATAAATAAAAATAAGGAGAAATCAAAATGTTAAAGAAAATCACAGCAATACTCATGACAATCATTATGATAGGCACGCTTGCCGCCTGCGGCAATTCGCAGTCTGCCGGTTCGGCTAACCCGAAAACTACAAAGGCCCCTGCTGACCTTTCGGGCGAATGGAAGCAGAAGAACGGCGATAAAGACAGTTATCAGATTGCTAAAATAGCAAATGGCACAATTGAAATATATTGGCATTCCGAAGAAGATGAAAGCGACTCGCTTTATTGGGCAGGAACTTACGATGCACCGACCACAGCCGACGAGCCGTACACCTGGGATTCCAAAAATGACACAGAGAAAACGGACAACGCTTTGCTTGCTTCCGGCGACGCGACAAAGACCTTTACATATGAGGACGGGGAAATCTCATATCAGGCTTCCGCTCTCGGAACAACAAAAACAATCAGACTTGAGAAAGTAAAATAATTGCAACTAAATTTCAGTTGCAGACCATATAAATAAAAATGCCGCCCGGCGCTACCAACACCGAACGGCAACCGCATGAGATCCTACTCTCTTGCGGCATTGAACAGTCAGAACCGACACCCACCACGGTGAAAGGAACTAACTATGTTTATTATAGCAGTTTCTTTCGCCGAATGCAAGCATTTTTGAAAGGAGCTGCTTTATTTTATGGCAACAATTGAAAAAAGAGGAAAAGCATACCGAATAACTGTTTCTTTCGGTTATAACGATCTCGGCGAACAAGTGCGCCATCGAATGACGTGGACGCCGCCCGAAGGTCTGAGTGAAAGGCAAGTTCAAAAAGAGTTACAGCGACAAGCGGTTCTTTTCGAGGAAGATGTCAAATGCGGACTTGCAAGCTCGGCGAAGAAATTCAAAGATGCTTCGGAGGAGTATTTCAGCCATGTCGAAGCGCAGGAAAGCTTGAAGCACCGCAGCGCTTACAGGCTCAAGCAGTGCTCAGACAGGGTTTTAAAGCAATTTGGTCACATCAGACTTGACCGGATAACCACTTCCATGCTTCAAAAGTTCCTTGATTCCCTTGTTACCGATAATTTAAATGAGCGGACAGGAAAGCCGCTTTCGCCGAAAACTCAGCGGCATTATAAAAACTATATCGCAAATGTTTTTGATTACGCTATGAAGCGTGGATATATTTCACACAATCCTTGTATTGGTCTTGAGTGCAAACCGCTCAAAAAGAAAGAGATCAACACGGTTTCCGTTGAAGAACTTCAAACGTTTCTTTCATTGCTTGAGGGTGAGGACGTCTGCATGAATTTGTTTTTCTCTCTCGCCTTGTACTGCGGATTCCGCACTTGCGAAATTCTTGGGCTGGAATGGTCGGATATTGACTTTGAAAATAGCGTCATTTCCATTAACCGCGATCGGCTCTATACAAAAGAGCGTGGCATTTACACCGACACGCCGAAAACGAATCAATCGCGCCGAAAGTTAAAGGTTGATGCCGGCATTATCGACCTGCTAAAAAAGCAACAGCTTAACCAGATGAAAAACAAGCTCAAGTGCGGCGATCAGTGGAAGAATACAGGGGCAATCATTACGAACGAGTTCGGCGGATACATTCGTACCGATTATCCGGGCAAATGGCTCACGAAGTTTTGTAATAGAAACAAATTGCCGCACCTCACACCGCATCAGCTGCGGCATATGAATGCTTCGTTGTTGATTATGAACGGTGCCGACGTTGCCACCGTTGCCGGTGCACTCGGTCATAGCACACCCTCAACAACATTAAATATATACGCTGAATTCTTCGCCGCCGAGCAAGCGAAAGCTTCCGAAGCACTATGTCAAACGCTTCGCCCAAGCGTAAAAAAAGAGGAAGAAAAAGCATAAGTTCAGCGTGTTAAAATAACAGATCCATGACAGCGGTTTGAATTTTAAATTCGAACTGCTGTTATTCTTTTGGGGTTTATTTGGGGTTTATTTATTTGAAAATAAACGATAAAATATAAAGCATATGTAATAATCAAACGTTAAGAAATGGCTATATATCAACTTTTCTGAGCGTTTACGAAAAAATATGAATTGATTTTCAACGGGTTCAAGTCCCGTCTCTCGCACCAAATAAAGAAGTCCCGAAATTGTGTATTTATATGCAGTTTCGGGGCTTTTTTGCGTTATACACTGTCCCGATTTGTGCAGATTTTTAGCTATAACTAACAAGCAACTAACAAACAACTAACAAATTGAGAAAGAGGACAAAAAAGCTCCGATGAGGATTGTACCTTATCGGAGTACCCTTTTTATATTTTGTTGACTGCTTCGAGTAATTCGCTGATTTCAAAGTGTGTGTACACTCTTTCGGTTAAATTCATTATCGACTTATGACCGACGATCTTCTTGATGATAGTCATATTTACATTGTGGATCACCATTTGAGATATGAACGTGTGACGTGTTTCGTGGATCGTGTGCTGCATATTCAATTGGCTCATCAGTTCTTTCCAATATCTTCGTTTGAAGTTTTCGTATGACAGATATTTACCATTTGCGTTGCATACGGCGTATTCGCAAGTCGATTTATTTATGAAGGCTTGCCAGAAGTGGAGAACCTTATCGGCTATCGGAACCACACGGACACCCGAGCTCGTTTTTGACTGCCGCACATAGAAATACTGTTCGTCGAGATTAACGTCCTCTTTCTTAAGGTTGAGTAGCTCACTTATTCTTACGCCGGAATAAATCAGCATTAAAATAAGCGATATGTATTCGTTACTGCTCTCGACGCTCCATAGCTTTTGTATTTCTTCAAGGGTAAACGGGTTCTTTTCCGCTGCGGGTGCTGATTTAAGATTTATCGAGGTCTGCAACGAATAATCTTTTTTAATGCAATCGTGTCTGATACACCAATCGTACATCTTACCGAACAATGTTTGTATTCTTTTTCGGTTGTTGTAGCTGTCGGCTGAATTGATAACCGCCTGTAACTGCGGCGGACGTATATCCGACATCTTCATCTTATACAATGGAGCGCAGTATTTATATGCCGCTGTATAATTACGCACCGTCGATGCATTACTATCATCGTCAAACTTCTCCTTAAACCATCTGTTATAGATGTCCTCAAAGGTGGTTTTTGACATTTTCAAATCATAGGGATTGTCGTTAAAAGCAGAAAGAGCTTGTAATGCCTCTTGTCTGGTGCTGTAATATCCGAGCGTTAAATACTGTTGCTTGCTTATTTTATTATCGGTATCTAACGACCAGCCGACCGTTTTTCTTGCGATCCACGGCCTCCGTCGCTTTCCTCCGAGCTTGTAAACTGTACCGTATCCGTTTGGCATACGCATAAAAAATAACCGTCCTTTCAAAAAAATGTTTGCAAAAACCTGAGAAAGGCGGTATAATGTAGCCACAGCCTTTCTTTTGGTGGTTCGAGAGATTGGATGTATTGCCGTTCGGTGCTGGAACACCGGACGGCGTTTTTTGTTTATTTATGGTGGATAGTATGTTCCTAATCCATGACGGCATCCCTCATGAAACAGACCTTGTGCCATTGCCTCAGATAGCAACATATAATTTCCATCTTTTCTTGTGCCGCCTGAATATACATCATCAATTAGAATTTTATTCTCAAATTTTTTGCATATATCACACGAACCCCCATGGCGAGAAACTATAACAAGATGTTCGCCGAGTTGTTTCCTTAACTTGCCGTCTCTTGCGAGAGCTTGAGTGGCAGATACTTTATTATAGCCTGATGTGCCAATACTTTTTGACGTGGTATGCAAGGGCTTTACGACTTTGAGTTCTTTAGAAACATTTTCAAAATCCGTAGACAAAGTATCAAGGGCGATTTTCACAATCTCTGCACAAACATATACGTCTGCTTCTGCACGGTGCAGTGATGATGTGTCAAAATCTAAAGATTTAGCGATCGTACCGAGCTTATAATCGGGAAGGTCGGGAAACAGTTTCTTTGATATAGACATGGTATCAATGTAATTGTATTGAACGACTTTTCCTTGCCGTTGTGCGGCGATTTCAAGAAATCCTATATCAAAGTTAACATTGTGACCTATTACTATGCTATCTCCGATAAAGTCAATCAAATTTGGAATAGCAACGTCGGCTTTCGGAGCTGATTTTACCATTTTATTAGTGATATGGTTTACAGCTGTTGATTCGGGAGGAATACGAAGCAACGGTTTAACCAAAGTGACGTATTTCTCTTTTTCAATGCCATTTTCAAATCTTATAGCAGCAATTTCAATTATGCTGTCAAAAACTTTATCTAATCCGGTAGTTTCAAAGTCGAGGATTACAAAGTCTTTTTGGCAAACGTCATACCATTTGCGGGTAAAGATACTTACAATCTTTGAACGCTTGTCGTAAGAAACATTTTTCAACTTGTCAATTTTGCTTATGTATTTGTATGAAGAGTTTGCACTCGTCGGATCTATATATCCGTTTTTTGAAACATTTCCGCTCTTTTTGCTCTTTGCAATACCTATTGCAACCCCAATAATGACGAGTATAATCAATAAATACATAAAATCGTCCTTCCCTGATTTTTAGCGCACACTTTTAATTACCAATACTTACCTGTGGATTTTACACTTTGCTTCACTTAAAATTTTAAGTGAGGTGATTTTTTATGAATTATAAAGAGTATCAAAACGCGCGAGATGCCGTATGGAAACTGTTGATAAACGAGAATATAACGGAATTGCCGATAAGTGTGACTGAACTGTGCAAAAAGCTCGGTATTGTGGTATATACCTACAACCCTAAAGATGACAACCTCGGATCATCTATGTTTATTGATGGTGTACCGACAATCTTTGTAAAAAGCGATATGACGATTGAACGACAGCGTTTTACAGCCGCCCACGAACTGGGTCATATCATCTTGGGCCATGTGGGAAAATACGAGCTTGTGAACAGAGAGCCTACACCGCAAGACAACCCGATTGAACAAGCAGCAAACGTATTTGCAAGCCGTTTGTTAGCTCCGGCATGTGTCTTATGGGGCTGCAATATACATTCTTCCGAAGAAATACAGCAACTTTGTAAGATAAGCAAAACGGCCGCCGAATACCGAATGCAGAGAATGGAAGAACTTTACAAACGTAATAAATTCTTAACATCGCCGCTTGAACGTGATGTATATTCACAATTCCAGTCTTTTATTGAAAATAATAGACTTTAGAAGCCCTCTCCGAATGTTTTATTTATAACGGCTTCTTTTTCGCTGTCGTTCATCGTACGTATTTCAACTCCGCCGCCCTCTTCTTTTCTGGCGGCGGTCAATCTTTCTGCCGAAAAATTGTCAGAATTTATACCAAGCAGAAGATTAACTGATTTTTGCATATCAGGATGTTTCCTGTATGCTATTATCAACGCTTTTTCTTGTTCGGTTAAAATAAGAGATATTGCAGGGCCTTTCGACGTTGCAGTACCGTCAAGGAGATAGCAAGATGTAGTATCCAAAGCCTCGGCAAAAGCCTTAATCTTTGACTGGTTAATATCTCGTAACCCTAACTCAATCTTATTAACCGCAGAAGCTGTCTTAAAACCTACTTTTTCAGCAAGCTCTTGCTGGGACATACCCTTTGATTCTCTCAGATTTTTTATACGTTGATAAATAGTCATTTAGAACACCTCGCACATATAAGATACAACCGTTTAGCCAGTTTGTCAAGTTTTTTTGAAAAAATGTCAAAAAAAGTATTGACAGAATGGCTAAATAGTGATATAGTTTGATTGTAGCCAAAATGGCTAATGAAAGAAGGTGTAAAAATGACAAACACAAAACTACTTAGAGCTACAATTATTCAGAATGGTTTAACTCAAGATGATGTCGCTAAGTTCCTGAACATAAGTCATCAGGCGTTTTCAAACAAAATCAATAATAAGACCGAGTTTAAAGCGAGCGAGATAATAAAACTATCTGAACTTTTAGGTATTGAAAATAAAGATACTATTTTTTTTGTTCAATGATAGCCGTTTTGGCTAATTTCCGCCATCGTACCGGGTGCAGGTAACACACTACAAACATGAGGTGATAACTTGAAGTTTGAAATCAAAACGGTTGAGGTAGCAGACAATGCCGTACAAACTCGTATTTTTATTGACGGCGTAGACGTTACCAATCGCATTAAGAAATTCACATTGAAGAAAGACGGCTCACCGTTGGAATTGTCTTTAACCATTTTAGGCGATATTGATGTTTCAATAGGCAGTTTTGAAATGGGTAACATCAAAAATATTGATTCAATACAGTCTGAATATCAATATACTTTGAAAGAAAAGACACGATCAGAGCCAAGACGGAAACGACTGTTGAAAAGATTGAAAGAAACAGTTGTGCATTACTTTTAAACTCAGGGTGCTTGTTTTCCAAGAACTCAATGCCCTTGTAACGAATAAAAGGTTCTGATAAATCAAAAAATGCGTTACCTGCTTCACTTCGGCTATACGTTATTCCACCAATATATCCACGGTCAATACATTCACAAAGCTGTTCGGAATTATTAGTGCAATGTTCAGTCAAAGGCTGTTTATCAATAACGCACTTGATTATTTCACGCATCGTTTTTTCAAATTTTCTCGTATTTTTTTTCATTATAATCAACCTTCTTTCGGAGCTGATTATAGCACAAAGCGAAGAAGAATTACAACATAGTGAAAGCAATTCACATGATTAAACAGGAGGTGTAAGATGAAACCGAGAGAAAAGATTATTGACCGTCGCAAGGAAAAGGGATTGACGTCGAAAAGGGTATCAGAGCTTATCGGCATTACTCAAGGCGGTTACAGTCATATTGAATCAGGCAGTCGTAATCTGACTGTGCCGGTCGCAAAAAGGCTTGCAAAGGTGCTTGATATGCACTGGACGGAATTCTTTGAGGACTGATTCGACAAAACGAAAATAATTCACATTATCAAGGAGTGTCAATTATGAAAAACGGCAATCACACTCAGAACGGCAATACAACCTTTATGAACCACCAAATACAAATCGAGGAGGTGAGAGAAAATGACAAAACAGCGAATATCAGTTGATCAGGCAGCCGAACGGCTCGGAGTGTCGCCACAGTTTATCCGGGTGGCGCTGCAACAGAACAAGTTGCCGATCGGTGTTGCAATTCAGATTTCAGGCAACAGATATACTTACCACATTTCACCGAAGTTGCTTGATGATTACGCAGGAAAGGAGGGATAAGCAATGGATTTGTTTTTCTGGATATTTTTTGCGGGATTTTTCGGAAGTCTGTTCACGGCGGCGTTTTTTTTCGGCGGATATCAGGCGATCAAGGATAGGCTTTACAACATCAACGCCGAACGAGATGCCGAGATCGTCAGGCTTGCAAAGAAGCTTGACACTGCCAACATGAAGAACCGCCGCTATCAGGTCGAGCTTGAAAAGTTGTACAGAGAACAGCGCCAGGCCCACTTTGAAGCCAACGCAGAAAATGTCCTGATAAAGGAAAAGAACCCGCCCAGCAGCGCAACTGAACGAGTTCTAAGGAAGTGAATATGTGTCACTATTCGCTTTCATT
>OIWQ01000926.1_pt1 | contig 37227 bp, 28 predicted proteins | sample 1587571 | NCBI WGS metagenome assembly OIWQ01 (sample SAMEA3888910, study PRJEB22519) | human gut metagenome | biome: human gut; feature: human-associated habitat; material: faeces | place: Denmark | collected 2010
CACATGAGAAAAAGAGTTATTTACAGGAAAAAGCCAATCTTTTTGAAATTGGCTCCATAGTTTCAGAACAGGAGGTATCTGAATGAATCTTTCGAAAGTCAGGTGTCTGATTGCGGTTCTGGCCGCGGCCGCGGGACTCCAGGGGGCGTATGTCAACGGCGAGCTGCTCTGGGAGGGGGATTTCACCACCCGGGAAGGGGCGGCGCGGGCCGGCAAAGAGGCGCTGGAGCATTTCCGGCCGGACGCGGGGCCGGATGGCAAGGGGGCTCTGGTGTTCCGGACGCGTCGGAACACCGAAACCGATTGGATCCGGATTCCTCTGCCGGCGGGGAAACTTGCCGGCATGATTCAGCTGGAGGCGGTCGTATCGGGCAAAGATCTGGCTCCCAGCGGGCGCCCCTTCTGGGGCAGCAAGGTGATGCTCAACTTCCAGAGCGCCGGAAAGAGCCGCTGGCCGGAAACCTCCCGGAATTTCGGCACCTATGCGTGGAGTACGGCCGGCATGGCCGAAGTGATTCCCGCTGACGCCGCCAATCTGGGGCTGTACCTGGGGATTCAAGGGGCGTCCGGGGAGTTCCGCGTCGCGACGGTCAGGATTTATCGCTGTGTCGAGGGCAGGGAGGAGAGCCGTGAAATTCCGGCCAATCCGATTGCGGCGGCGATTCCCCGCGGACCGGGGCACGGCACGAAATACCGTGGCGTGATGTCGGGGGGAGATCTCTCGCCGGAAGCCTTCCGGCGGCTTGCGGACTGGGGAGTTAATCTAATCCGCTATCAGCTCAATCCGGGGCTCAATACGCCGAAAATCGATCTCTCCACCCGGGAGGGATATCTCAGATGGATCGAGGCGGAGATGCAACGGCTCGACGAGGTGCTCAAGCTCTGCCGTCAATATGACATCAAAGCGGTCATCGATCTTCATGCGGGGCCGGGCAACCGGATTTCAAAGGTTTCCAGCAATGAGATCGATACCGGGCTTGATGTCGATACGCTGACCGAGGCCTGGCGCAGAATGGCGAAGCGTTACAAAGGGAATCCGTTGATCTACGGCTACGACATTTTGAATGAACCGGTGAACAACCGGACGCCGAGTGTTGACTTGTGGCAGCAGACGGCCGAGTGTGTGACGTCGGCGATCCGGGCGATTGACCGGAAAACCCCCATCATTATCGCGGCGGGATTCAGCATCTCTCAATTTGGAAATTTCAAGCCGCTGCGCTATGAAAACATCATTTACAGCCCGCATTTCTATGAACCGTTCGCCTACACCCATCAAGGGGTCGGCGGTGCCTGGAAGATTCATTGGCGCTACCCCGGCTGGATCAACGGGGTGTACTGGGATAAGGAACAGCTGCGGGTCAGCATGAAGGATGCGATCGAATTTCAACGAAAGTATCAGGTTCCCATCTTCGTCGGGGAGTTCAGCGTGATCGTGAGAGCGCCGGGAGGGGAGCGCTATCTCAAAGATATGATCGAACTTCTGGAAGAGTATGGCTGGGATTGGACCTATCACGCTTTCCGCGAATGGGACGGCTGGAGTCTGGAGCACGAGTCCACCCCTGACGGAAAGATCCTCTCTTCGAAAGACAATCCGCGCATGCGGGTCGTTGTGGAAGCGTTCCGGAAAAACCGCCGTTGAGCGGGGCCGGTAACTGTCAGGAACCGGAGTGCGTCTTGATAATGATCGAAGCTTGAATTTTTCCGGTTCTGAACGGTTTACGTACCAAAAAGCTCCCGAACTCTGATTCGGGAGCTTTTTCCATCATCAGGGGAAGGGGGGCGCCGTGTCGTGCGCCGGGCGGATTGCTTCAACCGGAAGATGTGACGTATCTATCTTGTAATATGAGTACTTCATATTGTACACCCGGGTGCCGCAGAATATCGATTTGGGTCTTTCGGACGGATGCAATGAATGAAATTTCAGCTGGTTCCCCAGATGAACGCGGATTTCCCTGAAATATTCCGGCCAGTTGCCGATTCTTCCGGTGTTGGCAGGTTGGGTGAGCGAAAGCCGACTTTTTTCGGAAAAAAATTTGTGCCCTCTTGACTTTCACAAAGAAATATGGTATAATATCATCCAAGATATGAAACGTTTCATATTTTGATTTTCAATCCCCGCGTCTTCCTCGGATTGGGGCGGAATGAAAGCGTTATGAAACGTTTCATTCGAGGTGTGACAAGGAGTGCAAAGCGAGACAAATGAAACGGAGCGCAACAGGTAAGCCGGTTACTCTCAAGCAGATTGCAGAGTTGACGCATTGCTCGGTCGCCGCAGTTTCCACGGCGTTGAATAATCCGCAGAGCAACTCCGGTGTCAGTGCGGAACGACGGGCGCGGATCAAGGCTGCTGCTGCGAAACTGGGTTATCACCCCAATTTTGCCAGCCGAAGTTTGCGGCAGGCCCGTTCGCGTACGATCGGGGTTTATGTGCAGCCGAAAGTCTGGCGGGATATCGGCAACGATTACGAAATATCGATATTCAAAGGCATTGAACGCGCCGCCGTTGAGCACGGTTATGACATTCTGGTGCTCAATATGAACAGTCAGATTCTGCCGGAGATCTGTGCGGAACGGTTGGCGGAGCGCCGGATCGATGGTTTGATTCTGCTGCATGCCGACCGGCGTGCCGACTGGATCGATCAGCTCGCTGCAATCAGCGACTGTGTCGTGGCGGTCGATTGCTGTGATGCCACCGGGAAACTGAGTCGTGTGTTGTTCGACGACGTTGCGGCGATTCGGATGGCGGTGAAACATCTGGCCGATCTGGGCCACCGTCGGATCGGATACGCCGGTGTCTGTACCGTCGATGGTCTGGAAGAGGCTGCTGACCGGGAGACACCGTTCCGGGCGGCGGTGGCGGAATTCGGCCTTGACCAGTCTGCCGAATTGATCCACAACATCGACAACTGCGAGCCGTTGATTGATCCGGCAAGCCCGCGCTGCCAGCTGGAGGGGTGCCAGGCCATGCGATATTTTTTATCGCTTCCGGTTCCGCCCACTGCGGTGGTCGCGTACAATTCGATGGTTGCGACAATGATGCTGCATGAAGCGCGAAAGAGAAAGGTGAAGGTGCCCGGCGAACTCAGCATCATCGGGATCGATGATTATGCCTATCTGCACATGCTGGAAACATTGCCGACCGTGGTTGACCACCGGCTGCCGGAACTGGGATACGCGGGAGGAACCATGCTGATCGATCTGATAGAAGGGAAACTTTCCGCGCCGGCGCTGCAGATGCTCGGTCCGGAGCTGCTTCCCGGCGAGACGACCGCACGGCTGCAGAACTGCGATTGCAGAATTTCAAAATAATCCACCAACAGGAAAGGGAGGTTGAAAATTGAGTCGGAATTTTCTTGTTGTCCAGGTTTTATTTCTGTCATTCATCTGTGCTTCGCTCATTGGAGCTGCTCCATTGTTCACATTGCAGAATTTGATGTGGAAATGGGGAAAACAGACGAAAATCGAGCGTTCTGATGAAAAAATCAAGGTGTTTAGTCCAGTGGATGACGATACTGCTGGAATTGCCACCGCACCGCATGCGGTATCGCCGGGAAGTACGTGCAGGATTACCTTTGAAGTTCGCGGCGACGTGAGGCTGGAAGCCATGGTTGTCTGGAACAAGGGCGGGAAGAATGGAATGCGTAAAGATTACATCCGTCCGACCGCACTCAATGAAGAGTGGAAGAAAATAACTGCGGAAGTCAGGATTCCGGAGGATAAAGATCAACTCGCAACGGCTCTCTTTTTCTACCATCAGAGCGGCTGGTTTGAGGTGAGAAATTTTCAGTTGAAGGTTTTGATGTCAGAGAGTAAATAAGAAAAACCGGCAGGAAAGGGAGGCTGGAAATGAAAAAATTTTCGTTGCTGTTGTTGTCGCAGGTTTTCTTCTCCGCTCGGCCATTGGAACGGAGAAAACATGTCTCTCTATTTACGCTAATAGAACTTCTGGTTGTTATTGCAATCATTGCAATTCTTGCCGCGATGCTGCTGCCCGCGCTGAACAAAGCGCGGATCAAAGCACAGGCAAGCAGTTGCGCCAACAACTTGAAACAGATCGGTTCCGCTTTCGCCTCCTACATCGTCGATTTTGATGATTGCCTGCCGCCGGTCTGGGGGCACGCAACCAATTACAACATCATGTGGACCGATGCGCTGATCGGCTCTACACGCTCGCCGGGGAATGCCAGAGGAAAAACCGGCTATTTAACGATTGCCCAGTTGAAGTGTCCCGGACAGCCGGGAAATTTTTCAACGGATTCCACCGCTGGCTGGTGGTGCTGGGGGCCTCATTACGGTACAAATGATCCTATTTTTTCCTGCCAGGGGGAACGCGGTTCCCGTAAAATAGGAAGACAGCGTTACGCATCCAGGAAAATTGCTGTAACAGATGCATGGTCAACCGATACCAGTGCGAAAACGGCGAAAACAACCGCCGGATATTTTCGGATCGGACCTGCCTATTCCAATGTCAGAAGCTATACGAGCAATGGGTACGGATGCCCTGCAGGGCGCCATGGTGGGACGGCGAATGTTCTCTGGCTGGACTGGCATGTTTCCGGAGTTCAGGTACGCGTGCCGCTTGATCCACATACCACCTGTCCGGAATTTGATATCAACAATGAGGTCGGCAAGAAAGTTCTCGGGTGGGAAAACTGGTAAGAAGATATTTTGCTTTCTTACATCTACTGGAATGGAAACGATGAGAAAAATCACATATGCTTTTTTTCTGCTGCCGTTGCTGGCTGCCGCAACGGAACCGATTTGGCAGCTTGGCGTGCCGGATAACTCCAGTCATGAATTTCAGCCTTATTCCAGTCGCGAATTTCGAACTTCTCCGCTGCTGCTGAATTCGCCGGATTACGATGCTGCGACCGGGACTCTCTCCTGTCGTATTCCGGAGAACAAAGTATTTACAGCTCCTTCCATTCCTCCGGCTCTGACGGGCGGTACTGCCGGCAACAAGACTCCACTGCGTCGACTGCGGCTACTGTGGAATGAGGATATGCCCGGGTTCCGGGAATTTGAATTTCGTATCATCTATGCCAACGATCGGAGTTATAAGAGTCACCGGATTTCTCCGAATGAGAACATGGATATCGATGGCCAGACCTGGGTGGAATCCGGAGTGCGTGTTGCCGCACCGGGAAATCGTGTGGTATTTCAAGCGGTACCGTATGATGTTGAGCAATTTCTCGCCCGACGCAGTTCCCCGCTGATCGTCAGAATTGCATTCCCTGTTCAAAAAGGAGAAAATATTCTGGAACTTACGGAAACCAGTGGAAATACTTACGGTCGAGTATTCCATTTCGATTATCTGAAACTGACGCGGCTCAGCGCGGATCGACGTCCAGCTCCTTACGGAGAGTTCCGCGAGCATGAAAATTTTTTGAATTCCTCCGTGTATCGAGTTGGGGACCCGGCCCGGGTCGGTCTGGCATTTTACAATCTTGAACCGGGAAAAGTATTCCGTACCGAGGTGAGTTTTGTCGACTATCGAGGCAATGTCGTCGAAAAGCGTCAGGTGAAGCTTGCACCGGATGTCGATGGTTTTGCCAGAACAGCGATCCCGGTGCCGAAGAAGCGGAGCGGACATTTCCGGGTCAGGGCTGCGGCAATGGGGGCAGGGGGACTGTCTCCGGAAACCCGGATTGCCGGAGTTCGGGAAATTACGCCCTTGACGGAAGAGGAGGTGGCGTTGAGTTTCATCGGGTTTTCCGGACTCGATCTCGGGTTGTATTTCCCGCCGGAGAGAGATGTGAAATTCCTTGAGGCATGCCGGAAGCGATTCGCGGAATACGTCCGTTGGCAGAAGATTCTTCAGATCCGGCATGAGCGGATTCATTCTCTCTGCTGGCACTTTATCGAACCGGAGGAAAATCGGTATTTCTGGGAGCCTTGGGATTTGATGATCGAGTCGCAGATCGCCAACGGCATCCAGGTGCAGCTGACGCTGCTTGGGACACCGAAGTGGTTGATGGATCAGAAATTCCCCGGCCGGAAGTATCGTCATATTTCTGAACACTACTTCGCTCCTCCGCCGGACCGGGAAAAGTGGCGTGAATTCTGCTCTCTGGTTGCCCGGCGGTATGGAGATCGGGTAAAAGAGTTTGAAATCTGGAACGAAGTATCAGAACAGTCTCTATTCTGGCCGGGCGGCAATGCGAAACAATATGTTGAACTGGTGAAAGACGCCGCGGAGGCGATCAAAAAGGTTCGACCGGAAGCAAAAATTGTTGCGGAAACCGTCTGGCCCCGGCAGGAAGAATTCAGCCGCAGACTTTTCAATCTCGGCATCGCCCGGTATGTGGATATTCATGCCGATCACTATATTACTGATGCACGGATTGCCGCAGATATCGCGATCATCGGGCAATATGCGCCCGGTGCTCCGCTGATCAGCAATGAATCCAAGATGGAGAACGCCGGCAATCCGCTCGGGCAGGTCGATGAACCCTCCCGGCGGCGTGCAGCGGAAACGCTGTTTCGCAATATACTCTATGCCAATTCTCAGGGATTCCGGCGGCTGTATAACTTTGTGATTACCGGTGGAACCTGGCGGAAATGGGGCGTTGTCGGTCCCGATAATACGCCGAAATATACCTTCAGCGTAATGAAGACTTTGATCAACCGCACCGCTGGTGCGAAATTTGAACGTTACCACCGGCTGTCAAACAGCCTGGAACTCTTTCTCTACCGCTTTGTCACTCCTGCGCGGGCAGAACAGAATGGGGGAGAATATCTGGTTATCCTGTGCAATCAGGCGGAAAAACCGGAATCCCTGCTGCTGCCGGCCTTGACGGAGCGCTGTCAGGTGATTGATCTTATGGACAATGCCTCCGAAGTTGCCGCTCCCGGTCGGATTGTTCCGGTTGAAGTCGGTCGGGAACCGGTGATGTTGACTGGCATTGACGTGAAATCACTGGGGGAACTGGCGCAACTGAAGGTTTCGATTCCGCGCAGTGATCTGCGTCCCGGAGAGCCGACTGAGATGGATGTCATTCTGCCTGACGGAGTTCACGGCGGAGCATTTTCCGTGACTCGTTCCGACGGAGCGTCGATGCGGTTCCGCCTCCGCCCCGGGGAACGGAAGCGCATTTCGATGCTGACCAGCCGGAAGTTGCTCAACTCCGTTGTCACACTGAAACTGACTGGAGAACTGGAATTGCCGGACCGGCGGCTGCCGGTTGTCCGTTATCAGGAATACATCATTGAGGAGCAGGCACCCGGCGTCTCTCTGCTGCCGCCGTTCTCCGCGGAAAACTGGCGGAAATGGGGCGAGGGAAGGGTCCGGTTTGCCGATGGCGGTGTCTCGATGAAGATTGATCGGGCGGCAACCGGGGCCTTGACTCCATGCCGTCGCCTGAATGTGACACCGGAGGTGCGGTATCTGCTCGATTTCCGGGCCAGAGGTTCCGGGATTCTGCGAGTCATGGCGATCGGCGTGGACCGGCGCGGAAAAACGCGTGTCCTGTCTCACAACCTGCTCTCGGAAAAACTTTCCGACCAGTGGAACAATTACCGCTGTGAATGGCGTTGCCCTGTCGATGTGGTGAAATTGGAACTCCATTTTTATGAATACAATACTGTCGGCGAATTTGAACTTTCTCACTTGAATTTCATTCGTTTGCGGGAAGGCGTTCCCGTCAACCGTCAACTTTACAAGATCACGGCTGCTGCTGTAACTCCGCTGCTTGACGGAAAATTGACCGGTTTCCCGGCCGGTTCCTTTCAGGAGATTCCCGATCGGAGCAACCTGCCGGAAAATCCGGAGAATCCTCTGACCGCCAGTTATGCGGTCGCCGCCGATACGCGCCATCTCTATCTCGCGGTGCGGGTGCATGACAAGGTTCTGCAGGGTGGAAAAAATGCGGAATCTCTCTGGAGAGGCGACAGTGTTCAGGTTGATTTTGATCTTTCCGACGGCAGTCGGAGTGTCCGTACTGTGCAGTTCGGTTTCGGGCTGATTGACGGGACGCCGACCGCGTTCCGCTTCCGAACGCTTCCCGCGGAAGATATCGTTCCTGCCTATCGGGTCGGCAAAGCTCCAGCCGGGGTGCGGATACAGATCCGCCGGGAGGGGACCGAAACTCTCTATGAAGCGGCAATTCCGGTTGAGGCAATCCACCCGCAGTTTTCGCTGCGGCCGGGAATGCGCCTGGGATTCTCCATTCTGGTCAACCAGAATGACGGGACCGGACGACTTGGATTTCTGCAATGGAGTTCGGGAATCGGCAGCACGCAGAATTCGCTGGAGTTCGGGGAACTGATCCTGCCGGAAAATCTGCCGCCAGCTGCAAAAAAATGGTGATTCGGGCGGATAGGCTGGGCATTTTATCTGGTGGGATGTAGCATCGCCCTGCAGTTACTGGGGGATCTGTACCTCTCGGGCATATTGGGGAACGAGGCATATTTTCTTAACTTGCGAACTGCTCGAACGGCGGAACCGGATCTGCCGTTTCATGTAGAACTGCAGCCATGGGAGTTGCGGGAATGATGGCACCCAACCTTCTGCGAGACTTCGTACAGCAGTTCCTGCACCTCGGAATGCCGGACTTTGGGCGATGCAAATGGAGCACGGAAAGGTTCCTGTTCTCCACGATTGCGCGAATGGTCTGGGGAAACAAGGGGAAGGTTCCGGTCGCCTGCGACGGTAAGGAACCCGCACTCTGCGCGAATCGCTTCGACGCGGAAGCGGGTTCAAGCAGGATTGTTCCCTGCCGGGAACAACGCAACGCTTATTCGAAGAGGCGCTGCATGGCCCGGCAGATGTCGGCGATGCTGCTGCCGGTTCTCACCGGAATCGTTTCACACTGGATGCATTTCAGCCGGGGGGCGGTTTTGAGCAGACCGGCGATGTGCGGCCAGTCGATGGTGCCGCTGCCCGGAGTTTTGTGTTCGTCATACTGCCCCTGGTTGTCGTGAAGGTGGCAGGTGGTCACTTCCGGGAGGAGTTTTTCCAGAATGTGGTCATCCCACTGGATCGGCGCCCAATCCTTCCACGCCTTGAGCGGGGCGCAGTCGTCGCCGAATCCGCGGTCGCACTTCATCAAGTTGGCATGGCCGGAGTCGTAGCAGATGCCGAGGTTCGGGGAACGGAAGTGATGGACCGCGTCGAGCAGTTTCTCCGGCGTGTTGTTGGCGAACCAGATGTTTTCGATGGCGATGGTGATGCCGAGCTCCTCCGCGACCGGCAGCAGAACCTCCAGCGAAGCGAGAAGAGCGTCGTGGAGCTGTTGAAGGGTGTAGCCCCGCCACTCCTTGACGGCATTGCCGGTGTGGATGGTGATGCTGTCGACGCCGAATTCCGCCGTGATGCGGAGAGCGAGCTTCAACCGGTCGAGCATGGCGCCGCGCAAGCTGGGATCGGGTACATTGAGGTCCTCATTGGTTCCGAACGGCGCATGCGCGTCGACGAAGGTCAAGCCGGCCTGAGCAATCTCCTCTTTGAGCTGATTTTTCAGGCGCGGATTCTGCATGCACTGGCTGATGAGCACATCGGTGAGCACCAGGTGGCGGGCGCCGTTGGCGGCGAACTCCGCCATGATGTAGGGACGCATTTTTTCCGTGCTGAACTCGAAATCAAACAGGTAAGTAATCGGAACCGGATACATGATGAAATCCTCTTTGTTCTCAACTAAGTGGATATATTTTAAATAACATATCATGATCCGGAGGAAATACAAATCTCTTTTGGCGCAGGAGATCCATTCTCTCATGAAAGTTTCGCAGAGCGTGCCGGTTGTTTTGCCGGAGTGCGTCAAAGGGCCTTCACCCGGGCGTTGCCGCTAACGGCCTGTTGCCTTGTTTTTTTCGCGGATCAGCAGGGAGGCGAGCGTTCCACCGGGCAGAAAATCCGTTGCAATGTGAAAGCGCAGTTTCCCATTGCTGAATTCTGCCGGAAGTTCTTTCTGTGACACCGTCCCATCCAGTTCCAGAGGGCGGATTTTCATTGGATGCGGCAAATGGAGCGTAATCTCCGCCGTTCCGCGCTCAAGCATCTGGGGGAGAGCTCCCCAGCTGAGCAGGACACGCCTGCTTTTGTCCTCAAAGCGCAGACCGTTATTGGAGAGATCGGTCAGCTGTATCAGCAGAAGTCGCTCGCTTTCCGTGAGACTTTTCCCATCCAGCGACATCAGGGCAACGGTCTGAAAGTTACTCAATTTTGCGGAGGCAATAACGGCTCCCTTCTGCGTGCCGGAACCGGTCAGAACTTCACTCCGCAATGTAATGACCCGCAGAGATTTATCCATCCGGTTCAAGGTGATCTCTCCGGTGGAGGAGGTGATGCTGCCCGTTTCCCGCAAAGAGTCCAGCGCCTGACGTGCTTTGCGGGAAAGCTCCTGATCCCAGCCTTCCCGGAGAGGATGGACCTTTTTTACGCCGGGGATCTGTTGCTGTTCGGTCAGTGAGCCGATGCGGTCGAAGAGACCGAGCTTCTGGAACCTCGCCGGATAATCACCGGCACGACTGTTCCCCTTCAACGACCGCAGCTGTTCCGGGCTGAATGTAAAGGCGTAGGCGTCTGCTGCCGCCTTGACATCGCCCCGGATAAACAGCATGTAGAGAATGCGTTCGGCCATCTGCGCCTGAATGTTGTTGGCGATGTCAAAATGATTCAGGGGGCGGTTGCTCGATCTCATGCCGTTGATTCCGTGGGACCAGGCGAATCGATAGAGACCGTCCCAGTCCTGCAGCCCGGCATATCCGCCGAAGAGGGCCGGGCACTCGACCCGCCAGGTGTTGGGAACACAGAAATTAAATTCCGTTACGGTGAACGGCTTGCCGAATACACGGGTTGCCATGATTTCCCGCGGCATGGCGGCATCGACACTGATGGCGGAGCGGTTGTGAAACACAAAGGGAATGCCCCAGCGCTTCCCGGGGAATTGCGGATGATCCCAATAGAGGTGATTATCCACATGGTCGAGACCGGAGCGGAGGCCTGTCAGCGTGAATGGAATATAGTTGTTCAGATCGGTAATCAACGCTTTTAGGCCGATTTCCTCTTTTAAAAACCGCATCTGTTCCTGAATGCACCGGCTCTGCAGCGCATTGAGAAATTCGATGAAGATGCCGTTGCGGGTAAGTTGTTTTTCGTCGGGGGTCAACTGCCCGGCCTGCAGGTATTCTTCGAATTTCTGCAGGTAGATCTTTCGTGCGCCGAGTGAAGTCCTGCCACTGTTCCAGACGCCGATCAGAGCATTTTCATTTACCAGGTTTACCGAATAGAGGACCGGATCTTCGACGAGAGTGAGGCCGGTATACGGGTTTTTTGCGGTGAGGATTTTCCGGGCAAACGTCTTCCAGTTCCGCATGGCGGCCGGACTGACGGGAATCAGATTTTTCATGCTGAATTCACCGGTGTTGTCGAATTCAGGAATTTGATCGCCGGCTTTCAGTTTCCGGCTGGCATAGAGATCGAGACATACGTAAAATCCATGTTCCTTCAGCCGTGCGATCAGGAAGTGAAATTTCTTCAACTGTCCGGGATCGATGGAAAGACTGTCTGCGGCATCGCGCTTCAGGATCCCTTCCTCAAAATGGTGAAGCCGGACGGTGTTGTATCCGAGGCGTTCCGCGTTCCGGATGAACTGCTCAGTTTCCGGGCGGTCCGGGAAGTTGGCACTGCCGACAAGATTCGGGCCCAGCAGGCGAATCCGTTTTGCCGGGGCTTTCTCGAAGACGAAATGGCCGTTCGCATCGGCGATGATATGGCCGTATTTCCCGGCGGGCCGCTCGCGGAAAATGGAAAAGTCCAGCGGCGAGCCCTCTGCCGTCGTCCCTGAAAAATGGATCGGCAGCCAGTCCGGTCCCTGCCGGACAACGAATTCCTCTTCGACCGGGAAGCGGGCAAGTCCATCCGCGAGCGAGGCTCCGGCGATCATCCAGAGCGTATTTCCGGAAGCCGGGAGAAATTTCAGGCCGGCCAGCTCTCCTTTCAGCCGAAAAGCGGAGAGATATAGACCAACCTCGGCAGAAGGCACCTTTCCAGTCCAGACCAGATGGGCATTGCTCTCTCCGGCGGGACGATACCAGTTCCCGCAGTCGCGACCGGCGGCGACTGCGATTTTCTCGGAACGCCCGTCCGCATACCGGAGGACGAGAAATCCGACCGGTTTGCTGTTCACCGGCGTCCAGGCCGAGGCGTGAAAGAGATAGAGGTAGGTCATTCCGGTCGGAAGGCGGGCAAAATCCACCTCGGCAGACTTCGGTTCGAAGGTCTGACCGAGGATAAGACAGGATTTCCCGCCATTTTGTTCCGGGGAGAGTGTGTTGATTCGAACGCTGTAGAAGTTGTGTTCTCCGGTTTGCAGGGAGCGGAGATCCATATCTTTTCCCTGTCCGGTCCAGCCGGGAACTGCGCTGTCGTCGCGAAAGCTCCGGTTGAAAATTCCGGAGAGATCCAGCGGGATGGATTTGAGATCGTTCCGGGCAAACTCATATTGGAAATCCAGTGAGAGATGCCATTTTTTCACCTGCTCCGGGTGCTGTTCTGCCGGCAGAAAGCGAAGCTGGTAGTACTCGTCTTCTCCCTGAAGAAATTTCCCGGTGCAGTACAGGTAAAAGTTTCCGGCGACAGTAAAAACGCCGTGGGGATCCTTTACTTCCACCAGCCGGGCTTGGCCGCTGAACACATTTTTTTTTCTGCAGTCCGGCGGCATGGTTACCGGTTTCCCGTCAATCCGCAATTCTATTTTCCGGTTGAGCGGCAGATCTGTCCCCAGGAACAGCAGTCGGCATGGGATGGTTTCCTTTTCTGCGGTCAGGCTGGTTTCCCAGCGGAACCGCGCTGTCGTCTTCTGCTGCATTCGGATGATTTCGGAAATCCGGAAGCGGCTGAACTCTCCCCGCAGTGAGAACTGCGTCTCTTCCGATCGAGGATACCCATGATCCGGTTTCACCCTGACCTGGCGGATCGGTCTCCATTTCAGATCGTAGCGGATCAGAGAAAAGCGGTATCGACCGTCGAGAGTGAAACTGCCGTCGGGAGAAATTTTCACGTTTCTGGTGAAATCCGCAGATGCATGGAGCGGCAGCAACGAGAAGGACAGGAGCACGATGTTCAGAAAAAGGGCCTTGCTCTTCATTTTTGTTCCGGGATTTATTTCTGTTTCAGATTCCATTTTTCCTTGTAATTGCGGCTCGTTTCCGTACTTGTTCCATCCCAGAGTTCCCCGTAGGAGGGGGCGGCGACATGGCCGTCGAAGAAGACCGCATTCAACCGGCTGGAATGGCGGTAGGCCGGCATATTGTTGTAGGAGGCGGCGTAGGATTCTCCGTAAACATCGTAATAGATCAACTTGTTGGCGCGTTCATAGCAGATCATCCAGTCCGTTCCGTCCGCGAATTGAAGTTTGGAGGAGGGGCGGTTCAGCTGGGTGTTGCGCACTCCCCGGTATACACCGTTGCTGTGTTCCGCATGACTGGGCAGACCTTCCCGGTTGAGTCCGTAGGAATTCGACAGATAAGAGCAGCCCGGGTAGCTGGGCGATGTGGTGGCGCGTGCCAGAGAGGCATTGGGGCAGATCAGGCTGTTCGGCCAGAAATACACATCATCCGCACTCAACTTTGCGTACGGGCGCAGCTGAAAAACCCAGCGCAGACTGGATAGATCCCCCACCGTGTTTATCGCGGGGCACCAGCCGTCATAATCGCTTTGATAAAAGAGAGAAAACTTTCCGAAGGAGCTTAAAGTATTGGCGCAGCTGATCGCTTTCGACCTCTCCCTTGCCGCGTTCAGCGCCGGCAGCAGCATGGCGGCGAGAATTGCAATGATCGCAATTACAATGAGGAGTTCAATCAAAGTAAAACACATACGGCTCCTGAGTCCGGGCAGGGGGGAGGCGGCGGGGATGAAATTTGTTGATCTAGCCATCGTCAAATCCTTTCCGTCAGTTGGTTTCTCTATGGATAATATAGATGAATCCGGAAGAAATACCTTGAAAAAATGTTCATTTGGCTGTATTTTTTTGTCAAAAAGAGTTTGAAAAAGCAACTGCGGCAGAAAACGGACCGGGGGCAAACGATTGCCGGAAAAGGACCACCGGCTTGAAAAACGCCCCGTCCGGTGATTCCGCCGCAGCAGAGCGCGCGGGGGAATGGCCATGGCGTTGTATACCAGACGACAGACTACCCGGGTGCGGACGCGTAAGCCGTTCCGCTCCCGCCGGGAGTTCTTCGAAGAGAAGATTGCGCTGCGCTGCATCAGCAGCCACCACCGGATGGCGGAACCGCTTCATCAACATGACTTCACGGAACTGGTTGTGGTCGCTTCCGGCAGCTGTCTGCACCGGGTGGGAGACTCCTGTACACGGGTTTCCCAGGGGGAGGTGTTCGCCGTCGAACCCGGCACGTTGCACGGATATGAGCAGGTGGAGGATTTTCACATCTACAACATCCTTTACGATCCGGCGGTTTTGCCGCTGCACGATATTGAAACCAATTCCGGATACCGGGCGCTGTTCCTGCATGAGGAACCCACGGAGCATCTGCTGCTCGACGAGCCGGAACTGGCGGCGATTTCGTTGAAACTCGATCAGCTTCATGACATTCTGGAATCCGACCTGCCTGGACGCCACTTCCTCGGTGTCGCCCGCTTCATGGAGATCGTTTTCCAGCTCGCCGACTATTTTTCCTCCCTCGGGCCGCGGGCCGGACGGCCGGAATCGGTCGTACTGGAGAAAATTCTCAGCTACATGGAGCAGCACTACATGCATGAGATTACGCTTGCGGCGCTTGCCGATTACGCCTTTCTTTCGGTGAGCACGCTTCACCGGTTGTTCATCCGGGGGACGGGGCAGTCGCCGATGCGCTTCCTGAATGCACTGCGGATCAATAATGCGCGGCGGCTGCTGTTGAATTCGCCGATGCCGGTTTCCGCAGTCGCCCGCGCGGTCGGATTTGCCGACAGCAACTATTTTTCCTCCTGCTTCCGGAAACAGGTCGGCTGCACCCCCACGGAGTTCCGGAGCGCCGCGCTGCGGTGAACTGCCGGTACGTCAGGGGCGGGCATCCATTCCGGCGGCGGCCTCCCGCACGCTGTCCCGTTCGAGGAGCCGGTAGGGAATGACCGTGTGGCGGGGGAAGGCGTCGCCGCGCAGCCGGGCGTCGAGCAGATCGGCGACGGCAGCGGCCTGCGCGGCGTAGTCCTGCGTGATCGTGGTCTGCGGCGGAATGGCGTAGCGGGAGTACATGCTCCGTTCGGAGGCGACCAGCGAGATGTCGTCCGGAATGCGCCGGTTGTAGAGCGAGAGCACGTAGGCCGCGATGATTCCGGCGTTTCCGCCGGGGCAGAAGAGCCCGTCGATGCCGAGTTTCAGGAGCTTGCCGATCTCCTCCATGTAGGAGTCGGCGAGGGCGAAACGCACCAGCCGCTCCGAGACCGGAAGCTGGTGACGGCGCAGGGCGTGCAGCACGGCTTCGCGGCGGAGTCCGGTGTTACCGATCCCCGCCTCGCCGTAGATGAGGACGCCGACCTTGCGGCAGCCGTGCCGGGCGAGGCAGTCGACGCCCAGATGCATCGCCTGGGTTTCATCGGAGCGGACCGAATAGATTTCGCCGTTTCCCGGAGGCACGTCGCGGTCGATGATGACGAGCGGTGCGGCGAAACGCTCCTCCCAGTTCCCGAACTTTTCCGCGTCGATGCCGATGGAAACCGCTCCGCAGAAGCGGAGATGCTCCAGCTGGCGGAGGTTGTCCTGCGGGAGCATTTCGATGCGGTAGCCGCGCGCCGACAGCGTCAGCGCAAGTTCCGAGGTCACCATTTCGACGTAGCTCCGGATGGGGTAGATCTCCCGGAAGGGACTGATGACGATGACATTCTGCTGCTTCTGGGAGAGCCGGGGGTGGTAGCCGGTTTCCCGGGCCACCGCAAGGACCCGTTCCCGCAGTTCCTCCCGGATGTTCGGGTGGTTGCTGAACACCCGCGACACCGTTGCGGTGGAAACGTTCGCCTTTTTCGCAATCTCCTGAATCTTCATCCGTCCTTCGCCTGATCTAGTATGTTTTCAAAAAAAATTGATCTGTTTACAATATATCTTGAATTTTATTGAAAACAAATTCTTTTTACAACTTATTTTTCAAAAGATTGCGGTTGGAGTTCTTGTAAAAGAAATGCGCATTGCTACAGTATTCTGAAAGCGAAAAATGCGGAAGGAGTACTGAGTTAGAAAATGAAACGATATTCGATTGCATTCACTGCACCGGGCCGGGTGGAGCTGGAGAGCTGTGATCTGACCGAACCGGAACTGAAGCGGGACGAGGTGTTTCTTGAGACCGAATGTACTCTGGTCAGCCCGGGAACCGAACGGGCGTGCCTGCTCGGGCTCACCGATGGAGAGTTCCCGAAATACCTCGGATACAGTGCAGTGGCAAGAGTCCTGCGCGCCGGCGAAGAAGCCGGCTTTCAAGCGGGAGAGCGGGTTCTGGTCTACCACAGCATACACTCCACCCATCTGGTGAAGCAGGCCCGGGATCTTGTCCGCATTGAGGATGACGCCCTGCCGGCGCATGTGGCGGTTTTTGCCGTCATAGCCTCGATGGGGTTGCAGGGGGTTCGGAAAGCGCGACCGGAATTCGGGGAGTCGCTGGCGGTGATGGGGCTGGGATTGCTGGGGCTTTTTGCGGTTCGATGCGCATATCTTGACGGACTTTTCCCTGTAATCGCGCTCGATTTCAACGAACGGCGGCGAAAGCTCGCATTGGAGTTCGGCGCCGATGCGGTTTTTTCTCCTGACGAGCCGGAACTTTTGGAGAGGATTCGGCATCTCACCAGGGGAAACGGGGTGGATGTGGTGGTCGAAGTGACCGGCAATCCGGAGGCGCTCAACGAAGCGCTCGATTTCACCGCTCCTTACGGGAGGATTACGCTCACTGGATGCTCGCGCACTCCGACGCATGAGATCGATTTCTATCACAAGGTTCACCGCCCCGGGATCAGCATTATCGGTGCGCACAACATGGCGCGGCCGCTTCACGATAATCGCCCCGGATACTGGACGATGCGGGAGGATATGGCCTTGCTGCTGCGGCTGTTTTCCGCCGGCCGGATCCGGACGGAATCTCTGGTGGACAAAGTGGCTTCTCCGGCGGACGCTCCGCTCATCTTCGAGCGCATCGCCCGCGGAGATCCGGAATTGCTCGGCGTTATTTTCGACTGGAAGAATTTTTTGAAGAAATAGGGAGCATCTTACATGCGGAAAATCAGAATCGGGCAGATCGGCGTCGGCCACAACCACGCCTCGGAAAAGATGGCCGCGCTGCGCCGCCTCAGCGATTTCTACGAGGTGGTCGGCATCGTCGAGGAGGATGATTCCTGGTGGAGCCGCCGCGGCGGATGGGCGATGTACCAGGGGATCCCGCGCCTCACGGAGGAGGAGCTTTTCAACACGCCCGGACTGGAGGCGGTCGCGGTGGAGACCGACGGCTTCGAACTCTTGGAGACGGCGCGCCGCTGTGTCGACCGGAATCTCTCCATTCACATGGATAAACCCGGCGGCGAGAAGCTCGAACCGTTTTGCGACCTTCTGAATGAGTTCCGCCGCAAACACCTGACGATTCAGCTCGGTTACATGTACCGCAACAATCCGGCGGTTCAGTACTGCCTTGAGGCGGTCCGCAAAGGGTGGCTCGGCGAGATCTTCGAGGTGCACGCGGTGATGAACCGTTACGACGGGCACGACGAGGCCTACCGCCGCTGGCTCGCGCAGTTTCAGGGCGGGGCGGTCTACATCTTCGCCGGGCATCTGATCGATCTGGTGGTGGCGCTGCTGGGTCGTCCGTTGCGGGTGACGCCCTACCTCACGAAGACGCGCGACGACAATCTGTACGACACCGGCGTGGCCGTGCTGGAGTATCCGCGTGCAGTCGCCACGGTGCGGACCGGCGTCACGGAGGTGGACGGCATGAAGCACCGGCGGCTGATCGTCTGCGGCACGAAGGGGTCGATCGAAATCTGTCCGCTGGAACACCCGGCGGACCGTTACCGGCTCGATCCGCTCCATCTGCGACTGACGCTGCTGGAGGGGAACGAGAGCTTCGAGGCCGGCACTCACATTGTGGATGTCGGCGTCATGAACGGGCGGTACGACAACCAGCTGATCGAACTGGCGAAGATCATCCGGAACGAGATGGAGAACCCGTGGCCGTTCCCGCATGAACGGATTGTCCAGGAGGCGCTGCTGCGCGCTTCCGGCTGTCTTTGATCTGCAAAGCGCAAAGAATGTCGTTTTCACGATTGGAAAGAAAGGATCTGTGATGAACTCTCCCAAAACAGTGCTGGTGCTCGGCGCCTCCGGGGCGATGGGGCAGTACCTTCTCCCGCGTCTGGTGGAGCTGGGGTACCGGATTGACGGTGTTTCGCTGGACGAGGTGAAAAATCCGCTGTCGGGGGTTTCGTACCTCCGCGCGAACGCCAAGGATCGGAATGTCTACCGCGAACTGCTTGCGAAGAACTACGACGGCATCGTCGACTTCCTCACCTACAGCACCGCGGAATTGCCGTGGTATCTGCCGCAGGCATTGAACCACACCGATCACTACATCTTTCTCTCGAGCTGCCGGGTGTTCGATGACAAAGAGCACCCGGTCCGGGAGAGTTCGCCGCGGTTGATCGACTCGTCGACCGATGTTCTGCTGCGTAATTCGGACGACTACTGCATCTACAAGGCGCGGGGCGAAAACATCCTGCGCGCCTCCGCCCGACGGAACTGGACGATCGTCCGCCCCGCCACCACCTATTCCTTCATGCGCTACCAGCTGGTGACGCTGGAGGCGGCGAACAACGTCGGCCGCGCCTTCGCCGGGAAGCGGGTGGTCGTGCCGGAACAGGCGCGGGAGAAGCAGGCGACGCTGAGCTGGGGCGGCGACGTCGCCCGCATGCTTTCTGGACTCCTCTTCCTCGACCGGGCGCTCGGCGACGACTTCAACGTGGCGACCGGGGAGCACCATTCGTGGGAGGAGATTGCCGCCTATTACAAGGACATCTGCAATCTCGACGCGGTCTGGGTGGACAAGGAGGATTACCTTCGCATCCTTTCGCCCGACCCGTACATCATGGGGCCGCGCTGGCAGCTTGAATACGCCCGGCTCTTCACCCGGGTGACCGACAACAGCAAGATCCTCGCCGCGGTCGGAATGAAGCAGAGCGATCTTATGCCGCTCTACGAGGGATTGAAGCTGGAGATCGGCCGCTGTCCGAAGGATACCGTCTGGCCGGTCAACACGGCGATGGATGAATACCTTGCCGCGATGGATCGAAACGGCGCAGGGAGGTGAATCATGGCGAAGCAATGGCGTGTCGCGGTCGCGTTCGACACGACGCAGATTTTTCTCAAGGGACACGGCACTCACCTGGCGTTCGTCGGTCTGCCCGGGGTGGAGCATGTCGCGCTGGCGGATCCCAATCACGAGGGGCTTGAGAAACGCATGTGCGAGCTCGGGGCGAAGCGTCATTACGATGATTATCTGGAGATGCTCGACCGGGAACAACCGCAGATCGTCGTGCTCGGTTCCCGGCTGCCGGAGGATCACGATGTTCAGATCCGGGCGGCGGTGGAGCGGGGGATCCACGTGTTCTGCGAGAAGCCGATGACCAGCGATCTCCGCGTCGCCGACGAACTGATCGCTCTTGCAAAGAAGCACAACGCGAAGATCGCTGTCGCCCATCTGGCGCGTCACGCTCTGGTGTTTCAGACGATGAAACGAATGATCGAAGAGGGCGCGATCGGCACCCCGCTCACCTTCTACGGCCGGGGCAAGGAGGATGAGCGCGGCGGCGGCGAGGATATGGTGGTGCTCGGTACTCACATCCTCGATCTGGGCTGTTATCTCTTCGGCGCTCCGGCGTCGGTCAGCGCGGAGATCACGGTCGAGGGGCGGCCGCTCCGCCGGGAGGACCGCTCTGTCACGAAGGAGCCGCTCGGTCCGGTCGCCGGGGACAATGTGTTCGCGCTCTACCGCTTTCCGAACAGCGTCCGCGGAATCTTCGAGAGCCGCAAAGGGCTGTTCCGGAAGCAGGTGCGGATGGGCGTTTCGGTGGTCGGTACCGAAGGAATTCTGAGTGTCCGCTATGACAATGACCGGAAACTCCGGCTGAGCCGCACGCCGTATCCGCCGGAGGACGAAGCCGCCTACGAGGAGGTGCCGCTGGTTGAGACGCGGCAGATTCCGGGGGCGGAAGAGCTGCGCGATTTCGGTTACTTCTGGTATTTCCGGGAGAACAACCGGTTTGCCGCGTGGGATCTGATCCGTGCGATCGAGGAGGAGCGGCAGCCGCTGGCGAGCGCGTACGACGCCCGGAAGGTTCTGGAGATGATCAACGGCGCCTATGCGTCGCAGTTGACCGGACGGGTGGTTCCGCTGCCGCTCGCGGAGCGGGAACATCCTCTGGAAAAGCAGGAGAATGTTGCAAAATGATTCTTGATTCCCATGTTCATCTGCCCTCTGCCAATCACGCGAAAGAGGAGGAGGGCGTCTTTATTTCCTATTTCCCCGACTGGCGCTCCGCGGTCGACTACTCCCGCCGGACCGGAATCGATGGAATGATCTTCACCACCTGGGAGGGGGTGTGGGCCGACACGGAGGAGGAGCTGGAATCTGCCAACCGGGAGGCGCTGGCGATTCACGAGTGTGACCGGCGGCTCTACCCCGGGGTGAGCATCCACCCGGCCTTTCCGGAGTGTTCGAAAAAGTGGTTGAAGAGATTCCGGGAGCGGGGTTTGGTCTGGGTGGGGGAGCTGGTCCACTACCGGGCGAACCGGGGGGACTACGACAGTGCGGAGTGGATCCGGCTCTTCGAGCTGGCCGGAGAGTTCGGCATGATCGTTCAGTTGCACTCTTCGCCGAGTGTAATCCGGCTGGCGAAGCGTCTGCCGGAACTGAAGATCGTCAACTCCCACGTTGAAATTCCGTTGCTGAAGGAGCTCGCGGCGTGTCCGGGCGTCATGCTCGACGTCAGCGGGTTTGCCGGCGGACTCCGGTTCAATTCGATGGAGTACGCCTTGCGGGAGATGGGGCCGGACCGGTTGCTTTTCGGTACCGACTTCACGGTGTATGAGCCGGAATCGTTTCTGCTGCGGTCGCGCCACGCGTTTCCCGACCCGGAAATGCGCGGGAAACTCTACTGTGGCAATCTTTTGTCACTGCTCGCTTCGGCAGGGGCGGGGAACCCATTTCAGGAGGATTAGGTCATGTATGCGATGAAAGTGGATGATGCGCAGGCCATGCACTGGACGGAGGTCCCCGACCCGGTGCCGAAGGCGGGGGAAGTTCTGCTGAAGATTCGCGCGGCCGCGCTGAACCGCGCCGATTTGCTCCAGCGGGCGGGCAAGTATCCGCCGCCGCCCGGCTGGCCCGAGTGGATGGGGCTGGAGGTGGCGGGCACCGTCCTTGCCGCCCCCGCCGGGAGCCGCTGGAAGGCGGGCGACGAGGTGTGCGCACTGCTCGGCGGCGGCGGATACGCCGAAAAGATCGCCGTGCCGGAAGGAATGGTCCTGCCGGTTCCGGCGGGGCTGTCGATGGCGGAAGCCGCGTCTCTGCCGGAGGTGTTTGCGACCGCGTATCTGAATCTCTTCTTCGAGGCGAATATGAGGGCAGGGGAGACGGTTTTCGTGCAGGCGGGGGCGAGCGGGCTCGGACTGGCGGCGATTCAGCTGGCGAAATCGTTCGGCGCGAAGGTGATGACCTCGGTCGGTTCGCCGGAGAAAGCCGAGGCGGTCCGCCGCATCGGGGCGGACTGGGTGCTGGAGCGCCATCGAGATGATCCGGTTGCGGCGTTCGAGGCGCACCCGGTGGATATCGCGCTCGACTGCGTCGGCGGCGAGGTGCTCGGGAACTGCATCGAAAAACTCGCGCCCGGCGGCCGCTGGATCCTCATTTCAACCCTCGGCGGGGAGTTCGCCCGGATCAGTCTCCGGCCGATTCTCAAGCGGGGAATCCGGCTGATCGGGAGCACGCTGCGCAGCCGGCCGACGGAGATGAAGGCGCGGATTCTGCACGGGCTCGAAGAGAAGGTCTGGCTGAAATTCGCGTCGAAGGAGATTCGTCCGGTGATCCACGCGGTGCTGCCGGTCGCCCGGGCCGAAGAGGCGCATGCGATTTTGCAGCGCAACGGGAACATCGGCAAAGTGGTGCTGGAGATCGACTGAGATGAGTTCCGGAGCCTCCCGCAGCCGGGCGGCGGAACCGCTCGTTTTCTGCCGGAGATTCTGTTTCTGGCTGATCCTGAGCGGAACCGGGCTCTACTTCTTCGCCAACATCCAGCGGGTGGCGATTCCGGGAGCGATCTTCGATCTGCTGCAGGAGGATCTGCATCTGACCGCGCCGGGCGTCACCGCGCTCGGTTCGGTCTTCATGTATGTCTACGCACTGAATCAGTTGCTGATCGGACTCTTCGTCAGCCGTTACGGCGGGCGGCGGGTGATTCTGCCCGGCGCGTTGCTCTTCTGTCTGGGGTCACTGCTCTTTCCGCTCTCTTCGGGGATCTGGCTCTACGTCAGCCGGGCGCTGACCGGATTCGGGGCGAGTTCGCTCTATCTCGCGCTCATCGACGAAACAATCCGCGCCTGCCGTAAAAACTACGCCATCGTGGTCTCGCTGGTGATCACGGCGGGGTACGCCGGCGGCATCGTCGCCAACGCGCCGTTTGTCGCCGTGGTCCGGGCGGCCGGGTGGCAGCGGACACTGCTCGGTGTCGCCGGGCTGACGATCCTCTGCTGCCTCCTGTTTGCGGCGGTCTCCTCGTTGCGGAAACTGCCGCCGGTGCGGCGCGATGTCCCGTTCCGGTTTTCCCCCTTCTGCCAGGTTCTGGCGGTGGGGAACAACCGGATGGTGTTCCTTTTCAGCGGCCTCAATTTCGGACTTTACTACGTGATCCAGACGGTGATCGGCAAGAAATTTCTGGAGGATTTCTGCGGGTTCTCCTCGCCGGATGCGGCGTGGATCCTCTCGCTGACCGGACTGATTTCGGCGGTCGCGGGAACCCTGCTCGCGCTGCTGAGCCGTCTGGCCGGAAACCGGCGGGCCGTCTTCTGCCGCATCGCGGGGGCGGTCAGCGTTTCGGTGTGCGGGCTCATCACGCTCCTTCTGCTCTGCGATCTCCACAGCGGCTGGATTGCGTTGCTCTTCTGTTTGCTCGCCTCCACCGGGAGCATGTCGTCGATCGCGATTCCGCTGCTGCACGAAACCAATCCGCGCGAACTGGCCGGACCGGCGGTCTGTTTCATGAACTTCAGCTTCTACCTCGCGGTCGCGTTTTTCGGGAATCTCGCCGGCTGGCTGTTGAACACCTTCCCGCCGGAAACGGTCGGCAACACGCTGGTCTATCCGCGAAACTCCTACCTTGCGGTGTTCGCCGTGCTGGCGTTGGCCTCCGTCGCGGTGCTCCTGGGGGCGCTGAACGTGCGGGAGAGGGCCGGGCGGCGGATTTGAGAATCCTGTTTTCCGGGTGTATATTATCCGGATATGATGGAAGATGAAAAACAGCTCCTGCCGGTCGGCGCCGTCCTGCCGGAACTCTTTGCCGCGCTCCGTTCGTCGGGCGGCGCCGTGCTCGCCGCCGCGCCCGGTGCGGGCAAGACCACGCTGGTGCCGGGGGCCTGCCTCGATGAACCGGAGTTCGCTTCTGGCCGCATCCTGCTTTTGGAGCCGCGCCGGGTCGCCGCCCGCGCCGCGGCGCGCCGCATCGCCTCTCTGCTCGGCGAACCGGTCGGCCGCCGGGTCGGCTACATCGTGCGCGGTGACTCCCGGTATACGGCGGAGACCCGGATTCTCGTGGTCACCGAAGGGGTGCTGATCCGGCGGATTCAGGAGGATCCGGCGCTGGAGGACACCGCGCTGGTCATCTTCGACGAATTTCACGAACGCAGTCTCGACGCCGATCTCGGGCTGGCGCTGGTGCTCGATCTGCGCGGCGCGCTCCGGCCGGAGTTGAAGGTGCTGGTGATGTCCGCGACGCTGGAGACGGAAGCGGTCTCCCGACTGCTCGGCGGAGTGCCGGTGATCGAGGCGCCGGGCCGCCAGTTCCCGGTGGAACAGCGCTGGAGCGCCCCCGGAACGCTCGACCGGTTTCATCCGGCCCCCGCCGTTGCCCGCGCCTGCGCCGGACTCTACCGCGAAAAGGCCGGTGACATGCTGGTCTTTCTGCCCGGCATGGCGGAGATCGAAGCGACCCGGGCACTGCTGGAGACGATGCTGCCGGAGGAGGCGCTTCTGCTGCCGCTTCACGGTTCGCTCTCCCCCGCCGAACAGGATCGCGCGCTTCAGCCCGCCCCGCCGGGGCGGCGGAAGGTGGTGCTCGCCACCAACATCGCCGAAAGCAGTCTCACCATCGACGGGGTGACGCTGGTGGTCGATTCCGGATTGGAGCGAAGATTGCGCTATTCGCCCGCGGCGGGCATCTCCTTTCTCGAACTCGGGCGCATTTCGCAGGCGTCCGCCGCCCAGCGCAGCGGCCGGGCGGGACGGACCGCGCCCGGAACCGCCCTCCGGCTCTGGAGCGAACTTGAGCACCGGAGTCTGGACGTGCGGACCCGGCCGGAGATTCTCGATGCCGATCTGGCCGGTTTTGCGTTGGAGCTGGCGGCGTGGGGGGCCTCGCCCGCCGATCTCGCCTGGCTGGACCCGCCGCCGGAGGCGGGATTTGCCGCCGCGCGGAAACTGCTCACCGAACTCGGCGCCCTCGACCGGGAGGGGCAGCTTACGTCGCGCGGACGGAAACTTGCCTCGTTGCCGGTCCATCCCCGGCTAGGGATGATGCTGTTGCGCGCCGCCGAACTCGGACTTGCCCCGCTCGGCGCGGAACTTGCCGCGCTTCTGGAAGAACGTGACGTTCGCCGGAGCTTTTCCGGCGCCGATTTGCGCGAGCGGGTCGAACGGATGCGCCGCCACCCCGGGGAGTTCCGCAACCAGCTGGTGATCAAGCAACAGCTTCTCTCGCTCCTCCGGGGTAAGGAGGAGCAAATTCCGGTGGAGAAGTGCGGCCTTCTCACCGCGTTCGCCTATCCCGGCCGGATCGGCCGCGCCCGCGGCCGCCACAGCACCGGCTATCTGCTCAGCGGCGGCTCCGGCGCCCGGCTGGAGGAGGGGGATGCGCTCTGCCGCGAGGAGTTTCTCGCGGTTGCCCGCCTTGACGGCGCCGCCGGGCGCGAGGCGGTGATCCGGCTGGCGGCGCCGCTCGACGAAGAGGAGCTGGAACTGCTGTTCGCCGATGGATTGACCACCCGCGTGACGGTGGAGTTCGATCCGGAGCGGGAACGCGCGGTCGCCCGGGAGGAGCTCCGGTTCGGCGCTCTGCTGCTCAAAAGCACTCCGGTGGAGCCGCCGCCCGGCGCACTGCCCCGCGCGGTGCTCGCTTCGGCGCTCGACCGGAAGCTGGAACTGCCGCCGTTCGAGCAGAAGGCGGCACGGCGACTGCTGGAGCGGGTCCGCTACGCCGCGAAACAGGAGCCGGAACGCTATCCGGAGTGGTCGGAAGAGGCGTTCCGCCGGATTCTGCCGGAGCTTGCCGCGCCCTATTTCCCGGAGGTGCGGAGCTTCTCCGATCTCGCCCGCGCCGATTTTCTCACAGTTCTGCGCACGGAGCTCGGCCCGGAACGGTTGCGCGAGCTCGACCGCGATTATCCGGAAAACTTCACTTCGCCTGCCGGTGCCGCCCACAAGATCGACTACTCCGGCGTGGAGCCGACTCTGCCGGTCCGGGTGCAGGAGATGTACGGCGTGCAGGTGCATCCGGTGCTGGGCCGTTCCCGTCGGCCGTTGCGGGTGGAACTGCTCTCGCCCGCCGGGCGTCCGGTTCAGGTCACCACCGATCTGCCCGGATTCTGGCGGGGGAACTGGCCACTGGTCCGCAAGGAGATGAAGGGGCGCTACCCCAAGCACTTCTGGCCGGAGAACCCCGCGGAGGCGCTCCCCACCACCCGCACCCGGGCGAAGATGGAGCAGGAGAGGCGGTGAAGAGGGGCGGAAGGCTCCTTCGCGTTTGATTTTTTCCTGTTTTTTACCCTTTGGGCGCTTGCAGAGAGCGACATGAAATGCTAATTTTACCGGATATGGGAAATGCAAGCCGGTAACGGCTCCTGCCGCCGCCGGGGGAACATCAAACAGGGAGCAGGGATGAAGATTGCAGTCTGCATCAAGCAGGTGCCGGGAACCACGCAGGTGGAGGTCGACCCGGTCACCGGCACGCTGAAACGGGACGGCGTTGAGTCCAAACTCAATCCGTACGACCTCTACGCGCTGGAAACGGCGCTCCGGCTCAAGGAACAGCTCGGGGCCGAAATCACCGCGCTCACCATGGGGCCGCCGCAGGCGGAGGAGATTCTGCGCGAAGCGTACATGATGGGCGTCGACGACGCGGTGCTGGTTTCCGACCGGAAATTCGCCGGGGCCGACGTGCTCGCCACCAGTTACGCGATCAGTCAGGCGTTGCGGGCGGCCGGTCCGTTCGACCTCATCATCTGCGGCCGCCAGACCACCGACGGGGACACCGCGCAGGTGGGGGCGGAGCTGGCGGAATTCCTCGGAATTCCCCACGTGGCGAACGTCATCCGCATCGAAGGCGCGAACCGGGCGGAGCTCATCCTCCGCTGTGACCTGCCGCTGGAAGAGGTGACGCTGGCTCTGCCGCTGCCCGCCCTCATCTGCGTGGAGAAGAACGTCGGCGAACCGCGGCTGCCCTCCTACCGGCTCAAACTGGCGACCGCCGGGGCGGAGATCCGCCGCCTCTCGCTGGCCGATCTGCCCGACAGCGACGAGAACCACTACGGGCTGAACGGTTCGCCGACGCAGGTGATCCGCATCTTCCCGCCGGAGACCGGGGGGGAGCGCGAAATCTGGGAGGGGAGCGGTCCGGAACTGGCCGGAAAGCTCTACTCGTACCTTGCCGATCACAAATTCCTGCAGCAGCCGAGGTAGTTCAAAATGGCGCGAATCGTTGTAAACATGGCAAACCTCGACCCGGCGCGGGCGAAGGCGATCGTCGAAATCTGTCCGTTCGGCGCAATGGAGTATGTCGACGGCAAGATCATCATCAACGGCAGCTGCCGGATGTGCCGGCTCTGCCTCAAGCGCGACACCGGCGGGGCGATCCGGTTCGAAGACACCCCGCGCCCGGTGATCGACAAGTCGAAGTGGAAGGGCATCGCAGTCTACGCCGAACTCTCCGGCGGCGTGCTTCACCCGGTTTCGCTCGAACTGCTCGGCAAGGCGCGGGAACTCGCCGCCAAGGTCGGGCAGGAGGTCTATGCGGTGCTGCCCGGCGCCGCCTGCGACGCGGCCGCAAAACAGCTGGTCGCCTACGGCGCCGACCGCGTGTACGTCTACGAGCATCCGGAGCTGGAGAACTTCCGCATCGAACCCTACAGCGCGGTGATCGAGGATTTCATCGTCAAGGTTCATCCGGCGGTGCTTCTTGCGGGCGGCACTCCGATCGGCCGGACGCTGGCGCCGCGGCTGGCGGCCCGTTTCCGCACCGGACTCACCGCCGACTGCACGGTGCTGGACATCAAGGAGAACACCGATCTCGAACAGATCCGTCCCGCCTTCGGCGGCAACATCATGGCGCACATCAACACCCCCAACCACCGGCCGCAGTTCGCGACGGTGCGCTACAAGATTTTCGCTCTGCCGGAGCCGGTGGAGAATCCCTCCGGCGTGATCGAGCACTGCTCCGTCGAGCCGTCGAAGCTGGTGAGCGACATCCGGGTGGTCGCGGTCGAACCGAAGTCGCCCGAGGTGGGGATCGAGGAGGCCGAAGTGATCGTCGCCGTCGGCCGCGGTGTCAAGAAGCAGGAGGATCTGGAGCTCTTCCGGCGGCTCGCGGCGAAGCTCAACGGCCAGCTCGCCGGAACCCGCTGCCTGGTTGAGAACGGCTGGCTCGACCACCGCTGTCAGATCGGGCTCTCCGGGCGGACGGTCAGTCCGAAGCTGATCCTCTGCTGCGGCATCTCCGGTTCGGTGCAGTTCGTGGCGGGGATGAAGGGGGCGGAAAAGATCATCGCCGTCAACACCGATCCCGCCGCTCCGATTTTCAACGTCGCCCACATCGGAATCGTCGGCGACCTGTACGAAGTTCTTCCGAGACTGGAGACACTGATTGCCGAGGGAGGCGCGCGCTGAAATGGAATTTACGAAGATCACTCCTGAAATGGTTGCCGAAATCCGCGGTCTCGCCGAAGAGGTGATTCCCGGTCCGGAGATTCACGACGATTTCTGCCACGATGAACTCGCCGGAATCCACTGCCGCCCCGAGGTGCTGGTGCGGGCCCGTTCGACCGAAGAGGTTTCGCGTGTGATGAAATATGCGTATGAGCACCATGTGCCGGTCACGCCCCGGGGGCAGGGCACCGGTCTGGTCGGCGGCTCCGTCGCCCGCTGCGGCGGAATCATGCTCGACCTCTCGAAGATGAACCGGGTGCTAGAAGTGGATGAGGAGAACCTGACGCTGACGCTGGAACCGGGGGTGCTCCTGATGGAGATCGCCGCGCTGGTCGAGCCGATGGGGCTCTTCTACCCGCCGGATCCCGGTGAGAAGTCCGCGACGATCGGCGGCAACATCAGCACCAACGCCGGCGGCATGCGCGCGGTGAAATACGGCGTCACCCGCGACTACGTGCGCGGTCTGGAGGTGGTTCTGCCCGACGGCCGGGTGATCGAGCTCGGCGGCAAGGTGGTCAAGAACAGCTCCGGCTACAGTCTGCTCAATCTGATCGTCGGCTCCGAAGGGACGCTCGGAATCGTCACCAAGGCGATTCTGCGTCTTCTGCCTTTGCCGCGCAAGGCGATCAGTCTGCTGGTGCCGTTCCCGGACCTCGCTTCGGCGATCGAAACGGTGCCGCTCATCATCAAATCGAAGGCGATTCCGACCGCGATCGAATTCATGGAGAAATCGGTGATTCTGGCGGCGGAGGAGTTTCTCGGCCGGGCTTATCCGGACAAGAGCGCCGACGCCTATTTATTGCTGACCTTCGACGGGAACAGCCGCGAGGAGATCGAGTCCGCCTATGACGCGGTCGCGAAGACCTGCATCGACAACGGCGCGCTCGACGTGCTCATCTCCAACACGCCCGAGCGGAACGAATCGATCTGGAAGGCGCGCGGCGCCTTCCTCGAGGCGATCAAGAGTTCGACCACCGAAATGGATGAGTGCGACGTGGTGGTGCCGCGCCGCCGGGTGGCGGATTTCATCAAGTTTTCCGCCTCGCTCGAAGAGAAATACGGCGCGCGGATCCGCAGTTTCGGTCACGCCGGCGACGGCAATCTGCATATCTATGTGCTCCGCGACGACCTGCCGGAGGAGAAGTGGAAATCGACTCTGTCGGCGGTCTTCCGCGAACTCTACGACAAGGCGCGCGAATTCGGCGGGCAGGTTTCGGGCGAACACGGCATCGGCTACGTCAAACAGCCCTACCTGGTCGAGTCGCTCGGCGATGACCTCATCGAACTCATGGCCGGAATCAAGAAGGTGTTCGACCCGACCGGGATCCTCAACCCCGGCAAGGTCTGCACCCGCGGCTAGAGGCCGCGTTGTCCGGCGCGGCGGGATTTACCGGAAGACCTGGTTCAGGAGTCCGGCGAACCGCCGCGGCCGGGCGAGATTGTCGATCCATTTGCGGGCGAGGCGCATCCGGAAGAACGGCGAGCGCCCGAAGGTGAAGTCGAGCAGCCGGACCGCCCGGTGCATGTCGGCAAATTCGACCCGTTTCCGGTCGCGGGCGACGGCGAAGGCGGCGGCCATCGCGAAGGCGCACGGCGCGCTGTGCAGCAGATGGCGCAAGCCGGTCACGTAGTCGAAGCGCTGGATCTTCGTCCCGCAGAAGTGCATCGAATCGAGCTTGCCGAAGAAGAACATCTCAAAGACCGCAACCGCTTCCGGGGAGAATTCCGGAACGCGCCCGACGGCGGGGAAGAGCAGCATCGACACCGGCGGGGCCGCCGGATTGAGTTCAGTGAGCGCCCCGACGCCGGAGAAGACGCGCAGATGGCTCAGGGCACGCCGCAGTCGCCGCGAGAGCGCCGCATCCTCAGGGCGGTCGTCGCGCAGATAGCCGCAGAGCAGACTGCGGAATTCGGAGCGGACGAGCGCGTCGCACCGGCCGCGGCCAAGTTCCCGCTCCAGCTCCGGCCGCGCTTTCTCCACGAATGCGGCGAGGTCGGCGGCGAACTCTTCATCTGCATTCTGAATGGCGCCGAACATCTCCTTGCGGTCGTGGAAATCGAGGATTCTGGCGGCGGCGTAGAGCCGCAGTTTGAGCGGCAGTTCCCGGTTGCGGAGCAGTTGCCGGAATCCGGCGTGCACCAGCCGCACCTTTCCCAGCGGCGCCGGGTTGGCGCGGGAGTAGATGCAGTCGTTGATGCCGCGCCGGAGCCCGAGTTGACGGGCGAAACGGAGGATCTCGTCAGTCCGTTCCCCGAGCGGAGTTCCACCGGGGAGCCCGACCGAGGGGCAGATGAAGCGGAGTTCCGCCGAAAGCCCGCCATCCGCCCACGGCTGGATGTGGAGCGGAAAAATCCGGCAGCTCAGCGGTTTGGCCGCCATGCCGTGCCGCTTGTGAATGGCGCAGAGGCGGCCGTCGGCGAAGACGCACCGCCCGTCGCTCCCCTTGCGCATGACGAATTCGCCGGGGCGGTCACTCGAGGGGGTGAAACACTCCTCGAACGTCTTCGGAGTCCCCGGCACGGCGAGGCGCATGATCGCTTCCGCCTCCTCCTGCGTGGCCTGCACCTCAAAGAGGGTGCAGCAGCCGGTTTCGCAGTTGAGGCAGTGGGCGGTCTGCTCCGGATTGAGAGCGACGGAACGGCCGGTCATGATCAGGGTTTGACGTTCCATTCGCCCCGGGCGTTCTGAATCGGAATGCCGGAGGGCGCGCGTTCGGCCATGCGGGCGGCGAACCGTTCGCCGACGAATTCCGGCGTGCTGTTCTGCCGGCGGGCGATGTTGGTGAAGATGGTAGTGCGGTCGGCGTTTTCCGCCTCGACCAGCTTCTTCAGCTCGGCGCTGACTTTGGTGTCATCGGCACGCAGTTCGAGGAAGCCGCGGTTGTTTTCGCCGATCAGCTTCTCCTTGAGGGCCGAATTGAGCGCGGCACGGCGCTCGGCGAACCGCTTGCGACGGAGAGTGCGCTCGTCGTTGGCGGTGCTCTTCTGCGCCGGGGCGGGGGCGGCGATCTCTTCGGCGATCGCCTGATCCACCTTGACGTTCAGATTGACGTCGACGGTGACCTGAACCGGCTTGACGGTGATCTCATTCTGCGTTTTGATCGTGGGGGTGCATCCCGCCGCGGCGGCGAGAACGAACAGGGGGATGGTCCGATAAAATTTCATGTCCTTTTCTCCTTTAGATGATGGATTGCAGCCGTTTGTTTAAATTGAGCAGAAGGTTCAATGGAACCCTCGTATTGATGTTGAGCTGGATTCCCTGAAAATGGGCTTTGACTGTGGGGTCGCGCCGGAGCTCGCCGCTTTCCTCGTCGTAGCCGAAGGGGAGGGGGCCGACGGGCTGGCCATCGAACTGAAGCGAAATCACCAGCTGGTCCGCCTCGGTCTGCAGGTGGAATTTCACCCAGTTGTAGTTGAAGTCGCGGAGCGCTTCCGACGCGAATTCAAGCTGGGTCTGTTTCAGGACCGCGCCGCCGCCGGCGAGCAGTTTATCCGGCTCGGAGACTGCGATGTGGCTCTCGGTGCCCGGACGCGAATAGAGATAACTGCGGTCGAAGAAGAAGCCCCGTTTCCGGTCGAACCGCACCGGGAGTTTCCCGAAGACGGTGCCGTCTCCGACCGTTCCGGCGGGGGCGATGCCGAGTTCGAGCAGCATGGTGGCGAGGTTGATGTTTTCGCAGTAGAAGGTGGTGTTCCACACCTGCTGATTGGTGCGGAGCCGGAGTGGTCGCATGTAGAGTTCGCCGCCGCACCAGTGGAATTCGGCGTTTTCGATGGTCACCTGCGAGGTGGATTCAATTTCAAAATGTACCTCAAGATCGGTGATGTTGATCTTGCCCGCCCGGATTTTTGCAATTTTGAGCCTCTGCGCCGGCGGAGTGGTCAGCTTGAAGAGATCGTCGAACCGGAGGTCGAGCGAGAGACCGGAGAGTTCCAGATCGGAATCCGGCATCCGGAAGAAGCCGTTCCGGAGCATGACCTGCAAGCCGGTGGTGAGTTTGCCGTTCTCCAGCCGCACGGCGCCGCCGAGCGAGAGCGAAGCATTGGCCGCGGCGTCGCCGAGCGAGGGAACGTAATCCCCCAGCCGGAGCGGCTTGTCGGGCGTGTAGGTCGGCAGATTGAATTCGAAGAGCATTTCGGGCGTCGCTCCGCTCTTGGGCTCGAAGGTGCCGCGGAAGTTGAGCTGCGCCTTCGGCGCGAGCGGTGAACGGCAGGTCCCCGCGAGCAGGAAGTCGCGCCCTCTGAGCTGGATGGTGCTCGAAACCGAACCGATTTTCGAGCGGTCCAGCTGGATGCTCCCCGCGGTCAGTGTGCCGGGATTGGTTTCGGTCGGCGGCAGCGGCAGGGTGAAGGCGATCTCCCGCATGGCCAGCTTCTGCGCCGCATTGTCGATGGTGATGCCGCTGCCGGAGAGCAGGAAGAGGCCGCCGGCGCGATAGAGGCGCAGCAGCGGAGCCTTGAGCGTGCATCCGTAGGCTTCGGCGATGATTTTCCCGGTGGTGAGTTCCGCGTCGGCGATACGGATGGCGTCGGCGGAACCGGCGAGCGAAAGTTTCCACTCGATCGGCGCTTCGGCGGCCACGTTGACCCCGGAGGCGGTGAACGCGGGGAAGGGGAGCGAGCCGGACGCAACCGCGCTGACGAGATTGTCCTGCTTGTTCCAGCGCAGACTGAACCGCTGTTCCCCGGTGATCGGCCGTTCAAAACGGAGCGGAAGTGTGGTGTCCTTCGTCAGGTCGAGCGCGATGTGGCTGAACCCGGCAAGTTCGATCTGGTCGCTCGCGATTCCGGCGGAGAGATCGAGGTCGAATTTCAATGTGCCTTCCGGATGGATTCCGGTCAATCCGGTGAGCGCTTCGAGGCGCAGTTTCGTGCGGGTTTTGGCCGTGAGTTTGCCGGTTGTGCGGTCGAAATCGAGCTGCAGATAGAGATTCTGGCCGCGCGGCGAGAGCGTGAGCTGGGCTTCGATCTTGTTCCAGGCGGGATCCTGCGGGGTGATGACCGCTTCAATCGGGATCAGCAGTACGCGCCCTTCATAGTCGAGCCGGAGCCGCATTTCACGGAGCGTGATGCGCCGGATGATGACCTGCCCGGCGGATTTTTCCTCCTGCGGAACGGCGGCCGCTTCCGGCTTCTCTGCCGATTGGGCGAGGGCCTGCTGCAGGCGGTCGAGGCTGACGCCGGAGAGTGCGAATTTGCCGTTGCTCCAGCGCACGCCGATTTCGGCGCCGCTCAGTGTCAGGTTTTCGACGCGGAGCATCTCTTTGCCGTCGCGGGGCAGGCGGGGCGCGTAGTCCGCCCGGATCGAATCGACCGAGAGAATGCCGCCTTCGGCATCGGTGAGCCGGAATCCCTCCAGGTCGGCACCGGTGAGGCCGATCCGGCGGATTTTGAGCTCGACCTTCTCCTGGCCGAAGCTGCGGCCAAGCTGCGGAACGAGCCGGGTGGCGAGCCAGTCCGGCAGATACCAGTGCCAGGCGATCAGCCCGGCCGCGGTGCCGGCGAGCAGGAGAAGTACGATAAGAAACAGGAGAATCAGCAGAATTCTCCGGAACAGTCTGGCTTTTTTACCCATAACACTATTTCCCTATGCAGAAACGGCTGAAAATATGATCGAGAATATCCGGCTCCACACTCCGGCCGGTGATGGCGCCGACCAGGCGGCGCGCCTCCCTCAGCTGGGCGGAGGCGATCTCAAAATCGCCGGATTCAACGTTGCGGACCGCTTCCGGAAGCTGTGCGAGCGCCTCCCGGAGCAGGGCCGCGTGGCGGGCGTTGACCGCCACTTCCGGTTCCGCCGGATGCGGGTCGTGCACCGCCGCGGCGGCGAAGGCGTCGAGCAGGGCATCCAATCCGGCGCCGGTTTTCGCCGAGAGCTTCACCACCGGGCCCGGAAGTTCCGGGAGTTCCCGCTCCGGAACGAGGTCGATCTTGTTCCAGACGGCGATTCTCCCGGGGGGCGCGGAGCGTTCCATTTCGGCGAGTTCCTCGTCGAGTTGTTCCGCCGAGGCATCGAGCAGCCAGAAGGTGATGCGGGCCGCGGCGATGGAGCGGCGGCTTCGCTCGACCCCCTCCCGTTCGATCGGGTCGTTGCTCCGGCGCAGTCCGGCGGTGTCGGTGAGCCGTACCGGCAGGCCGCGGAGCACGGTCGAAACTTCGACGGTGTCCCGGGTCGTCCCCGGAATCGCCGTGACGATCGCCCGGTCGTAGCCGACCAGCCGGTTGAGCAGACTGGACTTCCCGGCATTGGGCCGCCCGGCGAGGACCAGACTGACGCCGTCGCGGAGCGTCGCGCCGAGCTCGCGGGTTTCCAGAAGAGCCTGGAGTTCGGCGGCGACGGCGTTGATCTTCGCCGCGACATCCGGATCCCACGCCAGCTCCTCTTCCGGGAAATCGAGGTGGGATTCACACTCTGCCCGGAGTTCGTTCAGTTTCTCCCAGACCGCGTCGAGGCGATGGCTGAGCGAGCCGGCCAGCTGGCGTTCGGCGACGTTCAGCGCCTGTTCGCTGCCGGCGCCGATCACATCGGCGACCGCTTCGGCCTGAACGAGATCCATCTTGCCGTTGACGAAGGCGCGGAAGGTGAACTCCCCCGGCTCCGCCATCCGGCATCCGGAGGAGAGCAGCAGTCGAAGCAGGGCATCCGCCGCCGCCGCTCCGCCGTGGCAGTGAAGCTCCACCACATCGTCACCGGTGTAGCTGGCGGGGGCCTTCATGTAGACGGCGAGCGCGCTGTCGCTGCCGGCGCGGCCGAGCAGCATCTTCCTGGCATTTGCCGCGGAGAGCGGTGTCTTGCCGTGCCACACCCGGTTGCCGATGGCGAGGGCGTCGGGGCCGGAGATGCGGAGGATGGAAATCGCTCCGCCGATTCCGGTTGCGGGCGCCGCGATATTGTCACTGGTATTCATCATGTCATACAATAGCACAAAAGGGGGGCAAATGCCAGTGACGGAAGCGCTTTTTCCGCGACTTGACATTGAAAAAATGGCAGGATATATTACCTTTAAAACAGGATGGCGGGAGCTTTTCCCCGGCGTCAAGTCCAGCAATCGCGAAAGGAGCGGAAAACATGGGATTGGTGAAGATTACCGGTGCGCGGGTCCTGATGCGTCGAATCGTGACGCTGGTGGTTCTGGTGATTCTGGCGATCGGAGCATGGTGGTGCTGGCAGAATCGCGACTGGCTGGTCTACAAGGCGCAGCGGCAGTACGACCGGCAGGCCTACGGGCTGAACTGGAAGACCGATATCAGTACCGCCGGCGACAAAGCGCGCCGCGAGAAGAAGCAGATCATGATCGCTTTTCTCAAAGAGGGGCATGCGGACAGTGACCGGCTCAAGAAATCGATCTTTCCTGATCCCGGCTTCAAGGTTGTGGAAAACAACTACGTGCTGCTGCTGGTGGACTATCCGCAGGATACCTCAAAGATGTCGGCGCGCGAGAAGGCGTTCTGCGATGAGTTGATCAAGCGCTATGCGGTGGACCGGTTTGCCGTCTTTCTGGTGGCGGAGCCGAAGGAGGGGGGGCAGCAGGAGCTGCGCCGTTTCACCTATGCCGGAGAGCGTCCGCGGACATTGCTGGACAAGCTGGCCGGCGGCCGTTTCATCGCGAAGGAGGCGGTGGACAGCACGCCGCAGATGAAGAGCCTCGACGTGCCGGACGTCTCGAAATTGAAGGAGCTGGTTCCGGGGGAAGGCACCATCACGGTCGGGGAGGATCCCGCCGCGGCACCGGAGAAAAAGCAGGGCACCATCACGGTCGGGGAGGAGCCGGCCGCGCAGTAGCTCTCACAAATTGAATGATTTTTCTGAGCGACGGCTTTCGGAATGAGTTCCGGAGGCCGTCGGTGTTTTTCGCTGCAGTTATTTTTCCGGAATGTGGATGAGGCTGGAGAAGCGGTGGAGGAATCGGCGGGTTCGCCAGACGCTGAGATCGGGGATTCCGGTGAGCCGTTTGTACAGAAACAGCAACGGATAGAGGAAAATCTCCTCCGGATATTTCAGCAGGTAACCGGTCAGCTTGCGGAATCGACGGGGGGAGTTCCCGTTGCCGGTCAGCAGCATCAAAAAGAGGCGGAACCGCATCGGTTTGAGTCCGGCATGCCGGGAGCAGGGCAGAGCGCATTGCCCTTTTGTTTCCGCGAGGGCGGTTTCCGCCATGGCCAGATGGGTTTCGAATCGGGTGAAATACAGATTTCTCCTCCGGAATTCTGCATCGGACAACGTGGCCTGACCGGAACGGATTCTCCAGAAAGAGAGTATTTCCGGCAGGTAGACCACGTTGGAGAAGAGTCCCGCTTTCATGTCCCACAAAAAGTCTCCCATCGGGCCGAAGTTGCAGGGGAAATTACCGGTCTCTCTGAGCAGAGAACTGCGGAAGAGGACCTGGGTGATGGAGGGATAAACGGTATCTCCGGCCAGAGCGCGGAGGCCGTCGTATGGAGCCATGCGCAGATGCAGCCGGTCCTCCGGATAATCGATGAAAAGAGAGGTGTGGGAGGCGTCAGCGGCGACCTCCTTTCCGGATTCGTCGATGAAGCCCAACGCGGAGTGGCAGAGGGAACATTGCGGAAACCGTTCCAGCGCATCGACCATTTTTTCCAGACAGTCATCGGTCATGGAGTCGTCGCTGGTGGCGATGTAGACATATTCGCCCCGGATCTGTTCCAGACAGAAGTTCCAGCTCTGATAGAGGCCGGGAGGAACCTGCCATGCGCGGATGCGTGGATCGCGGTCGGCGAATTGTTTCAGAAACTCCCAGGAGCCGTCGGAGGAGAAACTGTCGGCGATGATGAGTTCCCAGTCGGAAAGGGTCTGCGACAGAATGGAGCGCATCCGCTCTTTCAGAAAGGGAAAGGTGTTCAGATTGGGCAGCAGAATGGATACTTTCGGCATTATTTTCTCTCTGACGTAAAAAGACTGATTCTGAAGGCAAGAAAAATTTGTATTATTGAATGATGCATTTGAGCTGAAAGAAAAAAATTATATACAACTGTATATTTTATTCTTTACACATAAATAATTTAAGAGCTTATCAACTAATAAATTGATTTTAATAGCTCCTTGTGCTATATTAT